>Ga0075467_10001010_pt1 | contig 23181 bp, 16 predicted proteins | sample DEB08_DNA_9_FD_75067 | JGI IMG/M metagenome (GOLD analysis project Ga0075467, IMG submission 75067) | Aqueous microbial communities from the Delaware River and Bay under freshwater to marine salinity gradient to study organic matter... | ecosystem: Environmental > Aquatic > Marine > Coastal ... | reverse complement strand
ATATTACTCGTAACCTACCGTTAGTTCTAATAGCCTCTACGAGGCATCAAAAAAGAGAGATATTTTTTGAAAAAATAATGTAATTTGGCTACCTAGGGTTTTAGTTGTGAAGCCATAATAGAGTTTCGAATATTCTCTACGATGGGCTGCCATAAAAATAACCCCTTCGTGCACTGCATAATAAAGGGCTAAACATCATTTCGAATATTAGAGTAAGAGTATAACCCATCTCGGAGTTATACTCTTATTTTTGTCTATAAATACGGGAGAGTTATGGTTTCGAGCCTGTATGAGTTTTAGTATTTAAAAAGTATTTAATCTTGTATATTAATATTCCTTTAAGGTATAAAAAATATACTTTTCTTGACTTAAGGGAAATTTAAAATAATATCCTTAAAATAAATTAATAAAGTCCATGAAAAAAACATTTACTTTCATACTTCTTTTCTTAGCACTTTCTGTTGGATGTCTATTTCCAACATTAGGTACTTTTGCTATGAATAATATGGTGAGTGGGATGAATCATGATATATCAGGTGATATGATGATGCCTTGTCATTCAGGGAATGATTCAGCAAGTATGCATGAATGTTGTGAATCTCCTTTTTCTGAATCTATAGCTTACAATGGTAATTCATCTGTTTCAGATCCAGAAGAAGTAGATAATTCTAGTGATAGTGATGGGGAAATTCTATGTGCGCTACATGAAAGTTTAGTAAAGAATAATATTCAAAGACTTAATTCTCCACCAAATTATAGAGAAATACTTTATGATATTTCAGGCAATACCTATATTGGCCTAGTAGGTATTATCAAAAATAATAACTAAAAAACTCCTTTAAAAAACACAAAATATTTTTGTGATTTTTGCAATTATGCAAGGAGTTTTTTTAGTTATTATAAATCAAAAATGAAAAAAATAATTTGAGCAGCCATAGTATGAGTAGTACTGATCGCTTCAGTAGTTGGATATTATTATACATCATCTCAAGGCTCGTCAGAGAGCAATATTTCATCCATGACTATGGAAGAAAAATCTCAAAAGACATACGACCATACCTTTCCAGAACAAGTAAGTAAAAGTGATTTCTTTGCTTGATGGTTTATTCAAAATGATGTTGCTGGGATATTTCCTAGAAGAGAGGCTCTTGTGAAAGATATACTTGTGGATATAGGAGATAGTGTAACCGAGGGGCAAACTCTTGCTATACTTTTTGAACCATGAGTATCAGGACAAGCAGGTAGTAACATAGGATTAAAATCTACTATGTTAAATTCTAGCAGTAGAATACTTTCTGATACAAGAAAAGTAGCTGATGCTAGAATATCAGAATTTGATAGTAAAATTTTAGAGAAAGAAACGCTGATTTCTGAGACCTTAAATAACTATGATGTTAAAATATCGCAAGCACAAAACACCTATGATACAAAAACAGAATCATTAGTGAACACTCTTGAAGTTGAGAAAAAAGTGCTTACAACACTTGAAGTAAGCTTAGTAAATGCTTGATTAACAAAGGTTCAAAAACTTGAAGAAGGTGCAGGTAATATTACTCAAAAGGAAGCTCTTCTTGATTCTAAAGTTGATGAAGTATATACTCAAATAATGCCGTTGGTATATGTTGGTGAAGAAGAATATGTAGATTATGAAAGAATTAGAAGTGGTGATTTAAGTCAGTTCTTTTCTGCTCGTGATTCTCAAACTAAAAGCACTATCATACTTGAGATAAAGAGATTTCAGAATGAAAGGTATACGCTAGATCCATTAGTGAAATATGACCTTCTCTTAAACATAAATAGATTGTTAGTATTGGGGCTGGAGAATACTCTTTATTCAGTAGGAGATACTGATGAAGCTACAGTAAGGAGCTATATTACTCAGGCAAAGCTTTATAATACTAATCTTATAAATCAGAAGGAAGTATATGATGATGCTGTAACAAGTTTAAAGATTCTAGAGGTGAGTGAAGCTGAAAAGATACAATCTATAGAACAAAAAATCCAAGAACAAAAAGCGAAAATACAAAGAGTGGAGTCAGATAATACTCTCTTTGTTACTGATAATTCTGTAAAGCTTACAGAGAGTGAGAAGAATCTTCAGATTGAAAAGCTTACAGCAGAATTGAATACACTCAGAAAATCAAAAAGCTTACTTGTGGCAAATGAAAATAAACAGATTACTTCAGCATCAAATTCAGTAGCTATAGCTAGAGCAGATTTAAATAAAGAATACGTTGCTTCAGGAGATTATAAAATAATTTCTCCATTTTCATGAATCATTTCAAAAAGAGATTTAGAAATTGGTTCTATGATTTCTCCTAAGGGAGAAGCTTTTAGAATAGCATGAGTAGACAATTCGCTTTCACGAATTACTAAAAAAGAGATAAAATTTTATGTTCCTGAGAATCTTCAGGATCAAATAAAAATGTGACAAGAGGTGTATTTCTCTGCAAGTGATGAAGCGAAATCTTTTAGTGGAACTATCTATAGGATATCTCCAGAGATCGATCCAACTACAAGAGCCATTACTGTTCAAGCTAAAGTTGATGATAGTATTTCTCTTTCTAATAAGTCGTCTCTTCGAGTTACTTTTAAATCGGAAACTCTCACGTATAAGATCCCAACTTCATCTATCTATAATAAAAATGAAAGAAAGATTGTATATTATAAAAAAGATAATGGAAAGCTTGGAGTAAAAGATATCACTATCATATCTGATGATGGAGAGTTTTCTCTGATATCATGAGATTTTGATAGCACACTCAAGGTTGTTACGACTCCAATATTTGTTAAATAAAAACTATGCTCAATAAATTAATAAAATACTGCATAGATAATGCATTTATAACGCTTGTAATTTTTGGAGTTATTACTCTGCTTTCTATTGTAGCTATATATAAAACTCCTATAGACGCTCTGCCTGATTTATCAGAGAATCAGGTAGTAGTAATGACAAGATGGCCAGGGCAAACTCCAACGAATGTTGAGAACCAAGTTACCTATCCTATCACTATAGGAATGCAGTGACTGGCTTGAGTTCGAGATGTACGAGCCATGAGTCAGCTAGGTATTTCTATGGTCACGGTTATATTTGAGGATAATATTGATGAATACTTTGCACGAGATAGAGTCAATGAAAGACTTTCTCTTATAACTTGAGATCTACCTGATGATATTGAGCCAGTGTTAGGTCCTGATGCTACATGACTTGGACAGATATATATGTATACACTTGAGAGTGATACTATGAGTCTTACGCAGCTACGTAACCTGCAAGACTTTTATGTAAAGTTATGACTCCAAAGTGTTCCTTGAGTAGCTGAGGTTGCTTCAATCTGATGATATAAACAAAACTTTCAAGTAGTTGTTGATCCACTCAGTCTCTCAAACTATGATATTTCTCTGAGTCAGGTATCAGCTATAATATCAGCGGGTAATAACAACGTATCAGGAAGAGTGATTGATGTTGGTTGAAGTGAGATAGCTATAGAGTGAATCTGATTTGTAGAAAAAAAAGAAGATTTAGAAAATCTCTATTTGAAGGATATGTGATGAGCCGCTATTAAGCTTTGAGATATCGCTGAGGTAAAGATCTGATCTGAGTTTCGTCGTGGTATATTAGCTGATGCGAATGAAGAAAAGGTATGAGGAATAATTGTTATGAGGTATAAGAAAAATCCACTTGAAGTTATTGACGATGTAAAACAAAAGATAAAAGAGATTGAGAAAGGACTTCCAGAAGGGGTAAATATAGTTCCATTTTATGATAGAACAAACCTTATTAAAGAAGCCGTATTTACTCTCTCATCTATACTCACAGCAGAGATTATTATCACAGCTATCATATTGTTTTTGTTCTTATGGAATTTTTGAGCATCTCTCGTTACTGTTATTGCTCTTGTTGTATGAGTGTTGATTACTTTTGCTTGCATGAAGCTTTTTGATATTCCTTCGAATATTATGTCACTTGGTTGAATCGCTATAGCTATAGGAACTATGGTTGATGCTGCGATAGTAGTGACAGAGAATGCCTACAATAGATTGCTCTGAAAGCAGAATTTAACTCTGGGAGAAAGAATAGCGATTATAACTGAATCTACGAAAGAAGTAGCATGACCACTTATGTTTGCGATACTGATTATCATACTGTCATTTGTTCCAATATTTGCACTCACATGACAAGAAGGAAAACTCTTTACTCCACTAGCATTCACTAACATGTTTGCAATGCTGGGAACACTTATAGCATCTCTATTTTTTGTTCCTGTACTGTGTGTTTTCTTTTTAAAGGGAAAACTCAAACAAGATCATGAAATTCCAGTTGTAAAATTCTTCCAAAAGATATATAAACCTATTTTATTGGCAGCTCTTACTTTTAGAAAAGCATCATTAATTATTTCATTATGTCTGTTTATTATTGGATGAATTTTGTTTACTCGTATTGGGAGTGAATTTATGCCTCCACTTGATGAGTGAAGTATTATGTATATGCCGATGACGGTTCCTGATGTAAGTGATAGAAGAGCACGAGACTTATTGATAGAAACAAACAGGATTATTTCTGAAATTCCAGAAGTAGAGAAGGTAGTAGGGAAAGCCTGAAGAGCCTTAACAGCTACCGATCCAGCTCCACTCGCTATGCTTGAATCTATAATAACTCTCAAACCTAAGTCACAGTGGAGAGACTGAGTAGACAAGCAGGATATTATTAATGAGATGAATAGAAATATACAGATAGATAATCTATGGAACTGATTTACTCAGCCTATTATAGGACGTATAGACATGCTCTCTACTGGTATTAGGGCTCAAGTATGAGTGAAGATATTTTGAGATGATCCAATCAAACTCGAAGAGTTAGCTATCAAAACAGAAGAACTTCTTTGAAATGTTCCTTGAGGTTTTGGTACAACAGCTATCCGTACTACAGGACTTAAATATATGACTCTAGATCTCGATGAAGGAAAGCTTCTTCAATATTGAATAAAGAAAGCAGATGCTCTTTCAACTATATCTATGTGAATCTGAGGAAAAACAGTTTCAACTACTATCTCCTGAAGAGAGAACTTTGGAATTGAAGTCAGGTTGAAGAATAATTTTCGTGAGAGTATTGATGATATTCGTAATCTTGAAGTTCCATCTAGTAGCGGAAATGTAACTCTATGACAAATTGCGAACATATCACTTGAAGATGGACCTGCAACTATCAATAGTGAAAATGGGGTTATTAGATCAGCAGTACAAATGAATGTACAATGAATAGACCTGGTAACATTTGTAGAGAATGGAAGAGCATATATTGATGAAAACCTAGAACTTCCAGAATGATACTCAGTAGAGTGGACAGGACAGTATGAGAATCAACTCAGAGCCAAGAGTACTCTCCAACTAATAGTTCCAGCAGTAGTGCTCATTATTCTCTTTATTCTTTTTCTTGCCTACAAAGATGGAGGACTCGTATGAATTGTAGCTCTCTCAATTCCATTTAGTCTGATTGGCTGAATCATTGCTCTGTATATATCAGGATTCAATTTTTCAGTTGCTGTATGGGTATGATTTATTGCTCTGTTTTGAAATGCTGTTGAGACATGAGTGGTTATGATACTCTATTTAGAGAATGCATTTAGAGAAAAATTTGGTTTTAAACTTATGGACACATGAGCTATCTCAAAAACTGATCTAGCAAATACTAGTATCACTAAACAGTGAATACATGACTCCATTGTAGGGTGAGCGATGGTACGTCTTCGTCCTGTACTTATGACAGCTTTTACCTCTGTTATAGGACTTCTCCCAATGATATGGAGTAGTGGAACAGGAAGTGAATTACAAAAGCCCCTCGCGATTGTAGTAGTAGGATGACTGATTACTTCCATTGCGCTCACGCTTATTATTTTACCAGTACTCTTCTCATATTTGAGAGAAAGAAATATTAAAAATTAATACCTTATTTATGAAACAAACAATCTATATACAAGGAATGACATGTGGTTCATGTGTCACAAAAATAAAAGATATTTTTAAAGAAAAATATAATATCTCAGATATAAAAATAGATAAAGAGTCAGGAAAAGTAGAGTACGAACACGATGTATTTTTGACCAATACAGACATTGAGAAAATGCTTGAATGAACAAAATACAGCATGAGTGATACGATACTATCATCATGAGAGCCAGATGTTCCAGTTACTCTTTCAACATATATTCCACTCTTTACTCTCTTCTGATATATAATTCTTTTCTCTTTATTAGTTGAATACATATCTTGAATCTTTGATGTCATGAGATTTATGCAGCATTTTATGGGAGGATTCTTTATTTCTTTCTCATACTTTAAACTTATCAATCTGAAAGAATTTGCTATGAGTTATAGTATGTATGATATAGTAGCAAAAAAATGGAAAAATTGGGGATATATATATGCGTGTATTGAATTAGGCTTAGGGTTGTCATATTTCATATGATCTGCTCCTTTGCTGACAAATATAGTAACTTTTATAGTTATGTCAGTGAGTATTGTAGGAGTTTTACAAAGTGTATTTAAAAAACAAAAGATTAAATGTGCTTGTCTATGAGCTGTGTTTAATCTGCCCATGAGCTGGATTACTATTATTGAAGATGCACTTATGATAGTGATGAGCTGAGCTATGATTTTAATGATGATATAGAATGAAAAATATTTATATAAAACTTGTTATCGCTTTTCTGCCGAGCATCGGACTGTATTTTTGGGGTTTAAATATCCTCTTTAATGATACACAAATTTTATGATTCCTGAGTTATTATTATTTCCTTTGAGCATTATTTATTACTCCACTGGCATATATATTTACTCAGATAAACAGACTGAAAAAATATTCAAATATTATTGTAAGCTATAGAAGGCCTGTCTGAATTATGGCTTGAGTTTTTGCGCTGATGCATATGTTTAAATTTGATCAAAAAATATATGAACTTTGGCTAAAATTTTATTCACCAGAACAGAGTCTTATATCTTTTATTTTTGAGGGGATTATGAATCCTCAATCATGAGCTATTTTTGGTATGCCATCCACTTCATTTTGGGCATGAGTTATGTGAATAATTATAATGTTTGTATTACTTATAACATCTAATAATATTTCACAAAAAATACTTGGTTTAAAAGTTTGGAAATGACTTCAGAGATGTGCCTACCCATTGTTTCTTATAATAGTAATTCATATTTATTTTATTTGATGATGGAAATGAGTATACCTCTATCCTGCTGTAGCGCTCTTTGCTGTGAGGCTTTATAGTTGGTCCACTAAAAATTTCCACTATGTAGGAAATAATCAAATTTCTCATAGTGGATACAGAAGATTTCTTTGTCCTCCATGTGGGTTTATATATGATGAAGAGCTCTGAGATCCTGATGGATGACTAGCTCCAGGAACAAAATATGAAGAAATTCCAGATGATTGGATATGTCCTGTATGTTGAGCTGAAAAGAAAGACTTTATTCCACTCGATGGACATTATAATCCAGAAGAATGAGACGATCATGAACTAAAATTCACTGTAGTATCTAAAGAGTTTTTAACTTCTGATGTTATAGAATTACAACTCCATTGTGATAGCGAATTAGAAGTACAGCCATGACAATTTTGCAATCTAATATTTGAATCTAATGATGAAAAACAGATGAGAAGTTATTCTATTTCGTCTTATAAAGATAAGGTACTCACATTTCTTATTAAATTAAAAGATGGATGACTTGCATGAGAGGCTCTAAGAGTTATAGGAGAGGGAAATAAACTACAATGAATCTGACCTTTCTGAAACTTTATACTTCAAAACACATCTCGCAGAAAAATATTTATCGCAACATGAACCGGACTTTCTCCAATATATAATATGATGCATGCAAGTTGGGATAGCGAAAAGATTCTCTATTTTTGAATACGTAAACACAGTGATATCTTTTATCTGGAAGAGCTTAATAAAATACCAAACCTTACTATTCATATATATCTCTCAAGAGAAGAATCAACTTCTTATAATTTTGGAAGGATTGAGTATAGCAAAATAAAGTATAGTGAAGATGATGAAATATATATGTGTTGAAGTCCATGACTCATAGAAGATTTACAAAAGCAGTTTAAATCATTCAGTAAACAAAACATATTTTTTGAAAAATTTTTATAATATAACCACTCAATTATGAAGAAAACAAATACTTCTTCTACTTCTCCTCCATAGAGAAGTAGTCGAAAAAACAAATTATTTTATATATTTATATTTATTATTATGAAAAAAATAACAGCTATTATAGCTTTAGTGCTTATGTCTCTATTACTTGCATCTTGTGGTGGTGCTGAAGGTCCACTTACAGAGTCTCAACAAGCAGAAAAATATGGAATGAGTGTTGCAGAGTTTAAAGAACAAAAAGATGCAGCAGCAAGAATGAACATGACTATCGAAGATCATCTAAAGATGTCAGATACTTCTGGTGGAATGGGTGATTCTGGTATGGATATGAGTGATGATTCATCTATGATTGAAGATGATAGCGACCCAGCTAGTACTATGCCTAAATGAGCACATAGAATGCCTGATGGAACTATAATGAATGCTGATGGTAGCATAGTAGGTGAAGGTGATTCTAATCATACTATGGATGATGGTACAAAGATGGATAACTCTATGGAAATGTCATGAGATTCTACTCATACTATGGATGATGGTACTGTGATGAAGGATAGTGAAATGCACATGGAAATGATGCATGAATGAGAAGATCTTGAAGAACATGGTTCAGATAAACATGGAGACCACGAATAATTTTTTATTTGATTAGGTTATATAACTAATCATCAGAAGTAAATTTTAGTATTTCGAACAGCATCTACGAGGCATTAAAAAGATAGCTATTTTTTAAAAAAAATAATATAATTTTGTTAGCTAGTGATTTAGTTATGAAGCCATAATAGAGTTTCGAATATTCTCTACGATGGTCTGCCATTACATATATAAAACGAACACTTTTTATTCATTTAGGGAGTGTTTTTTTGTGTGAGAAGAATCTATATATTGACAAATATAATAAATTATATATTATAATAACATATAATTTTATCTACGGTATATGTCTTTATCAAATAAACCTAAGTGAGAGCACTATGAGTGGAGTGATACCATAGATGTTGTTTTATCTAATGGGAAGACTTTTTCGGTACCTTTATATCAAAATAGAAATAAGAAATATTTAGGATATACATGTGAAGAATGTTGAGAAGCGACTACATTAGCTGAATGACAGTGTGCTCATTGTGGAACATTGTTTGCTCCAAAAGATTTAGATAAAGCAAAAGCGCTTTTTCCTGACGTAGAAGCTACGATAGAAAATCCTTCTCGGCTTGCATTTATCTTAAATCATAGGAGTTGGATATGCGTATGATGTAGTTCCTTTAATATGAACTATCCACGTGACCATAAGGCTACGGCTATGGCAATGTGTATCAATTGTCACTGAGCATATGAAGAATGAAAAGATATTCTGTTAGAAGATTCAGATATTGCAGATAATGCATTAGATTCAGTAGAAGATTTTCGTGAAAAACTTCATAGAGTCATAGAATGAGCAAATCTATCAGATGATGATAGGTATTATATACCTGCTGGTCCTGATCTTTTCGAGAAACCTGAGAAAATTAATAAGAGAGGTAAATTTCAAAGAAATGAACCAAGTAGACCAAATAGGAGAAATTGAAGAAGAGCTTCTAGTTATAATTCGTGATCAGAACACAGTAAGAGTTGATCAAGTGTATTTTCTGCAGATATACGTAATAAATTACGAATACTTATAGCAACATTATGATTGGGATGATGTGGTTGGTTAATTCACTATTGATTTATAGAAAAAGTGGATAAACAAATAGATATTGCATCGCATAGTTGGCAGTGTAGCATACCGATTGATAAATATAAACAACAGTCTTGAGAAGAGTGGGAAAAAGATATTACACCTTCTAGGTATGATGAATTTAAAGTTATAGATAGAGTTATGAAAGAAGCTCATTGGGACTCCTATCAAGAATATATAAAGACTATACAAGTAAGAGATACTTCAAATTGTACATGATATGATAATCCTAGAGAGGTGTGCTACGACACCCCAGGAAGATGTAAGCATGCAGTTATCAATGGGGTATCAGTACAATCTTGTGGTGAGTCAACCAGATCATGTACTACACCATCAAAGAGTTGTGTGAGTTATGGTACTAAAGATGAAGATGTATATGAAACTCGTTATAACAAGCATCCATATATTTCATTTACTTATAAAGCTTGGGAAGAGATAGATAGTCTCATTACGAAATGATCAGATAAAAATCCTTATTGGAGTCCAATAAAAAAATATGACTTGACGCATAAAGATTTAAGGGAGTGAGAGCGATTGCAAAGGTATAAAGTATCTATCAATATCGATGATACAAGCAATCAAGAGGTGGCTATTCCATATCGTTTATGGGATGATTCTCAAGTCTGACAATCATGTATTATTAAAACAAGTAGGTGGGGGCCAGTGAGTAAAGAAAATATAAGAAAAACAGTTGAATGATGTGATCAATTTATAACTAATTGAGGTATCAAAAATCCAGATTTTACTGAAAGAGATAGCTTCTAATAAAAAAACACTCCGTTTGGAGTGTTTTTTTATTACTTATTATACCGAATATTTGGAAGAATCTTGGCGTACTCTGCTTTAAAGAACTCTTTTGTGAATTGGGCTGCAATGTATGGATCGTAGTATTTGCAACTGAATACGTCGATGTAGGATGCGTTGGTGAGGTTGGCAAAGTGACCACTAATGAGCGAGGTTTCTATGAGTTGAATCATTGAATATCATTCTACTTCTTCACAGTCTCAGAAATGAACTACCTCAGTATTTCAAAAAGCCTTCATATCAATAAGCTCTACTAATTCAGCTACATAGGTTTTAATCGCATGAGCATCTCGTATAATATCAGGATCACAGTTGTAGACGTCTATGTTGCTAGAGAGTCCCCAAGCATCTGCTCCGTCAAATTGTTCTTGCCAGTCATGCTGGTAAGTTCATGGTTCTGGTAGTACGATTGATTGTGTGTTTTGTGGAGTGTCGTTCATAAAAAAATATCTTAATAATATAAAGTATTATTAAGATATTGGTTTTTTGTTACAGAAGTGTTACCGTTGTTGCTTAAATGAAGCTAGTTCTCTAAAATATATCATTCTGAGTTAATCGTGACAAGATTAAAATCAGCTCAGAGTTTCTTTCTCACCTTACATATAGATACATTGATAGTATTTTGAATATTATCTGGTTCATTTTTAGGTCACCAAACAGAGTTTATTAAGATCTCTTTTGAAATAAAAACTCATTTATTTTTCATAAACAGTTCAGTGATCTGCTTTCCTTTTTTTGATAGCTCCACTTCAGCTCAGGCATTGGTGAGTCTTCTGGTGAGAGTATCAAATACAATGTCTTTATAGGTGAGTTTATGACTCGTATCTATTTCTCACTCCATTCTACTCAAGATACTTTTTACTCGAGCATCTAGCTCAAGAGGTGAGAATGGTTTTACAATATAGTCATCGGCTCCTATTTCAAATCATTCTAGTTTTGTATTAAGTTCTTGGTGTCCTGAAATCATTAGAATAGGTTTTTTAATATGTTTGATATTTCGAAGGTATCGAGTTATATCCAAACCATTTCCATCCTCTAGACTAATATCAATGATATATACATCAGCACTGATATCTGTTTCTTCCATAAAAGAAGATCTAGAGTGATATAGCTTAACGCTATCTCACTGTTTTTCAAAAAATCGTCGTATGCTTCTACTCAGCTGCAGATTGTTATCGATTATGGTAATTTTCATTATTGAGATATTTTATAATAAATTAAATAATAAGACACATCATATCCTAAAACAGATGTTTTGCAAGTTTTCCTTTAAAATAGGGAATAATTAAGGGTAATTTAATTAAAAATTAATATTTTGTTAATATAAGATAGTAACACTTTTGTAACAGTAATAGTATAGTTTAGGAATATATTTTATTATTAACTAAACTATTATGACGAGATTATGAGATATTATTCCACTTTGAAAGATGGGGTTTGTAGAACATGTAAATACAAAAGAAATGACAGAGGAATGAATACAAAAAATTTACGAGATAGAGCAAGATATGTGGGCGCATGGACTAGGTTCATATATATGATGTAATAATTGTGAAGAGATATCATCAAAACAAGACCTTTATGGAGAGCTAGACAGGACTATTCAAATACTCACTGTTACTCGTATAGAGCAATTGCTAGAGACAGGCGTACCTGATTGCCCGAGCTGCGGATCAGATAGTACCAATCACATATTTGATGAAAACTATAGAGATTCTGACATTACTCAGAGATATCAATTTGATGAGAGTTTTTTAACAGTGTATAAAGATACTACGGGTGAAGTAAAAGGATTTATAAATGCCTATATTTCTGATTTTGATACTATATATACGAAAGAATTCGCACCTTTTTATGGAGAAGATGCTCGAAGTATGACGTATGAAGGAATTTGTAGAGTACTTGGTGATGAAATGCCCGATAAAATACTGGCTTTAAACAATATGTGAGCAGAGCAGTGATGCGTATCGATGACTCTCTTGTACCACCTCTTGAAAACAATATGCCAAGACATATCTCAATATCAACCAAATATTACTTGAATCTATGATTCGATTATAGGAAATAAAGTACACGGTATGCATCGTATCATATGAGGACAACGTTTACATATTACAGATCATCTTCAAGAAAACTCTATTAATATGAATTTCCCTACTGATATTATGCCTCATCCTAATGCTATAGAAACAACTTTACGTAATTTATGAGATTCATCATTTTCTTTTTTTAAACAACATGCAGCCGCTATAAAAAGTGTTGTGAATGCGTAAAAATTACATAGTATGATATCTAAATATATTAGAGTCATAATTTAAGGTATATGTCTATTTTACTTGTTGTATATGTAACGGTCCTTTTTCTGTTAGGCTATATTTTCTTGCTTATAACCAAAAATAAAATACGACATTCATATGAAAAATACCTTGTTGCGGGTATAGTCTTTTTGTTTTTGTGGATTCTACTATATATGCTTCTATTTTTCTTTAAGCTAGATTCACATATAGATATATACAGAGTAAAGGTACTCTATGGTTTATGATTTTTGATTCTGTATTCTATGTTGGCATTCTTCTATTTTTATGGAATGTATGATGCGAGACAAAAGAAGCATTATAAATACTTTCATGTATGATTTATAGTATTTTTGACCACGGTATTTACTATAATCATGGGTACAGATAAGATAATATCAGGGATAGAGTATAATAGTATAAACGGCGAATCATATGAAACATTAGGAAGTTGGTACATACTTCTAGAAATACTTCATTTACTCAGTTTAGTACTATTAATAGGGATTATAATCTATAAGAGACGAACATTACAAGGTATTTATAAAATACGTTATAACTATATCGCTTTTGGTTATTTTGTTACCATGCTGTTTCAAATAATTTTTTTATCTATCTTGCCAGCGATGGATATCTGGGTCATGCAGAGAGAGCAGATAATGTTTTTCATTCCTTTTTTATGATGATTATTCTATTCGATGCATAGGTATCGATTTAGGAAAATATCTTTTGGGGTATGAAGAATTGTTGTATTCTTGTTTTCAGCCGTATTGTCTGTTGTTATTATACTGACGCTCAAGAAACTTTTGATACTGATGGATCCTGGTTTTTTAATATTTTGGAGTATTAATCATACTATTTCATGGTGAGATATTATTATTTGAAATATAGCATTTTATGCTACACATAGATACCTTCAGCATCAATTTAAGCTTTATTATGATAGTTCTTTCGTGCTCCAGCAACAACTCACGTGAATGAAAAATAAGATTCCTTTTCTTCAAACTAATGTTAAGTTAGACAATTTTCTACAAACTGAATTTCTGAGAAAGACCAATATAAAAAATACAGGTATTATAGTGGGAGATGACTTGGAAAATATAACGGAATTGGTTCAATACTTCCGTCATGATGGAGTGAATAATTTTTTCTTGAACGATGTTGTATTTATAGAAGAAAATAAAAATAAATTTTCAAAAAAAGAAATCCTGAGCCAACTCAACCCTGATATGATGCTCTATATACCCATGTATAAACAAAAAGGTGAAATATTGGGATTGTTGAGCATATGAAAGAAACCCTTCAATGACTATTATAGGTCCACTGAGATTGAATTACTGCAAGAGTTTGCCTCGTTTTTGACATGACATCTCACCTATATAAATATATTTGCCAAGATCTATGATCTAAATCTGACACTCGATAAAAAAGTAGATGAAAAAACTATCGAATATAATAATTTAATCAATAGACTCAAAGAGTTTATTGCCTATGTCGGTCATGAAATAAGAAATCCTATTACCAATACTATTTTCCTTTGCTATGATTTGCAAGAAAAAATTAATGAGGCTATTGATAAAAAACTCCTTCCCAGAGAATTCAAAGAAGATATAGACGTACTATCGGGTGAACTGCAAAAAGTATCTGATTTATCTAAAAAAATATTTACGACCGAAAAACTTGAGCTCGGGAAGACAAAACTGTATAAAAATAGGGTGCTATTGAATGAGTTCTTGATGAGTGAGATATCTGTACTAGAAACAAATAATTCACATGTAGTATTTGAAAAACATATTCAAGATGTTTGATCTGTTGATATTGATGAAGTACAGTTTCGGCAAGTGATCCAGAATCTTATGGGGAATGCACTCAAATTTATCCCCAAACGTAAGTGAAAAATACGTATTATTTTAGCTAAGACAGGCAATAATATATACGTTGCTATAGAAGATAATGGAAAAGGATTCGCCGATATAGATAGTGCGAATGTATTTGATAAATATCAGACATGAAATCATGAATCTTCAGGCTTAGGTATGGGGCTATATTTATGTAAAAAGATTGTAGAATTACATGGAGGTACTATAAAAAGTTCTATTTCAGACAAACTAACCGGAGCAAAATTTACAATTATTTTGTAAATTATGAATGTTCTCATTGTCGAAGATGACCTGTATTTAAGTACAAAAATACAGGAAGCTTTTCTCAAAAAAACTATTACCAACAAAGTACGTCGACTCTATAGTTATAATGATTTTCTCCATGAGACAAATCTGGGTATATATGATATCATTATACTCGATATTATGTTGTGAGAAGATATGTCCAAATCGTGAATGCAGATTTTAGAACATCTTCGAAAGAAACATGCCACTATTCCTATTATTATCATAAGTAGTATTTCTGATTGTGCTTTTTTAGAACGAGCTTTTTCACTGGGGGCACATGACTATATGGTGAAACCCTTTCGCATTAAAGAGCTGCAGATACGAGCCCAGCGCTGGCTACAAAACTATGTATTTGCTGAATATTATAGCTACCAAAAAGAACTCAATTACTACTGATTGAGATATTTTCCTCAGAAACATGAATTTTATTTTTGAGATCAATTGCTCAAGCTAGGTCGATCAAATAAATATTTATTATCATTGTTTCTTATTAACCGAGAAAAACTGTTGACGCAAGTATTTTTAGCGGAAAAAATATGGTGAGATGTTGAAGCTGTAACAGAAAAAAATCTACGTATTAAAGTGTTTCGACTAAAAAAACAACTTCAAGACTTTTGATTAGAGTCATGGGTGCAGACTATTCGGTGAGAAGGCTATATCTTTGAATGCCCTAGTTCTCGTCAATCTTAAAGATAATATTAGCAGGAATATTTACAATCTTTGATATAAAAAATGGTCTATTGAGTACACGAGCATCTTCTATTTTTTCAGTATTTCGTAGTATAGTCTCAGCTTCACGAGTCCCGAGTCCTATTATTTTATCTTTGAGTTTTTGAACAAATACATCTTCTGGATTCAAAAAATTATGACGTAGGAGTATTTCTACTTCAGAGGTAGCCTTTATCTCGACAGAACTACTCAGAGAGTATATTACATTGGATACCCTCAGCGAATCTTTATCTATCATAATGAGTTCTTCCACTCAGTCGAGTATTCCATCATTAACAGTTTTTTTGAGTTTATTGATAACGAGCTGCTTATCATAGAGATAGAGATCAACCGATATGTTTCCACTCAGACGAAAGTTTTCAATCTGATCTCATGGCTGTATTCATACGGGTAGTTGTATTTCTGCATCAGAGTACTCTATAGCATTATTAACTCCGAGTATGTCCAGCTGAGTATTATTTATACTATTGTTTTCTTCTATAGCTGCTTTTGCTTTTCTGATAACCTCATTTTTTAATTGAGTTTCTAATATGTCTTGAGCTTTTTCTATATCTTGTTCGAGCAGGGTTCTTTCATAGTTGTTGCTTCCGCCTTCTATCTCTCAGAGTGTTTTGGCATATATTTTACTCTTGAGCTCATCTTCTAGGCCAGGGAGTATAAGAAGTGTTCCCTCAACAGTATTTCATCTCTCTCATACAAATCGACCCGACGCATCATAGTTGTTAGCTATTATGTTTGTCGTGATTGAGCTAGGCTCTATAGTTCCTGTATCGCTGTTGATTGCAGCAGGAAGGCTGACTCGAGATGTGATAATATATTCTACACCGTCTTCTCTTCGTACTCTAGTATTTGCTTTGAGATCTATTTTTTCTTCTAGCTTGTTATAGAGCGTGATAGTTCCATTTGCTTTTTTAGTAGATTTATCAGCAATCCCAGTAGTCGAAAATTCTTTCTCTAGACGCATGGTTTCACTATACTTTGTCAGGCGAATTACACTTTCTCAGTCAAAGATAGATTCATCTTCAGCTGTTTTAAATATAAAATTTGAAGACCTGGTTTCTATTTTAATATCGGGAGAGATATATACATAGGTCTTATTTACCGCAAAATAAAATATAAATATAAATAGCAGCAGTGAGATAATAAATCATCCTATAAATATACTGACTCCAAAGCTATCGTTGTATACAGAATATCTATATTTCATAAGCGAGTTTACTTGCTTATTTTGCTTAATATTTCCTTTGAGTTGGTTATAATAGTTTCTGAGCTCGTATTTGAGGTACTCTAAAAAAGTGAAATTGTGCTTTAAAATACTCTCTTCTTCTATAAATTTAGGGTCTTTGATAATAGTATATTTTATACCAAGTTTTTTCCCGATTTTTTTAGACGAAACATCACTGGTAGTGATAATGAGTTTTTTTGGTTCGGCCTTGTTTTTGAGTATTTTGAGTGAGAGATAATTGTGAAGAATAGGATGTCAAAAATCGAACTCGAGTACGAGTTCTTTATCTGGGCAGTGGTTCATTTTTAAAACAATATCCATTATGGAATCGTCTTTTCCTACGTGAATCATGTATATTCGTAAAAATATGTACTATATTGCTTCCTAGAATATAGCGAATTGAGCAAAAAGCAAATTGCAAATACTAAAATAAATACTATACTAAAGCCATATAATAAGCAGTGAAATATGAATATAGCAAGTATAGCAAAGTTGGTTGACGTACTCGAACAATCAATCAAATCAGATGCACAGAACTCTTTAATGAGCTGAGGTATTATTTGTGATGGCTATGACTCCAAAGTAGATAAGTATAGATCTATTATCGGAGATGCGAAGTCTTGGTTAGCTAACTACCAAAGCGGACTTATTGAACAAAGCAGCATTTCAAATTTAAAAATAAAATATACCGGAGCAGCTGGCTATTTTATTGAAGTTTCAAAGCTAAATAGCTCTAAAGTACCAGATAGTTTTGTGCATAAGCAAACACTGGTAAACGCGAGTCGTTTTGTGACAGCGGAACTCAAAGATTTTGAAAAAGATCTTCTCGAGGCAGAATCCACTCTAGCGAGTCGAGAATATGAACTGTTCCAAGAAGTACGAGCAGAGGTACTGAGTGAATTTGATACCATAAAAAATCTCTCCACAAAAACAGCCTTTATAGATTTTTGAGTATCAGGCGCGTATATCGCCAACCAAAACAATTACACTCGTCCAAAATTACATAGTGGCTACGATATAGATATACAAGCTGGAAGACACCCCGTAGTAGAACAGATTCAAAGAGACTTCATTAGCAATGATCTGAGCATGAATAAAAAATCATATTCTCATGTCATTACTGGTCCAAACATGGGTGGTAAATCTACCTTTCTTCGTCAAAATGCACTCATTGTTTTGCTGGCACATATATGATTGTTTGTTCCAGCCAGAGAAGCTAAAATACCTCTCACGGATAAAATATTTTCTCGAGTAGGGGCTTCAGATAATCTCTATGGCTGACAGTCTACTTTTATGGTAGAGATGCAAGAGGTAGCGAATATACTTCACAACTCAAGTGAGAGATCATTTGTTATTATTGATGAGGTAGGGAGGTGAACTTCTACCTACGATGGTATGAGTCTGGCTTGGGCTATTTTGAAACAAAATCATGACAAGATAAACGCCAAGACACTCTTCGCAACACATTATCATGAACTGGTTGATGAATCCGTGAAACTCAAAGCAGTTTCTAATTTTTCAGTGGCGGTATGAGAAAACCAAGATAACTTAGTGTTCTTACGAAAGATTACCCCAGGAGGAATGAAGAAATCATATGGACTCGAAGTGGCTAAGCTAGCAGGAATCTCTCCAGAGGTTATTTCAGAGGCGAAACTTATGATGAAGCTCCTTGAACAAGAACATGCTCAGATGAGTATTGAGAGTCTCAGCCCAACCTCACCCCAACCCTCTCATTCGGAGGAGAGGGAGCTAGAGCAGTCTAGATTTGAAAAAGAACTTTTAGATATCGATATCAACAACCTCACACCAGTTCAGGCACTTAATTTAATTAGTAAGTGGAAGCAAAAGTAATGAAACATATTCATATAGAAAGAACATTCTTGGAAATTACAAAGAGGTTTTTAGAACCAATGAAATTGAGAAAGAAAGAATATTTTAAGCATGCTATTCAAGCATTTTTATGGTGAATAAATGGAGTAATACATGTACTTTTTTTAGAGAGAGTCATCTACCATCTAGAAATAGGAAATAGTGAATGATTTCATGATATTATTATATACTATACATTATATATAACTATATATGAAGTTGTTAATTTTTCGATAAAAAAGTGGTGATGGATGAATACTCTTCCTTTTACTATTGCTGATAATTATAACAAATATCTTAATAAATATATACAATTAGATAATAATACAACAGAACTTGTTGGTACAGGAAAATTAATATGAATTATTTGAGATGGATCAAGAACTTGGGCTCTTTTAATTACAAATATATTAGAAAAGTGAATGGCTGTGGTAGTTTCAATATTATTTACGACGTATATGATAGCTAGGGTAGATATATTATATAGTATTGCATTTTTTACGTTAATATTCTTATGTTTTTCTATTGCTATTTTTTCAAATAACAGACTTAAATATTTTAGAAAAGATAGGTATGAGTATAGAAATATTAGATTGAAACAATTTGTAAAAATTGTTATGAGTAAGATGGAAATTTTACAGACAGGGAAGATGAATTGAGAAATGGATGCTGTATATAAAAATACACAAAAAATATCAAATGTCAGTAAAAAAATGTCATTTTATAGAGTAATAATGAAGCGTACGGCACCTTTTGGAATCACATTACTTCTACTTACAGCATTTTATTATTTATGATGACAAATATTAGCATGAACTATGAATTTATGAGTATTGGTATGACTTTCAGGTGCTCTTATTATCATGCAGCGATCTATATCTGAGACGGTCTCTTTTTATGTAGAATTCACCAAAGAATTCGTAAATATAGAGAAGATGTGGGATTTCTTTGATTTAACTCCCGAGATTGAGTGATATGATACCTGAAGAAAATTTATACATAGTAGGTGAGAAGTAGAGGTGAAAAATTTGAGCTACGCATATAATGAGTGAGGTAATGTATTTACCAACTTTTCTCTAAAGATCCCAGGAGAACAAGTAACGGCTATTGTTGGAGTAAGTGGAGGAGGGAAGAGTACTCTAGTGAAGCTTATCTCGGGTTATATTCGAGCAGATTCAGGAGAGATAATTATTGACGGACAAAAGCTCTCAAAAGTATCTCTCAAGAGTTACTATAAAGACATAGGGTATCTGACTCAAGAACCGAGCGTGTTTGATGGAACAGTACTTGAAAATCTGACCTATGCGCTTACTAAAGCTCCAGCTAAGAAGAAACTCGATGAAATAATTAAGCTCGCAAAATGTGAATTTGTATATGATTTCCCAAACTGACTTGAAACTGAAATATGAGAGAAATGAATTAGATTAAGTTGAGGTCAACGACAAAGACTCGCGATCGCAAAGATATTTCTCAAAGACCCAAAGATTATTATTCTAGACGAACCAACCTCAGCTCTTGATAGCTTCTCAGAAGAACAGATTACTATCGCTATGCATAATCTCTTTAAGTGAATAACGGTGATAATCATAGCTCACAGACTTCAGACAGTAAAATCTGCTGCAGATATTATCTTGATAGAAGATTGACAGGTGCAAGAACGAGGGACTCACAGTGAGCTAGTGAAAAAGAAATGAATATATAAGAAGATGTTAGATTTACAGAGTTGATTTTAAAACTATGAAACAAAAGATAGAACGAACATTTTTGGAAGAGGCAAAGAGATTTTTAGGTCCTTTTTGAGGGAATAAAAAAGTAACTCTTTCAGGTATTGTTTTTTATTCTATCTGGGCTATTGGCCCCATCATGCATATCTATTTTGTAGAAAAAATAGTACGGTTTATTGAATTGAAAGATTTAGAAAGCTTTATAAATACCATGATTTGGTATTCAGGAGTATTGGTGTTTTATTATTTTCTGACCTACATTTCTCGAAAATGGTGATGGGTTATTACAGCCAATGCATATAGAAAGGTTATTCATCGAGAGTACCTTATGAAGTTCATAAAACTTTCAAATACAGAAACAGAAAAAATTTGAACAGGTAAATTGATCTCTATTATGTGAACTGGAATGGATGTTTGGTGTCTACTTTTAGATAAGCTACTCAATAATGCTTTAAAAATAATATTTACTATTGTTTTTACTTTTTATATGATATCGATCGTAAACCTATGGTCATGAATTATCTTTATTATTTTTTATGTATTGGTTCATGCTATATGAGAGCATTTCAATCAAAAATCTCTCATTCATAGGAGAAGACGTCAGAACGTATGGAACGAGTATACTGGGAATTTAGTGCGACTTATTATGTCAAAGTTCGAAATTCTCCAGACATGAAAGATAGATACAGAACTTAATAAAATCGATAGTGTTTCTGATGGTCTGGTAAAGCATAATCTTGCTATGGCAAATCCCACACACTGGTTTTACTATACTCCATCTATCTTCATCAATATAGTAAAGATGCTGATGTTTAGCTTTTTAGGGTACCAAGTTATTTTATGAAATGCTTCTATTTCATTATTTGTAGTCTTGTTTGGAGCTCTGACTCTCATGAATAATGTTATTATTTCTTCTATGCAGTTTTACTCAGGCTTTACCAATGACTTTACTAAGATAGAAAAACTATGGGATTTGTTTGATTCTACTCCAAAGATTGAGTGATACGATAGATGAAAAGAATTTATACATAGTAGATGAGATATAGAAGTAAAAGATTTAAGCTACGCATATAGTGAAGGAGATAATGTGTTTACAGATTTTAGTTTGAAGATTCCAGGAGAACAGGTTACAGCTATAGTCTGAGTGAGTGGATGAGGGAAGAGTACGCTAGTTAAATTGATATCATGATATATTCGAGCAGATTCAGGAGAGATAATTATTGACGGACAGAAACTATCAGAAGTTTCACTCAAGAGTTATTATAAAGATATTGGGTATCTGACTCAAGAACCGAGCGTGTTTGATGGAACAGTGATCGAAAATTTAACCTATGCACTTACTAAAGCTCCAGCCAAGAAAAAACTCGATGAAATAATTAAGCTCGCAAAATGTGAATTTATATATGACTTCCCAAACTGACTTGAAACCGAGATTTGAGAGAAATGAATCAGACTCTCATGAGGTCAGAGACAACGACTCGCTATCGCAAAGATATTTCTCAAAGACCCAAAGATCATTATTCTAGACGAACCGACTTCAGCGCTTGATAGCTTCTCAGAAGAACAGATCACTATCGCAATGCATAACCTCTTCAAATGAAGAACTGTTATTATAATAGCTCACAGACTCCAAACGGTGAAGTCTGCTGCAGATATTATCCTCATCGAGGATGGGCAAGTAAAAGAGAGGTGAACTCATAGTGAGCTCGTGAAGAAAAAATGAGTGTATAAAAAGATGTTAGATTTACAGAGCTGATTTTAGAGTGTGATATGGTTTAAAATCCCTCCCCCTGCGGGTACTCCCTTTTCTAAAAAGGGAGATAAATCACTGTTTTTAAGTAGAAATAAAAATATATGATACGAAATTTTCTAGATAATTTTAATAAACTGCCACTTTCTAATAGATCGATGGTGTATTTAAAATGGATATACTCAGTATGAAATATTATCGGAGGACTATTTATTAACATATATGTTTTTCAAATTAATGGCTCAATAGAAGAGAGTCTGATATTTAACATTATATATTTTTGTTCTACAGCCATCTGATTTTCAGGTGTTGGTTATATGATGAGTGTATTGAGGAAAAATGTAAAAAATATGTATTATGGTTGTTACCTATTATTTGCTCTGTCTTTTGTTTTACTATTTGTATTAAAGGATAATGTAATTGCTACATACTCATTCTCTATGATATATGCATTTTGAAACGGTATGTTTTGGTGTGCGCTGCATACTCAAGAATTAAAAAATATAAGTGATGACAGAAGAGATTTCTATAGCTCTTCCATCTCAGCTGGTAAAGATATTATATCTATATTTGTCCCATTACTTATTGCAATAGCATTTTGGTTATGATGAATATTTCATTTTGATTGATATATGGTTCTGTTCTGAGCACTTCCATTTTGTTATATAGTGAGTCTTTTGTTTATTAAAAATATAGACGATTATACTCCTAATAAAATGACCGGTCCTGATGT
>Ga0075467_10001001_pt1 | contig 23222 bp, 21 predicted proteins | sample DEB08_DNA_9_FD_75067 | JGI IMG/M metagenome (GOLD analysis project Ga0075467, IMG submission 75067) | Aqueous microbial communities from the Delaware River and Bay under freshwater to marine salinity gradient to study organic matter... | ecosystem: Environmental > Aquatic > Marine > Coastal ... | reverse complement strand
GAGCTAGCGGTTATTGGGCAAAAGCTTATGGTTAAAATGTTAGGCCAACTTTGGCCGGCCGAAGTTGTTGAAGACAGCCCGTACGACCCGAAGAATACAACCATTCGAGTGGATGGTTAAGTTGGGGCACTACTAATGCTGAGGTATAACTAATGTCAGAAAGCCGAAGACGGAATCAGAGTATGAAAAAAATTGTTATGTATTGGCGCGATATTCCGTCGATGGTGACGATTAAACGTGGGCGCGAGAAAGGCAAGGCAATGTTGGCAGCCCGTTTTCAAGAAGCGATTGATCGGGCGGCTATGCGCGCAGGTAAGGGCAGCAGTGATTTATACATTGAAGAGTGGCGTAGCGACACCAGTGATTATCAAACTGAACTGACGTTGCAGCAAGCCGCGACTACCGAAGCGTTGGCACTTGAGGCGGCCTTTGATGACGAGCATTTAAAGCGCTTGGCGAAGAATAATGGCAAGGCTTTAGAAAACTAACGGCCTTATCTGTATGTACGCTGAAATTGTCATTAAAAGGCGTTAGAATATCGGCTCAATAATTATCGCGAGCAAGCTAGATGAAAGCAATGATACTTGCCGCGGGTAAGGGTACCCGCGTGAGGCCGTTAACCAATGAAATGCCAAAACCGATGATCCCGATCATTGGTAAGCCGGTGATGGAATATTTGATCGAAGAGCTGGCTCGTCATGGCTTCGATGAAATTATGATCAACGTCAGTCATTTACCTGAGAAAATTGAGAGTTACTTTGGCAATGGCGAGCGCTTAGGCGTTGAGATTGGGTACTCATTTGAGGGCCATATTGAAGACGGAAAAATTCAATCGGAAGCGGTCGGTTCCGCTGGAGGCATAAAACGTATTCAACAATTTGGTGGCTTCTTTGACGATACTTTTTTGGTTGTCTGTGGTGATGCTTTAATTGACTTAGACTTAACCAAGGCCGTTAGACAACACTGGAAAAGCGGAGCAATGGCGAGCATCTGCACTTTGTCTGTAGAGCCTGAGGAGGTCAGTGATTACGGGGTAGTGGTGTGCGACGACACCGGCCAAATAACCTCGTTCCAAGAAAAGCCCTCGGTCGAAGAAGCCTTGTCTAACAAAGTAAACACCGGCATATATATATTTGAACCGGAAGTTTTAGACTTGATCCCTGAAGACCAAACCTATGATATTGGTTCAGACTTATTCCCTAAAATTGTTGAACAGGGGTTGAAGTTTCAGGCCATTGATATCCCGTTTAACTGGATTGACATCGGTCGAATCAGTGACTACTGGGAGGCTAATCAAAAAATTATGAATGGTGAGCTTAGAACGATTCCGATGCCAGGAACTGAGATCAAACCGGGAATTTGGGTGGGTCTAAACGCCAGCGTTGATTGGCAGGCTTGCGACATCCGTGGGCCGGTATATATCGGTAGCGGAACTCGTATAGAAGCCGGTGCCAAGATTGTCGGCCCTACCTGGATTGGTCATGGTTGTCATATTCGTGGCACGGCAGAGATTAGCAAGAGCATTATTTTCGAATACACACGCATCGGCTCAGCCAGTGTGGTAGAAAATGCTGTAGCTTTTGGTCGTTTCTTTGTCGATAAAGATGGCAATAGTTATGAAAGTGAGAAAATGCATCTTGATTGGGTCACAGACTCGCGCATTCCCGCTGACAAATTAGGCGTTGAAACACGTGACTAGCGCCTTACCAAACATCACCCTGATTGGCATGCCCGGAAGCGGTAAGAGCACTCTTGGGCGACGCTTGGCTAGGCAGCGGGGCATGTCGTTTGTTGATACCGATCATATCCTTGAGCAAGTTGAGAATATGCATATTCAAAATATCGTTAATCGACGAGGCGTTAAATATCTGCGTTTTCTAGAGGGCATGGTGTTATCTCGATTAGAGCTCGAAAACCACGTCATAGCGACTGGTGGTAGCGCGGTTTATAGTCGTCAAGCGATGGACCATCTGGGTTCTATCGGCGCACGTGTTTACTTGCAGATAACGATGCGTACGTTAACCCAACGAGTCGACAACTCGACCAGCCGAGGTTTAGCTAAGATGAAGTCGCATTCGTTGCCAAGACTGTACACCGATAGAGTTGCTTTATATGAATCGGCCGCCGACATTACGGTAGCCAACGATCGGCCAATGACCGCGTTAGCAATGGGCGCTTTGAATAAAGCCTTAGATGATTTTTTCGATGTCTGAGTTAAGCCAACCAATGCCAAGCGAACCAATGCTAAGCAAGCGAAGGCTTTGGGTGGTCATGCCTGCGGCCGGCGCTGGTAGCCGCATGCAAGCAAGCGTACCGAAACAGTATCTTTCGATAAACGGCGCGGCGATTATTGAGCATGCGATCAAAGTGTTTTTGGACAATCATGAGATCCAGAGAATCATGGTTCCGTTAGCGGAAAACGATCAAAGTTTTAGTCACCTAAATATAGCAAAGGACCGACGAGTGGCGACTACTGCTGGCGGCAGCTCGAGGGCTCATAGTGTATTAAACGGGTTAAATGCCTTAAGCGTTGAAGGCTCTCACCTGCTGGTTAAAGACTCTCAATCGCTGGTTAAGGACTCTCCATCACTGGTTGAAGACTCTGACTGGGTGCTGGTACATGACGCGGCACGGCCGTGTCTAAGTAGTGCTTTACTCGAACACTTAATCGACAGCCTCAGAGATGATGATGTCGGCGGGATTCTAGCCGTGCCGGCGAAGGATACGCTTAAGCGTGCGAGCAAAACACAGACAATCATGGCTACTGTTGACCGTTCCGATATTTGGCAGGCGCAAACCCCGCAAATGTTTCGCTATGGGATTTTAAAAGCAGCGTTGACCTCGGCAATAGAGCAAAATTTGAATATTACCGACGAAGCGTCGGCGCTTGAATACATGGGCTATCAGCCTAAATTGGTAGTAGGCGATGCAGGAAACTTGAAGGTAACGACGCCTGAAGATTTAGCGCTGGCCGAGTTTTTACTTAGTGGGCCTTTCGGAGAATGAATTTGACTAGTACGAGAGCGCCACTTTCTGCTGACGCAAATCATTATCCGACAGGCCCATAATGCTAAACACTGATCGGTAAACAAAGTACAATATGACGCTAGTTTTCCGAGATACCTTATACCTATTCTTATATCTATGTTCGCCAAAAAGACCTTACAGAAACCGTCCAAGTTATTAATTTGTGTGCTTTTTTGCCTAATGTTACAGGGCTGTCTAGGCACCATTGTTGGCAATACAGTCGATGTCGCTATCGAAGTCGCCAAGGTGCCTTTTAAGGTTGGTGGCGCGGTGATTGACGTGGTAAGCGGTGGCGATAAAAAAGACGACGACAGTTCGCACAAGCACGATTCGAATAGCGCTGACTCGCACCACCACGGTGGGGACCACGATTAATGAGACCAGGATTAATAAAAATAGGTCATGGCTACGATGTTCACCAATTGGTCGAGGGTCGCAAACTAATCTTAGGTGGAGTCGAAATTGACCATAGCAAAGGCTTGCTCGGCCACTCCGACGCCGACGTGCTATTGCATGCTGTTTGTGATGCGGTGCTCGGCGCTTTAGGCTTAGGCGATATTGGCAAGCACTTTCCTGACACAGATTCAGCGTATGCTGGGGCTGACAGTCGAATGCTACTGCGCCAGGTTGTGAAATTAATGGCAGAACGCAATTATTCGCTGGGTAACTTAGACGTCACCATTGCCGCGCAGCAACCTAAATTGGCACCCCATCTGGCCTCAATGAAGGACAATATAGCCGCCGACTTTAACGCTCAGAGCGATCAAATAAACATTAAAGCGACCACCACTGAGCAACTTGGTTTCGTAGGGCGAGAAGAAGGTATAGAGGCACATGCTGTTGTGCTTTTAATGCCAAAATAAGGTCCGAGATAAGGCTCCCAGGCAGCACCAAAACCAGTACTTAAAGATGTATCAAAAAATAAAACTTAATGACCATTCCAACGTGTAGAAAATGACCGACACTAAACTCGAAAGCCGCAACAACCGAAAGCTACCCCAAGAAAAGGCGCTTCAGATAAATCTTAATAACAGTATTTATGGTGCCATCGTAGAAATTGGTGCGGGTCAAGAAACGGCGCGCCAGTTTTTCAACGCGGGTGCTGCCGCCGGTACCGTTGCAAAAACTATGTCGGCTTACGACATGCAAGTCAGCGATGATGTTTACGGTAAAACGGGTCGCTATGTGAGTCGAGAGCGTTGTGAGCAAATGATGGACCATGAGTATGAATTGATGGTACAAAGATTAGATGAGGCTCGTGGTGATGAGTCGCGTTTTTTCGCTTACGCCGCGACCGTGACGGCAAGGAGTTATAGCCAGAAAAACGAATGTCATGGCTGGATTGGTGTTAAGCGTCAACTAGAACCTCATGGACAGCCAAGTTCAATTATTTTACACGTCAGAATGCTAGACGAGACAAATCGACTGCAATCTGAGGCGTTGGGTGTTTTAGGCGTAAACTTGGTGCATGGTGCCTATCACCACACAGATGATCCAAAGAAAATTATCGATAATTTGCAAGACGGCATGGGGTCTGACAAGCGTATTGAAATCGATTTGATTCATTTTTCAGGCCCTGACTTTAACGCTGTAGAAAATCGATTGATGAACCTTCATTTGATTCATAGCTGGAACTGTCGTGCTGTGATGTTTGAGCCCAGTGGTCATTCAGTGGTGCCGGCGTCGGCTTTGCGCAAGAAAGACACGATTGTAATTCGTGGCTCATTTAAGCCGCCAACAAATGTTCATATGGACATGAAAGACTCGGCAATTAAGCACTTTGCGCAAGAGGAGGGTGTTGAGAAAGATAAAATCTTAGTAGTGGCTGAGATCACTTTGAACGAGCTTTACTCGGGCAATGAAGATGCTGATTCTGATTTTTTAGCTCGAGTAGATTTACTTAACGAGTTGGGTTTCTCGGTTTTAATTTCAGACTATTTACGCTTCTTTAGGTTACGTTCTTGGATTCGACGTTACACCCAAGATCGTATTGGCATTATGCTTAGCGTATTAGACTTCGATTATTTGTTTGCTGAAAAATACTATCAAGGCCTTGAAGGCGGGATTCTAGAAGCGTTTGGTAAATTATTCTCCGACAATACTAATGTTTATGTATATCCAACGATTCGCGATGGCAAACTGATTTCTTTAGATAATGTCGATGTAGACCCATCGCTAACGCACCTTTTAAAACACCTTACCTCAAACAAAGCGATGGTTTCGGCGGATATACAAAATGTGCAAAATTTAGATATATCAGCCCGTGAAGTGGTCAAAGAACTACCTAAGGGGCGTGGCGATTGGGAGAAGAAGCTGCCGCCGGCCGTAACTAAGCGTATCATCGAAAAAAAGCTGTTCGGTTTTAAAGAGTAATTTTCTTCTTTTAGGTGCGCAGCTATAGCACGCTTGCGCAGCCGATGTAATTTTAACCAGCTCAAAGTTTTTTATGTAACCTTAATCCTTTTATCAACAAATTCAGGGTTTTATTAACGAATATCCCAAGGCCGCTAGTAATGCTACCAATACTGTATTCTTTTAGACGCTGCCCCTATGCCATGCGCGCACGTATGGCAATTAGCTATAGTGGCACCGAGTGCGAATTGCGCGAAGTTGTTCTGAAGAACAAGCCCGAGTCAATGCTCCGGGCATCGCCCAAAGGCACGGTGCCAGTTGTTATTGATGGTGATCAGGTGATCGATGAAAGTATCGAGGTAATGGCTTGGGCCTTAGCGAAGGCAGACCCTGAAGGCTGGCTTAGCCACTCGATAAAACACCCGCTTATACAACGAAATGATCACGAGTTTAAAGCTTATCTTGACCACTATAAGTATTTTGATCGCTTCCCAGAGCAACCTCAAAGTTACTATTTTGATCAAGGCCTGGAATTTCTAAACGACCTAGAGTCACGATTGAACGCCGATATAAATGGCCACTATTTCTTAGAAACGCCGAAACTTACTGTGTTGGATGTGGCTATTTTTCCGTTTATTAGGCAGTTTGCAATGGTCGATAAGGCTAAATTTGATGCTCAATGTCTGCCTAAACTGCAGGCATGGTTTGAGTTTTTGATGACATCGACTTTGTTTCTAAAGGTGATGCAAAAGGTTCCAGCTTGGCAGACTGATCAACAAGAATGCATATTGTTTGGTATCTGAATAAGCAACATCTGTTAAAATAATACAAATTAATATTCAGCAGCCTTATCCAGAATGCCGGACTACCAAATACTCCACCAACCCGAAGAATCCCTTTTTTACGTGCATTTAGACGATGGGCAGCGCGCATTTTTAAAGTATCGACGCTCCGGCAATGAATCAGCGGAAGCGATGGTCGACTTCTTCAGTACCTTCGTTCCTGAGGCGTATCGAGGCCAAGCTTTAGCGTCTCAGTTGGTTGACCATGGTTTTGCCTGGGCTGATGAGAACAAGTTGCACATTAATACTTCATGTTGGTATGCGGCTAAAAAAATGGAGCGCCGCGAGCGGCAAACCTAGCTCGCAAGAGTAGACTCGAAAAGTGGGTCTTCAGTAAGGGCTTACAGCAGCGTACCTGACACATTGGTGATTAGATAATGTCTATAGAAGATCAATTAAGCGCCTCACAATACTTGGCTCGCTTATCCAAACTCAGCGAGCTAGAGCCTTCAGCCAAGCCTGCAGAATTAAGTTCAGCCTTATCAAAAATTTGCTATGACCTTAAGAGCTATATTTTTGAAGACCTAGAGCATGCTGAATCGATTCTGCTTCAAGCAAAGTCTGATTTTAATTACCTATGGGCTATCGCAGAGCTTTCTAGCTCGCTAACTCAGCCTCAACTTGGCCGTTGGCAAACTCAGTTCGCCGAAGTCACTATCAGTTTTGCATTGAAGCTGGCTTGGCTGAAGATAGCGCCAAAACATAAGGCCATTACTCAGTCTGTTGTTGACGCTAACGGAGACGTTGCTGGCTTATTTATCTTCGGCATGGGTAAGCTCGGTGGCCACGATCTTAATTTTTCCAGCGATGTCGATCTGGTTGCGTATTTTGACCCTCAAGTTATACCTGTACCTGAGGTGCTTGGTAAGAGTTACGTATGTCATCAGGTTTTACAAAGCTTGAGCAAAATACTATCGCAGGCTGGGGCCTCGAATTTTATTTGGCGAGTTGATTGGATGCTACGCCCTAATGCGTCTGCGACCACCTTAGCGATGTCAGTCAACGCCGCTGAAGATTACTATTTTTACAGAGCATCACCGTGGCATCGCTTAGCGCTAATGAAGGCACGCGTGGTTGCTGGCGACATTGATCTGGGCAAGCAGTTTTTAAAAGTCTTAACGCCATTCATATGGCGACAAAATCTCGACTATCGTGCCCTCGATGAGCTGGCCGAAATTAAGCAACGTATAAACCTAGAGCATCCTTCGTTGCGCGCGCAACGACAGTGGGCTGAACCAATATCAAACGATATCGCTGGTTACAATGTAAAGCTGGGCAGTGGTGGTATTCGCGAAATTGAGTTTATTGCCAATGCACTGCAGTTGCTTTGGGGTGGAAGGCATTACTCACTAAGAACACCGAACACGCTTGATGCTATAGACGCTCTCTTTGATCTTGGTAAGTTGACTAAAGAGGTTGCAACGACATTGGGTAATGCCTACCAGTACCAACGTCGTCTTGAAAATGCGATACAGATGCTCGGAAACCAACAAACCCACTTAATCCCCAAGTCAGCTGATAATCAGCGGCGCCTATTGGTGCTACTGGGGCTTGATCAGTGGTCAACCTTAGTCGAAGAACTTAATCTTTCCAGAGCCTTTGTACACCAATATTTTGAACAACTTTTTGAGGAGCAAACAACGGCCCAGGGAGAGGCGGTGGTTTGGCCAGATGGCCTAAGTGAGCAGGCCGATGACATTGTCGATGCTTGGGAAGGCGGCTTCATTAACTATGGTGTGTCTAATCAGGTTCGCCATCGTTTGCGACCATTAACCAGAGGTATTGCTAGCTATTTAGCCGACCATCAGGGTGATGCAAGTAATACCGTAATAAGGTTGCACGATTTTTTCAGAGTGCTTCCTGGTGGCGAACAATATTTTCGATTACTGGCCGAGTCGCCAGCTCTGCTTGCAAGCATCGTGCCGCCATTATTACATTCGCCCGCAATGACTCTGCTGTTAAAGCAGTCGCCACATATTATTGACTGTTATGTTCATCAGCAATGGCGCTATCCTCAGCCATTCGATAGTAGCTTTGTGATACAAGCCGACGACTATGGCGAGCGTTTGGAGCGTATGCGCCGCTTTGTAAACGAGCATTTATATCAATTATATTTGAGCTTTATGGAAGGCGCTTTGTCGGTTGAATTATTTCAAAAAGCGTTAACCGAGTTAGCCGAGCATAGCTTAGAGCTAGCGCTCATTGTGGTTGCCAACAAGATGGAGCTAGAGTCGGTGCCGATTACTGTTATTGGCATGGGCAAGGTGGCTTTGGGTAAGATGTCGCCGCTGTCTGATTTAGATCTTATCTTCGTGTTCGATCAGACCGATACCAGTTTAGACCTAGCATCGCGTTTTGTTAGTCGTTTGCAAACCGCGATATCGACACCCATGCGAGAAGGCATTTTGTATGAGTTGGATACCCGCCTAAGACCATCTGGCCGATCTGGTGCGCCGACGGTATCGATTGAAAGTTTTGCCAATCATCATTTAACCCGAGCGCATACATGGGAGCATATTGCATTGGTGCCGAGCCGCATTGTGGCTGGCAATAGAGCACCAGAAGCTCGCCTAAATGCTATCAAGGAACAGTTAATTAGTCAGCCACGCGAGGAGCTTCAATTACTTAATGATGCTCAGAAAATGTGGCGAAGAATCGCACTGCATAGAGTTAAACCAATTGGCCTTGAGTCGATGTTTAGTAAGCTTCGCGAGGGCGGCCTTATGCAGGCCGAGTATTTAGCGGCCTGTTTGATTTTACACGCAGGACACAGATTGCCGATCACCAGTTTGGAATTTGACCACTTACTCGCTCTGGTTGATGACTCGCAGCGGCTCAATGAGGCAATTCAGTTTTGGCGAATTCAACAGCTTTGGGAGCGCTTGCTTGGCAAGTCTGAGCGAGCGGTAGCCAGCTTGCCGGCAGACTATTTAGCCAGAATGCTGCAACAGTTAGAGGTCAGTTCGATAGAGCAGTTAGTCGCCAAAAAGGAGATGCATTCGAACTATGTGCAGCAACGAATGGCGCAATTTTTTGCTTCTAATTGTTTAAACCCTGAGCAGCTAGAAGACTGGCTAGAGAGCAAAGTCAACTGGCTTTAAGGACACGTTTTTAAAATAAACTCGCCCGTAGTTGCTTGTGTCACCAATCGGTGATATCTTCTTGTCACTGATGGGTGACTTTAGTTGATGTGAATATGAATCGAGCCGCAGATAACCAAAAGCATAACCAAAAAAATAGGCCAGAGACACAAGCCAAGCTTGTTAAGGCCGTTGGGGAAGTGTTGGCTGAACGAGGCTTCGCTAAGCTAGGTGTTAATGCAGTCGCGAGACAAGCGGGTGTCGATAAGGTGTTGATTTATCGATACTTCGATGATCTCGATGGGCTAATGCAGGCCTATGCAAGGTCATCCGACTTTTGGCCCTCGAGCATTGAGTTGTTGGGCGATGCCGAGGCTCGAGAGCAGTTAAAGACAATGCCGTTCGCGAAGGCGTTTGCACTGGTTTTCAGGCGGTATGCCAATGCGCTCAGATCTCGGCCGCTAACCTTAGAGATTCTATCTTGGGAGACGATTGAGCGTAATGCTCTCACTATAGCCCTAGAGGAAGTGCGCGAAGCGGCTGGTTTGGAGCTAATGGCGTTCTTGAGTGAAACAAATCCGCCACCAGCAGACTGGCAAGCAATAGCCAACATTTTTTCAGGAGCTATTCATTATTTAGCCATTCGTAGCCGCAAGATAACGGTTTTCTCTGGAATGAATATCGCTGATGACGAAGGCTGGGAGCGTTTAATTACGAGTATCGAATTGCTAGTCGACAATTTACCAACTGACAATCCAGCAATCGACAATAGAAACAAAGACTTAACAGCCGAGACTTAGAATATGAGCACTGTAAAGACATCCAATCGCCCAGTGGTAAGTATCTTAATGTTATTTGGTTTTATAACGATTTTGATCACAGGTTTATTGTCATACGGCTTGCGCTACAACAGCTTTCTTTCGGCGATTCACACCCTATTTGGATTAGCATTCGTGAGCTTCGGTATTTTCCATCTTAAGAATAACTTGAAACCAATCTTGAGCTATTTAAGGCAACCTAGGGGAAGGCGATGGGCTTGGATAGGCTCATTACTAGTGATCGTCACACTTGGCGGCCTGGCCGCTGGATTGCCACCATTTCAAACAGTTGTCGACGCGGGCTATGCTCTTAAAGAGTTAAAACCGGTAGATCGTCAGCTAACAGAAACACTCTATACCCGATTTAAGCAACAGGGTAAAAACCTAAGTGTCGACATAAAGGCGGGTAAGCATTACTCAGGCCCTGGCGCTACAATTCTTGGGGTTACCACAACTGGTATACCACAGATGGCAATTTGGGTTGAGGACAAGCAAGGTAACTACATAGAGACTCTCTATGTTACTAAGAAAGCATCTAATAGCTCGTATATTCAATCTATTTTCGGTGGCGATGATGTGCGACGCCCCGAAGCTTTACCGCATTGGTCATTTGCCCGAGGAATTAAAGGCGATGACGGTTTGATGATGCCAACGTCGGACCAACCTATTGCCGATGCCATCACCGGCGCTACTCCGGTTTCGAGCTTCGATTTACGCAGCGTTACCGAGGCAAAGCACGACGAGGTGGTGATCAAGTTTGAGATAAATCGCTCTTTCGACTTCAATGATGACTACCATCCTAATGCCTACCCTAACGACCCAATATATAGCGGTAGCGGTGCATCGGCGCAGCCGTCCCTAATTTATGCCACTAGGGTGAATCTAATTGACGAGCAGCCCTATTACTTTATGACACTACTTGGGCGCGGCCACCACTCAGGTAAAGACGGTAATATACATACCGACTTAGGCGGCATTACCACCGCCAAAGAAATGGTCAGTCGTATTATTGTCGAAGTTCTTTAATTATTTTAGTTCGTGTTTCGACTGAGGTTTCTAGGTTTAAGCTACGCCAAAGGCTTCATGTCTACAAGAAGCGTGCGTAGCCAAGCTAGCGCCGTATCGTGCTCGCTATGCTCATGCCAATAAATACTGGTATCAAAGGTGGGTAGTGCGAATGGTACTTCAACAATACACAAATCATGATCTACTAATTGTTCAGCCATTAATGCCGAAACAGTTAATAATTGGTTTGAAGACTTAAGTACTTTGCCAGCTGCAAAGTAGTTTTGGCAGCGTATTGAGGTTTGCCGTTCCAAACCCTGTTGTTGGAAAAAGGTATCCTCCATGGTCATACCCGATGGTCTATTTGAAACGCTAATATGTTGACTGTTCATATAATTGCGCTTATTGAGGCGGTAGCGCAGCGGGTGCTGATCCCTCATTAATACCGCAAAGCCGCTAGACCAAAGTTTCTGTTGCTGTACTGGGAGTCTGACCGACATCGAAACGTCCAAGGCCACATCTAACTGCCCAGAACCGAGTTCTCGAGCCAAATTGTTACGCTCGATTTTAACACTGGCAAAGCCGACATTCGGCGCTAGACGCGACAACGCTTCTGACAGTTTGGGCAGAACCGCTGACTCCAAGGCATCGTGCATTCCAATTCTGAAGACGTGTTCGCTGGTGCTGGGCTCGAAGTCTCCCCATTGTTGCAGTATTTGTTGCAGACGAGTTAGATTACTAATGATCAGTGGTGCTATTCGCCGACAAGCTGCGGTCGGTACCATTTTATTCTGAGAGCGGTGAAACAAAGGGTCGTCGAGCGCGTCCCGCAAGCGCTTTACCGCATGGCTAACCGCCGATGGCGTCAGATGAAGAGCGTGTGCTGTTCGCGTCATATTTTGCTCTACATAAAGACTGTGAAACACTTTGAGTAGATTCAGGTCTAACTGCTGAATTCGTTTCGGATCGGCCATGACGTATGTGAATTTGATTCATAGTGGCATGTGAGTATATTTCATTTTGTTCATTTTAATTTGGCGTATTCTTAGGCAATCAAAACTAGATGAGACCTCTGCATAACTCTAGCACAAGATAAAATGGCTAATAGTTCCCAATATTTTGTCATTTTCTATTTGCACTAGAGTTATGTAGAGGTCTCAAAATATAACTTTCTAAGGAATCAGCTATGAATTTTGAACACAACGCTAAAACCCAAGACTATATTTCACGTATAAAGACATTTCTAAGCGATAACGTCGAACCGGTAGAGCGCCAAATTTACCGTGAGTTGAGCGAGTTGAATCCTGGTGGAGACTGGCAGAACTGGCAGCTGCATCCATTAATCGAAAAATTTAAAGGCATGGCAAAAGAGCTGGGCTTGTGGAACCTTTTCTTACCCGATGCTGAACTTGGTAAAGGCTTGACCACGCTTGAGTATGCGCCGTTAGCTGAGCAAATGGGGCGTATGCTATTTACACCGGAGATATTTAATTGTAATGCTCCCGATACTGGCAATATGGAAGTGCTTTATCATTTCGGTAGCGAAGAACAGAAGGCACAATGGCTGACGCCGCTGCTGGAGGGTGAAATTCGTTCTGTATTTGGGATGACTGAGCCTGAGGTAGCATCATCGGATGCCACTAATATGCAAGCGACTATTTCTTTGGACGGAGACGAAGTAGTGGTAAACGGTAAAAAATGGTGGAGTACCGGCCTGGGCCATCCGAATGCAAAATTCACCATTTTCATGGGCCTTTCGAACCCGGAAAACGATCGTCATAGTCAACATGCAATGGTCATTGTGCCGCTTGATACGCCGGGTCTTGAAATCAAACGTATGCTAACCGCCTATGGCGATTACGATGCGCCCTATGGTCATGGTGAAATGCATCTTAGTGACGTGCGCGTTCCGAAAGAGAACTTGATTATGGGCATGGGCAAAGGGTTTGCTATCGCTCAAGGCCGGCTGGGCCCGGGCCGAATTCATCATTGCATGCGAACCATTGGAATGGCTGAAAAAGCGCTAGAGTTAGCTATTCAGCGCGGCTTAGAGCGTGAGGCATTTGGTCAGCCTATCTTAAAGCTAGGCGGCAATGGCGAGCGTATCGCTAAAGCACGAATTGCGATTCACCAGGCTCGCTTGATGACTCTGCATGCGGCTTGGAAGATAGATGCTGTTGGTGTAAAGAACGCCATGACTGAAATCTCAGCGATCAAGGTTGCGGTTCCAACTATGGCCCAAGACGTTGTTGATATGTCGGTACAGATGCATGGTGGCGCAGGTATGAGTGGCGACTTTCCTCTTGCTCACTTTGCCGCTGGCGCGCGAGCTTTGCGTTTAGCCGATGGCCCTGACGAAGTGCATATGGGAATGGTCACACGCTTGGAATTAAAGAAATATATGTCTCGAAACTCATAGCAGCGGCGAATAATAAAGTAAGAGGAAATAATGCGAAAAATTCTAATTACCGGTGCAGGTTCCGGCCTTGGTGAAGCCTTAGCTAAGAAGTATGCTAGCTCAGGTGCTCAAATCTGCGTTGCTGATATCAATGAGGAAGGCGGCAATGCGGTGGTGCAAGACATACATAGTCAAGGTGGTGAAGCGTTTTTCATCAAGTGTGATATCACCCAGCAATGGGATGTTGATAAGCTGGTGATGGCGCTTGCCGAACGCTGGCAGTCGATTGATGTGCTGATCAATAATGCCGGGGTCGCAAGTGCCGGGAATATTGAGAGCGAAACTATGCAGCAATGGCAATGGGTGTTAGACATTAACTTGCTTGGGCAGGTACGTATGAGCAAAGCGATCCTGCCATTATTGCGCAACAGCGAAGCGCCTGATAAAGCTATTATTAATATTGCCTCGCAAGCCGGTCTCACGGCGGCGCCAGGTATGGGTAGTTACTGCGTGACAAAAGCCGCGATGGTCAGTTTATCGGAGACCATGTATCTGGAACTTTCGACACAAGGCATTCACGTCGCGGTTGTGTGCCCAGCTTTCTTTGATACCAATCTGAACCAATCCTTGCGCAGTAGCGATGATAAAATGCAGGCATTGGTCACCAAGTTAATTAAGAAGTCGGGGGTTAGTGCTGATGAAATTGCCGGTAAGGTGTTTGACGCAGTCGCGAAAAAGAAATTCATGATTGTTACCCACAAAGACGGTCGTAATGCCTATCGGCTTAAACGATTTCTATCGATGGAAATGTATCTTAATATTGTCAAAAAACGAATGGCGAAGTTTGCTAAAAAAAATGACTAAATCGAATAAAAATAACGATACAGCCGGTAAGGTTCGACGTGGTGAAGAGCTTGATCTTGCACGCTTAAATCCATGGCTGCTAGAGAAAGTAACGGGCATTAGCGGCACACCGGAGGTAACTCAATACTCAGGTGGTGCTTCGAACTGGACCTATTGTTTGAGCTACGCTGAAAAAGAAGTCGTCTTACGCCGCGCTCCCGACGGCACTAAAGCCAAAGGTGCTCACGATATGGGGCGAGAATATCGCTTGCAAGCTGCGCTAAAGCCGGTGTACCCCTACGTTCCCGAAATGTTGGCCCATAGCAATGAAGAGTCGATTGTTGGAGCCGAGTTCTATGTGATGGAAAAGCTAAATGGTTTGATACCCCGCACTAATATGCCACAGGGCTTAGATCTAAGCCCTGTGCAATGTCGCGAATTGTGTTTCAATGCCTTGGATAGCATGATCGAGCTACATCAAGTTGACTACAAAGCTGCAGGCCTTGAGCATATTGCTAAAGGCGAGGGCTATACTGAGCGGCAAATCAAGGGCTGGGCGCACCGCTACCAAAAGGCTAAAACTTGGAATGTTCCGAGCGGTAAAGGCGTGATTAAATGGCTTAGCGACAATATGCCTGAGACCGAGACGATATGTTTAACGCACAATGACTTTCGCCTAGACAACCTTGTGCTAGACGCTGAGCAGCCAACTAAGATCATCGGCGTGCTTGATTGGGAATTAGCCACCTTAGGCGATCCGTTAATGGATCTCGGCAATACGCTGGCTTACTGGGTAGAGGCAGATGATGATTTTTTTGCGCAAAAGACCCGCCGCCAGCCAACTCATCTAGCGGGTATGTTGACGCGCCAAGAGGTAATCGACTACTACCTCGAAAAAACAAATAATGAGGTGAAAGATTTCACTTTCTATCAAGTTTATGGCTTGTTCCGCTTGGCCGCTATTGTGCAGCAAATTTATTATCGCTATCACCACAAACAGACTCGCAATCCAGCATTCAAAATTCTATGGGTATTCGTGCATTACCTCATGCATCGCTGCCGCAAAGCTATCAATACCTCGGGTTAATTTCATGACAACACTCTATCTAATACGCCACGGACAAGCTTCGTTTGGCCAAGAAAATTACGATCAGCTATCAGAACTGGGTCAGCAGCAGGCGACACACATGGGCAATGTCTTAGCTAGGCGGCTGCCGAACTTTGATGCTGTTTGTTTGGGAACAATGCTGCGCCATCAACAGACGGCCAGTAATTGCCTAGAAGGTTTTGAGCAAGTATCCGAGCAAACTGACGCAGTCTTTGATGCTGGCTGGAATGAATATGATCATCAGGATATTTTGCGACAATATAGGCCTGAGTTTATTACCTCCAAGAGCATGATGGAGTATATAAGCCAGCAGGCTGACCCTAAACAAGCTTTCGAAGCCGATTTTAACGGCGCGATCAACCGGTGGATTGCCGGTGAAAATGATCAAGATTATGTTGAGACTTGGCGGGCTTTTGCCTGCCGCGTCCATCAAGCTCTAAAAACCACATTGGCCAGCAATGCTGATAAGAAGCGTATAGCCGTGTTTACCTCCGGCGGGCCCATATCTCTGATAACTCAGCATCTGCTGGGCGTGCCAGAAGAAAAAATAATGCAAATGAATTGGACGCTCCTGAACTGTGGTGTTACCAAAGTGGTATCGACCGGTTCGCGCTTATTCGTAGCATCACTGAATGAACACACTCACTTTGAAGCTGCCGAACACAAGCACTTCATTACTTACACGTAGAAAAAAATATGAGCAGACAAAATATTCTTATTACCGGAGCGAGTTCTGGCCTTGGTTACACAATGGCTAAAATGTACGCAGCACAGGGGAGAAATTTAGCGCTATGTGCTCGTCGAGTAGAGCGATTAGAAGAGTTGCGCGACGACATAGCGAAAATCTACCCAGCTGTTAAAGTATTCGTTCGACCATTGGATGTTAATGATCACGACCAAGTGTTTGAGGTATTTAAGGCGTTTTCTGAAGACCTTGGTCACCTAGATCGGGTGATCGTTAACGCCGGTATGGGGAAAGGAGCTTCGTTGGGCACAGGGCATTTTCATGCGAATAAGCAAACCGCAATTACTAATTTTGTTTCGGCAATTGCTCAATGTGAAGCGGCATTAGAGTTGTTTCGGGCGCAAAATCACGGCCATCTAGTAACTATTTCATCAGTTAGTGCGGTTAGAGGCTTTCGACGTGCCTTGACTGTTTACGCGGCCTCTAAAGCGGCGCTGTCGAATCTCACGGAGGGTATTCGAGTTGACTTGCTGGGCACGCCAATCAGGGCGACCACTATTCACCCAGGGTTTATTCGAAGTGAAATCAATGAGAAAGTTGAATCAGTTCCATTTATTGTAGATACCGAGACAGGTTGCAGGGCAATTCTAAAGGCAATCGAGAAAGAAGGCGCTAGTTACTACGTGCCGAGTTGGCCTTGGGAGCTTATGAGTCGCTTAATGAGGATAGTGCCACTCAGAATGCTTAAGAAAATGAGTTAGTGTGATTAATATATAAATTGGATTTTAGTAGACGGGTTCAAATCCAAGTCCGTGCCAAAAAAGATTTAGACACATTACTTACAAGTCAGTTGTCTATTAACTGGTTTTTGCTTGTTAGTTTTGATAAAAAAACACAAAAAAACACCGAATAATCTGCGTGGATTGCATCAAGCTCTAGCATCCTTCGCTGATTGTGGTAGTTTACATGAACGCAATGTACAGTGCGTAAGCCTCCAAATATCGCTGCCTTATCCAACCCGATGCATGCAATAAATGGAGGTCACTTCAAAATGGACTTGAGGTAAAAATAGAAAGAGTGACCCCTGGGGGGACTTCTCTTTCGGAAGACTCTTGAGCTTACCCCCTCAAGGGTCTTTTTTTTTACCACCTTCCCCTACAAGCGTAAAGAAATACCCCTCTCCAAATAAAGAATTACCCCGTTCTAAATAAAGAGATACCCCTTTCTAAACGCTAAGAGACAAGCCCCTAAAGACTTCGAACTATCTTGCCTACCTTGTCTCTTAGAACCTTTGTACACCACTAGTCATGTTGAATACAACTGTCTATTTTTCGTCAACCGCATAATTTTCTGCTGACATTGATTTTTTTTGATGTCTTATTTCGGACGGCACCAATTTGCTCGCCATATATCAGTCTCAAAATAGAAAATCCAAAAATTTATCGGTTGATGCTTATAATCTGTCCTAAGCGATGAAGTTAGGCGGCTTTAAGTGCATGAAATTGAATCGGAAACCTGCATGAGGTTGATTGGAAGCGACTGTTCGAAGGCATGACAAGAGAAAATTCTGGAATGACTTAATAGGCTCCTAGCTATCTGGTTTGACTGGGCGTGCGGCTCTTCTGGTGTTGCGAGTGAATACAAATGATTTTTATAAGTAGTTGATTATAAATATTATTTTATGACATTGATATAATGCTGAGCAGCCTTAAAGGCACCCTGTTAAAAATTTAATAGAGTTAAAAGCAGGCTATGTCTATGATTGTTCTATTGGCTGGCCGGGAGGTGATGCTGCTGGACATATAGCTACTAACTGTACTAAATGTGGCTATTTTAGAAATGTGTTAGTGTTAGTGAAAAGCGGCCGCTTAGGGTGATTTTAGTCTGGATAAACCCTCTAAGATAGGGTGTCTATCTTAAGACAGTGCTTTTTATCGGAGCTAACTGGTTGGTTTGGGCTGCAAGTGGTGACCTAATATTTAGTTCAAAAAATAAATAAATAATTTTAGGCATAGGCCTTTTAAATTGTTCGCCGAATGTTCTTGGGTATATAAATGCGATTTATCATCCTCGAAAAAATGCGGAATTCGATGATTAAATGGTCGTTTGGTAGGTCGGAGGTTTGTTTTTGACAAATATCATCAGCTTATTTATGACTATCTAGACAGGACTATTTAGTCGGAACCATTTAATTGGAACTATTTAATTGGAACTATTTAATTGGAACTAGGCCAAAAGCTTTTGAATGGTAAGCTTCTAGCGCTCATAGTGTTTGAGCGCTAGAAGGCGGCCAGTTGTATGGGGTTATAACTCAACCATTAACTTGCCGGTGTTGCCGCCAGTAAAGAGTAAATTGATTCCTTCGATCGCGCTCTCTAGCCCATGAAGTGTGTGCGCTCGATACTTGATTTTACCTTCCATTAGATACTTAGACATGGCCTGCATCATGCCGGGTATCTTGTCGTAATGGTCTGGCATAGTGAATCCTTGAATTGTTAGGCGCTTCTTGATAATTGGGATCCAATTTGGCCCTGCCGAAGGCGTCAAGGTATTATAGTCAGAGATCATGCCACAAACCATTATGCGGCCATGAGCATTCATTAGCTCGAAGACAGCATGTTGCACAGGGCCGCCGGTATTTTCAAAATAAAGATCAACACCATTCGGGGCGGCCGCATTTAACTCGGCTTGCAAGTTTTCTGATTTATAATTGATTGCCGCATCGAAACCAAGTTCGTCGATTAGCCATTTACACTTTTCGTCGGTACCGGCTGTGCCGATCACTGTTAGCCCCTCGGCTTTAGCTATTTGTCCGACCATTGACCCGACTGAGCCGGCGGCGCCCGAGACCACTAGCGTCTCACCTGATTTGGGTTTGCCAATATTCATCAGGCCCTGATAAGCCGTCATACCTGGTAATGCCAAGACACATAAAACAGCTTCTGTTGGAACGTTCTCAGGCAGTAAGTTCATGCCTTGCCCATTACTCACGATATACTCTGCCCAGCCGGTTAGTCCTTGAACTCTAGCGCCAACCTTGAAGCCGCTATTCTTCGATTCAACGATTTCTCCAACTCCGCCAGAGCGCATAACATCACCTAATTCGACCGGCGGAATATAGCTTTCACGATCAGCCGTCATCCACCCCTTCATTGCTGGGTCGAGTGACATGTGTGTTTGTTTAATTAGGATTTCGCCATCTTTTAGCTCAGGCGTGGTTAATTTAACAACTTCAAACAAATCTGGGGTAATGACTGTTTCTGGACGCTTTACCAGTTTTATAGCGGTATATTCGATGTTCATTTAAAAACTCCTAAGGTGGTTGTAGCTTAATAAGCTGTTTGTAGACTTATAGCGTGTTTATAGTTTGAATATTGTCGTCGTAATTTATCGAACCGAGGTCTCTAATTATGCTTATACGTTAGCGGAAAGCACTAGCATTCTATGCAGGACCTTCGTTGCCCAGGCCGTGTGAGTATGTGACTCAGTCTGATCTGCCACCAAGCTTAACAAGCAGTAGCAGTAGGGCTATCTGCGGTCCTTAATGTCAATTAAGCTTGACCTGATAAGGGTGTAAAACATAGCTGAGGTTAGGCCTGAGGACGTAAAAAACATCAACATGATCATGATTTGGTATCGCACCGCAATCAACGGTGATACGCCTGATAAAATTTGTCCAGTCATCATTCCGGGTAACGACACAAGGCCAACCGCCATCAGCGAATTAGTGATCGGAATGAGGGTGGCTTTGTATGCGATATTGCGAGCGGCGGTTTCATCTGTTCGCTCTAATTCGGCAAAATAGCGTTCAGCAAAGAGACTTATGCTATTCATACCAACCGCGAATACCATACCCGCAAGAGGAATGACAATGCTAGGTGCATACCAAGGCGATGTATCGAGAACTACTTGGGTAATTAACCCGAGCAAGCAAGAATTAACGATAAAGGTGGCCAGCAGGGCCTTAAAGTATAAGTTGCTGCGTTGTTCGGGTACTGAGCTTAGGGCAATCCAGGACGAAGCACACAACATTACGCTTAACACTGATAACACTAAGACCGAGCTTTCAGTTTCGAAAATAAAGGTCAGTGCATAACCAATTAAGCATAGCTGAATGACCATACGGGCTAGCGCATAGGCTGACCTACCGGCTGAGTCGGACCAACGCCGCAGAATAACAAGCACTAACAGAGCCGGCAGCGCAATGATAACTAGGTTAGTAATCGGAATAGTCTGCATAGTAGTGCTACCGTGTTGCGTCATTGTTTATTATAGTTTGAAAGTAAGTCCATGCAACGGTATTCGCTTGTCACTAATAATCATGTGGGTGTAATGGTCTCGGTCTATTTGTTTAGTAGGCTTCGGCTCGGATAAGCATTGAAATTTTACTTTTTTACTGTATATACATGACAGGCTAACTCCGCCGCCGACTAACCTTTTACACGCACATTATGTCTTCTATTAAACAGCTAGTTGAATCCAATTGGTTTCAAACCTTCATTATCGTAGTCATCGTCGTTAACGGCATCATTTTAGGATTAGAAACGAACGACGGCTGGAGTGGCCCAGTTCACTCTGCGTTGAAAGTTGCCGATGGCATATGCCTGTTTATCTTTGTGGTCGAGCTAGTTCTCAAGCTGGCAGTGTATCGCTTGAGTTTTTTTACCAAGGGTTGGAACGTATTCGATTTTGTTATCGTAATAATCTCCTTAATTCCATCGTCGGGAGGCTTGTCAATTCTTCGTGCGTTTAGAATTCTGCGAGTGCTGCGATTGATAACCGCGGTTGATTCATTTCGGCGCGTCGTCTCGGGTATGCTATTGGCAATACCGGGCGTGGGCTCGGTGGCAGGTTTATTACTGCTAGTATTTTATATTTCAGGCGTGCTTAGCACGATGCTCTTTGGAGACACCTTTCCACAATGGTTCGGTAGCCTTGGTGATTCGATGTATTCGCTATTTCAGATTATGACGCTTGAGTCATGGTCGATGGGAATCGTTAGGCCGATTATGGAGGTTCACCCGTATGCTTGGGCATTCTTTATCCCCTTTATCACCGTCACCACGTTTACCGTACTAAATCTTTTTATCGGCATTGTGGTTGACGCTATGGCAACGGTAAAAGAAGCTGAGGCTAAAGAGCTTCATGAAGACCATGATGATATTGAGGTGTTGATTAAGAATCTTCAAAAAGAAGTGCGAGCGCTGCGCGATGATTTAAGCAAGGCAGGCTCAAACAAGCCATCATAAGGCCAAAAAAAGGGCTATCGAATGATAGCCCTTACCTTCAACATAGATTGTGATTAGCCAGTATTTCTTAGGCCGGTAGCGATACCGTTTATGCTGTCCAAGGCTGGCTTCAGCCATTTAGATTGCATACGATCTTCTTCTTTATCTAAACGTGCAAGCAGTTTCACTTGAATGTGGTTCAGTGGATCCAGATAAGCATTACGCCAGCGTACCGATTGGCCGATTTTAGGAAAGTCGGCCATCATTAATCGCTCGCCGGTGATTTCTCTAATATTGTCGATCGATAGACGGAACTCGCCAGCGAGTTGCGCGTATGTGCGTTCGGCAATATCACTATCACTGCACAGCTTGGAATACTCTTGTGCGACTTTTTGGTCGGTCTTCAATATCACCATCTGGGAGTTGCTAAGCAAGTTCTGAAAGTAGCGCCAGTTCTTTTGCATGTCTTGTAAAGTGGCGAGGCCGCCGTTATCAATCGCATTTTTGAGCGCGCTACCTAAGCCATACCAACCAGGTATATTCTGGCGAGACTGTGACCAGCCGAATACCCAGCCGATTGCTCTAATAGACTTCTTCGAATAGTCGGCTTTTTTGCGGTGTGATGGACGCGAACCGATATTTAACAGGCCGATTTCATTTGACGGCGTAGTTTCGTAAAAGTATTGCATGGTGGCTACATTGTCGTCGGTAAGCTCGCGAAAAGCCGCTTCGCCGGAAACCACTAGTTGGTCCATCATCGCGATGTGTTCTGGCTTATCTTGGCGATCATTGCTTGGGTCACTGGCTTTCATCAAACCGGTTATGCCGATGGTAAGTTCATAGCGCGCGGTGTCTTTAAAGTTGTATTTAAACGAAAGTACTTCACCTTGCTCGGTAAACTTAATGCCACCTTTGACCGTGCCCTTGGGTTGGCTTAAAATTGATTCATGAGTTGGGCCGCCGCCACGGCCTATGGTGCCGCCACGGCCATGGAATAGTAAGCATCGAATACCATATTTGTCGGTTACCGATACAATGTTTTGTTGGGCCTTATAGAGGTTCCAGCTGGACGCCAGAATACCACCATCTTTGCATGAGTCTGAGTAGCCGAGCATCACTTCCTGAGTGTCGTTGGTGTAGGCTAGTAGCTGACGGTAAACTGGGTTGCGGAACAAGCTATCGAGTGTCGGTTCTGCGTGCTCTAAATCGACCACCGTTTCGAACAACGGGGCGATGTGGATCTCACTTTTGATATTACCCTTCTCATCTGAACTTATCAGGCCTGACATCTTTGCTAATAGAGCCACTTCGAGAAGGTGACTTGCCTGATGCGTCATCGAAATAATGTAGCTACCAAAACAGTCAGCTGAGACTTCTTCACGCATCTCGCTGATTAAGTCAAAAACCGCGATGATATCGGCGCTTTGTATAGTGATTTGGCGATGATCGTAGTTGAGCGTTTTGGTATCCAGAATAGCGGCTGTTAGCCATGCTTGGCGTTCGGCCTCATTCATCGAATAATAGTCTATAGGTTGGTCGATGGTTAAACCAATTTCTTGAATCGCTTGGCTGTGAAGCGTTGACTCTTGGCGAATATCCAGCTTCGATAAATAGAAGCCACAGCTGTCTAACAAACGCATTAGATCTTGCAAGCCACCGCGCGTTAGGTTGGCTTCATTATGGTGGGCAAGTGAGTCGCAAACCGTGGTGAGCTCGTATTTGAACTCAGCTTCATTTTGAAATGCGAGCGGATCAAAGGACGCGTGGCCGTCACCTAAATGCGCTTCGGCGATCGCAATCGTATGTTCCAAGCGAAGCTTTACTAAACTGAGTTTG
>Ga0075467_10000991_pt1 | contig 23308 bp, 20 predicted proteins | sample DEB08_DNA_9_FD_75067 | JGI IMG/M metagenome (GOLD analysis project Ga0075467, IMG submission 75067) | Aqueous microbial communities from the Delaware River and Bay under freshwater to marine salinity gradient to study organic matter... | ecosystem: Environmental > Aquatic > Marine > Coastal ... | reverse complement strand
TATTGATGGTATTAGCATTAGCAATTTTGAAGGGGGAGGTTTGCGCAATGCTATCCCGAGAGAAGCGCATGCTACTATGGTGATACCTGCAAGGGAATTTGATGCGGTACAAACCCTCTTATTAGGTTATGCGCAAATTATTAAAGGTGAGTTTGCTACTACTGATCCTAATTTCAAACTTACATTAACCGAAGGGGATTCTATTCCTTCTATGGTTATGACTCAAAAGTCTTATCGTCAGTTTAAATGGGCGATGCAGGGAACACATGATGGGATTCTGCGAATGAGCCCAGATGTTCCTAATTTAGTAGAGACTTCAAATAATTTAGCTAATGTGGTTTTGGCCAATGGCAATCTTAGTCTTTGCTCTTTACAGCGAAGCGATAGGGAAGGAGCCAAAGTAGATATGGCTAACACCGTTGCTGGTCCTTGGGAATTAATTGGTGCTTCTATTCAATTTAGTGGTTCTTATCCCGGTTGGAAATTGGACCCAAATGCACCTATGCTTGGAATGATGAAAGATTTATACGAAGAACTTTTTAACGAAAGTCCCCGTGTAATTGCTTGTCATGCTGGATTAGAATGTGGATTGTTAGGCCAGCATTATCCCGAAATTGAAATGATTTCTTTTGGTCCTACCATTAGAGATCCACATTCTCCTGACGAGAAAGTTAATATTGCTTCTGTAGGCAAGTTCTGGCATTATTTCCAAGAAGCCTTAAAGCGTATTCCCGTGAAATCGTAAACACACCTCACCTCTCAAAAGCGATTTTTAAATGAACACGGAAAGTTTGAAACTGATTGAATGCCCTCGCGATGCAATGCAGGGTATTCATCAGTTCATTCCTACAAATCAAAAGGTTTTATACCTTCAATCTTTGTTAAGGGTTGGCTTTGATACTTTGGACTTTGGTAGTTATGTTTCGGCACCTGCCATTCCTCAATTACGCGATACCGATGAAGTATTAGACCGTTTGGATTTATCGGAAACGAAAACCAAATTACTCGCAATTATAGCTAATCGCCAAGGTGCAGAAACGGCGGCAAAGCGTCCTGAAATAACTTATCTGGGTTATCCCTTCTCGGTTTCAGAAATTTTTCAAAAGCGCAATACCAATAAAAGCATTGCTGAAAGTATTACTCTGGTAAAGGAACTGCTCGAAATTTGTGAAAGGTATAATAAGCAGCTAGTCGTTTACATTTCCATGGGATTCGGTAATCCTTACAGTGAGAAGTGGAGTTTGGAATTAGTGGAAAAATACTGTGAGCAAATGATTAGTATGGGAGTTGAAATTTTATCGCTTTCCGATACCATTGGCACCTCTAATCCAGCTAGTATAACGCATCTTTTTTCTACCTTAATAAAAACTTTTCCCACCGTTGAGTTTGGTGCTCATTTACATACCACACCCGATACTTGGCATGAAAAAGTACTAGCGGCTTACAATGCTGGCTGCAGGCGCTTCGATGGAGCTATTAAAGGTTTTGGTGGTTGCCCTATGGCTACCGATGAACTTACGGGCAATATGCCGACCGAAAAGTTGCTAACTTTTATTCAGGAGAAAAAGCTAAAGAATGATTTAGACCTATTGGCTTTCGAATCGGCCTATAATGAGGCACTTAAAACTTTCCCTTGAAGTTAGCTTCCTTTTAATAAGGACAGATATGCATGTTTTTGATGTTTTAAAACTATGACTTTTTCTTCATTTGAATTAAAAATTGCTCGAAAGTCTTTATTAACAAGGATTTTTGCTTTTTAAATTCACTCTATTTTTCTACTTTTGGTAAGAACCAATTAGACAGAGGAGTGGGATGAAATTTGACGAGTTACTAATTTTGGCTTTGGAGGTGAGAGATTACGTTGAGCAAAAGGGCAAAACCTTGCCTATTAGCCAAGGTAAAATGCTTAAAGATAACGCAACCGATATTTTCACGAAGGACACAAAATACATCGCTTAACCGTCTTAGATATTTCATGAAAACAAAATACCCGCCTTCTCCCAAAGCTCTTTTAATTTGGGATGGTGAATGTGAGTTTTGCGCCTTTTGGATAAGCTATTGGCAGCAGAAATCGGGTCCTGAGATAGAGTACAAGACTTTTCAAAATGCAGCAGCAGATTTCCCCGATATTAATAAAAGAGAGTTTCTTCTAGCCAGCCATTTTATTGAACCAGATGGAGGTGTTTACCGCGCTGCTCGCTCAGCCTATCGCAGCTTATATTATACGGGTAGGTTGAAGTTTTTAGACCGGATGTACCTTAGGCAAGCATGGTTTAGAAAACTTAGTGATAAACTATATTATTTAATAAGTCATAATAGACCGGTCTTCTTTAAAATCAGTAAATTCCTTTTTGGATCAGATCCTTTATCACTAAAGCCTTTTTGGGTAATTTATCTTTTCCTATTCGTCTACCTGCTGAAAAGCTTCTTCTAAAATTGCATAAATATTAGTAATGAAATTTTGCTTTAATGCTGCGAGGGAAAATTAACTTTGCCGCATGATTAAAGATAGCCTATCTTTTAGGGAGACAGAGTGTTTCTCCCAGTTAATTTGTGATTACCTCGACCAAGATCCCAAGCTAAAGGGTTTCTATAATCGCTTTCCTACCCTAGAAAACTTTAAAGATCAGATTGCTGCCAAAAGCAATTTCAGCCTAGAAATAAGAGAGACTCTAAGCAATGATTTACAAGCGCAATATCGCGAAGCAGGTATCGAGCTTAAAGAAACTCATCCTACATCTCAAAATATCAAAAGCCTCAAAGAGGCTACTACTTTTACAGTAACTACGGGACATCAGCTGAATATTTTCACAGGTCCTCTTTATTTCGTTTATAAAATTGTAAACGCCATTAACTTGGCTACCAATCTGCGCAAGCAATATCCGCAATATAACTTTGTGCCCATTTACTGGATGGCTACGGAAGATCATGATTTAGAGGAGATTAACTATATCAATCTTTATGGTGGTAAGCTCCAATGGAACACTTCTCAAAAAGGAGCGGTGGGAAGAATGAACACGGCTGGTTTAGATCTATTAATTGACGAGTTAGCCGAACATTTAGGGCCTGCCCAAAATAGTAAAGATCTCATTGCCATTTTTAGAAAAGCTTACCTCGAATCGGATAATCTCGCCGCCGCGACACGAGTTTTAGCACATCAACTTTTTGCTGAGCAAGGTTTGGTAATTGTTGATGGTGATAGAAAGGCTTTAAAAGCTTTCATGAAACCTGTCTTTCAAGATGATTTATTGCATCATAGCAATAAGGAAAGAGTAGTAGAGGCTAGTAAAGATTTAAATCAACTTTATTTTTCACAAGTATTCCCTCGGGAAATAAACCTCTTTTACTTGAAGGATGCTATAAGAGAGCGTATCGTAATAAAAGATAATCAGTGGTTGGTATTAAATACTACGATCTCCTTTACAGAAGATGCGCTTTTAGCTGAGCTTGATGCTAATCCTGAGCGCTTCAGCCCTAATGTAGTTTTACGTCCGCTTTACCAAGAGTGTATTTTGCCAAATCTTGCCTATATCGGCGGTGGCGGGGAAATTGCCTATTGGTTGCAACTGAAAACCATGTTTGCTGCTCAAAAGGTAGAGTTCCCTTGTCTTGTTTTGCGCAATTCTGTTTTATGGATAGAGCCTAAGTGGCAAAATCGTATTGCCGATACTGACTTAAAGATTAAAGATTTTTTTAAGCCTTTGCACAAGTTAAAAGCGCACTATTTAGCTGACGGCATGCCGGTAGATCCATCTTTAGATGAGTTTGAAACCAAAATTCAAAGCATTTTCGATGAGTTGGAGCAAATAGCTCAACTTACCGAAAAGAGCATGCTTGGGGCTGTTAACGCTCAAAGGCAGAAGCAGTTAAACGGATTGGCTAATCTTAAGAAAAAGCTAGTTAGAGCCGAAAAGCGCAAGCATAAAGTGGATATGGAGAAAATAGAACGTATTTATTATGCGCTTTTTCCCAATGCCTCATTACAAGAGCGACATGATAATCTCAGCGCGATTTATCCAATCGAGGGCGTAAATTTTATTACTACACTGTTGAAAGAATTAGACCCACTAAGCTTTAGCTTTCGGATTTTGCGCGGATAAACTTTTTATCTTCGGGGCTTAAATATCAAGCATGAAAAAATTAGCAGCCTACGGTGCCTTAGTTGGACTTTCCCTAGGAGCTTGTCAACCAAGTACCGAAGCCGAAAACTCTCAAAAACAAGAAACAATGCATAGCAATTCGGAGTCTTCTGAATTTAAATGGGAAACAGAACAGTTTGCCGATTTACGCGTCTTGCGCTACCAAGTGCCAGGCTGGGATAAATTAAGTCTTCAACAAAAAAAGTTAGCCTACTATCTTAATATGGCCGGGCTATCGGGTAGAGATATTATCTGGGATCAACTTTACCGTCATAACCTCGAAATTCGTAAAGCTTTAGAGCAAATCATTAAAAATGGCAGCGATAAACAAGGCGATGAATGGGATAAATTTATGGTTTATACCAAGCGCGTTTTCTTTAGTAATGGTATTCACCATCATTATAGTCACGCTAAGTTAGAAGCGGATTTCAGCGAAAGCTATTTCCGTGCATTATTAGCCGAAAGTAAGGTCACTTTAAGCGAAGAAGCCATAACAGTAATCTTTAACGAGGCTGATAGCAAAGGAGTAAGTAAAGATCCCGATAAGGATTTGGTTCTTGCTTCCGCGGTTAACTTTTACGACGCAGATATTAGCGAAAAAGAAGTAACCGACTTTTACAATGCTAAGAAAGTAGCCGGTGATTTAATGCCAATTAGCTATGGCTTAAACAGCAAATTGGTGCGCGAGAATGGCAAAATTGTAGAGAAAGTTTGGCACGTTGATGGTCTTTACGGCCCTGCAATTGCTAAGATTATTCACTACTTAGGCCTAGCTCAAGAAAACGCTGAAAACGAGCAACAAGCCAAAGCTTTAGGCTTGTTAATTGAATATTATCGCACGGGCGACTTGAAAACTTGGGATGATTATAACATTGCTTGGGTAGAAGATACAACAAGCACGGTAGATTATATAAACTCCTTTATTGAAGTTTACCATGATCCCTTAGGGTATAAAGGAACCTACGAAACGGTTATTCAGGTAAAGGATTTAGATGCCAGCGAAAAAATGGCGGTGATTAGCGAGAATATTCAATTTTTTGAAGATAACTCTACCATTTTAGACCAGCATAAAAAGGAGAAAGTGGTAGGCGTGAGCTACCGTATGATAAATGTAGTAGGTGAGGCAGGTGCTACAACACCAGCAACTCCAATTGGCGTTAATTTACCCAATGCTAACTGGATTCGTGAAGCGCATGGTTCTAAATCTATTAGTTTAACCAATATTGAAAGTGCTTACGAAAGTGCAAAAGGGGCTGGATTTTTAGAAGAATTTACCTTTACCACAGAAGAAATGGAGCGTGCCGAGAAATACGCAGCATTAACTGGGAAAATGCATACCGCCTTACACGAAGTTGTAGGACATGCTAGTGGTAAACTAGAACCAGGAGTAGCAACGCCTAAAGAGACTTTGAAGAATTACTCCAGTACTTTAGAAGAAGCCCGTGCGGATCTGGTAGCTCTTTATTTTATTATGGATCAGAAGATGTTAGACCTAGGTTTAATGGAAACCTTAGAAGCCGGTAAAGCCGAGTATGACGGTTATATCCGCAATGGTCTGATGTTACAATTACGTCGCTTGAAGCCTGGCGAAGAAATAGAAGAAGATCACATGCGGAATCGTCAGCTGATTGCTGCTTGGGCATTTGAAGTTGGACAGGAAGAAAATGTAATTGAAAAGAAAGTTTTAAATGGTAAGACTTACTTTGTAATTAACGATTACGATAAGTTGCGTGCTATTTTCGGAATGCAATTGCGCGAAATTCAACGCATTAAATCTCAAGGCGATTACCAAGCTGGGAAAACCTTAGTGGAAACTTACGGAGTAAAGGTCGATCAGGCAATTCATCAAGAAGTTTTAGACCGAACGGAGAAGTTAAACATTGCTCCTTATTCAGGTTTTATTCAGCCTCAAATGGAAGCGGTAATGGACGGCGATAGTATTAGCGATATCAAATTAATCTTCCCAGAAGATTTTATTGGCCAAATGCTTTATTACGGCGAAAATCATTCTCATTTATAGTCTTAAGTGGCCTACTAATTGTTTAGTAGGCCATTTTCTTTTCACTTAAATTATTACCTATGAAATTAAAATTACTAGGTCTGGCACTTTCGGCCTTGTTTTTAGCTTCTTGCGGCGGACAGAAACCAGTTACCATTAATACTATACGACCCGCAGATATTGGCATCAATCCCGCTATTGAGACTATATTAATCGTAGACAGAACCAAGCCTTCTGACGAAAATAAATGGTTAAATATTGGCGAGGCCATCCTTACGGGAGAAGGGATAGAAGGAGATAAGGCGGCCGCTCAGGCAGTAGTGAATAGCCTGAAAAACCAATTGCAGATATCTCCGCGTTTTAATGTTTTGGTGGCCAGCGAGCGTTTAGAAGGTAATTCTTTCTCAGCAGCCTTCCCCGAGCCTTTAAATTGGTCAACCCAACAAAATCTTTTAAATCGCTACAAAGCAGACGCCTTGGTTTGTGTAGAAATTGTTGATTCAGATTTCATCATCACCGAGGGTAAACGCAAAGTAAAGCGCACCGTTGGCACTGGCGATAATCAAAAAACAATTGAGGTGGACGAGTGGTATGCCGAAGGAGTAGGAAATATAAAAATTGGCTTACGAATGTATGATCCCGCCAACAAAGAAATAATTGACCAACAACTGTTGGATCAAACCAATACTTGGCAAGCAGCAGCAGATAGCAAAGCCGGTGCTATTGCCGCTTTAATTAACCGTAACTCGGCCACGAGAGAATTAGCAAATATGGTGGGACATGATTACGCTTATAAAATAGCCCCAATGCCAGTGCAGCTGCGCAGAATATTCTATACCAAAGCGAAGGATTTTCCTCCCTTAGAAGAAGGCGCACGTTTAGCAGAGGTTAACGATTGGCAGTCTGCTATTACTGTTTGGGAGAAGGCTATTCCCAACGCCGAGCCCAAGGAGGCGGGTCGAATGAGCTATAATATCGCTGTGGCCTATGAAGTTTTAGACGATTTGAAAGAATCAGAAAGATGGGCTCAACAGTCTTACGCTAAGTATGGTAATAAAACCGCTCGTACTTATGCAACTCAAATTCAAAGAAGAATTGTAGAAACGCAAGTTTTAGAAAATCAAATGAAATAATGGACTTTAGTATACTTTTTACTATAGATGGCCTAATTGCTTTTTTAACTTTAAGTCTGTTAGAAATCGTTTTAGGGATAGATAATATAATTTTCATTTCCATTCTAACTAATAAGCTTCCCGAGGATACACGTCCTCGTGCGCGCTTTGCTGGGATTGCTTTAGCTTTAGTCTTTAGAATTATAATGCTCTTAGGTATAACTTGGATCATTGGTCTAACGGAACCACTTTTTGAATTGTTTTCCATGGCTTTTACCGGCCGTGACTTGGTTTTACTGGCGGGAGGTTTATTTCTGATTGCCAAATCTACCAGTGAAATTCATCATAAAATGGAAAGTGAAGAAGGAGGGGAGCAGGGCAAAACTACCAAAGTACCTGGCAGCTTTATCTCTATTATAGTTCAAATCGGTCTTTTAGATATCGTTTTCTCTTTTGACTCTATTTTGACTGCGATTGGGATGACTGAGGAAATAGTGATTATGATTTTGGCGGTAATTGTTTCTTTAGGGGTTATGCTGGTGTTTGCGGGTAGAATAGCTTCTTTTATTGAGAAGCACCCAACTTTACAGGTTTTAGCGCTGTCATTTTTAATTCTAATTGGGGTGGTATTAATAGCAGAAGGATTGCATCAGCACATTAGTAAAGGCTATATATATTTTGCTGTTGCATTCTCACTTACCGTAGAAGCGGTTAACATTAGAGTCCGTAAAAGTAAAAAAAGTGTTAAGGCTTAATAGATTTTGTAACTATAAGAAGGCAAAGAAGAGTTAAAAGCATAAATTCGGGCCCTTAATATTAATCCCTATTAAAAATGAGAAAAATTGTACTTTCTTTAAGTGCTTTGTTCGCTTTTGGTGCTGCTAATGCACAGAATGACATTAGCGTAACGCTAAATTCACCCACTGCCGGTAGTTCTATCGGACCAGGAATGCCATTTACATTTGACATGACGGTTACCAATGCTGGTACTGCAGATGTAACAGCAAATGATACAGTAGTTTATTATCCAACTATAAACGGCGGATTGTTAACCACTACAAATCAATCTGGTCAGACGGTAACTGTTGCTTTCATTATTACTGGAACAACTATTTCTACTAATGGAATGGAAACTCGCGGTGTAAACTTCGGTGGTTTAAACATTAATGGAGCGCCTGCTGGTAACATTGATATGTGTGCAAACGCATTTGTTATTGGACCAAACTGGAATAATGTTACTGAAAGCGACACTACTAATAACACAGATTGCGCTAGTATTGCTTACGATCCTAATGGTGGAACTGTAGGATTGGCTGAGAACATGGTATATGCGGACATTAAGAACATTCCTTTATTGGATGCATCTTACGCAAGTGGTTCTACTTATTTTGTAGAAGCTTACAATGTACCTTCTTCTACTGCAAGTCTTTCTTTTGTAGATTTAACAGGCAGAACTATTTTAACGCAAGAATTTGAAGTGAGAAACTCCAAGCTAAAAGGCGAGGTATCTTTATCTAACCTTCCACAAGGCGTTGTTCTTGCTGTTCTTTCTGTTGATGGACAAGCGGTAAGCACTAAAAAAGTTGTAGTAGCTCAATAATAAATTATTGGAATACTAAAAATAAAAGCGGCTCTCTGAATTTCAGGGAGCCGCTTTTTTATGGAATAATATTTTCCTAAAGTTGTCTACTTAACAGTAACCTTAATACTAGCAGACATTTGTGGCCCGTAAGAACGGTGGTAGCCATCAGCAAACTGCATGGTTAACTTGTACATTCCTGGTAAAAGATCTAAGGAGTCATTTAACTGACCTTTACCATAGTGAATGTTTACACTATCCGCGGGTACCGTTCCTCCAGTTGGGATAAAGCCGCTGTTGATAATGATATGATGGTGTCCTTTGCCTTCATTTACAGCTCCGGCTGGTTCTACCTCCATACCTTCAATTCCAAATTCTACTAAAAAAGGACTGCTTACCACATCACCATCTTGAAGATTGGCAAAAAACACTTTTGCACCCTCAGGTACTGCGGGTGGCTGATTGGCATCGACCTCGGCATTAGTGTTTTCTTGTGTTGTTTCGTCTGTTTTTGCAGAACCCACCTCATTTTGAGGGGTATTACAAGCCGAAATTATCGCTAAGGCGGCGATAATCGAAAGTGTCTTTTTAATCATAACTAAATTTTTATCAAAGATACAGGCATTATTGGAACCTTGAAAGATATCGGCACTTCTCTCATAAGTTGTTTGAAAAGCTAAAATCGCCAAAGATGAATATTTTAAACTGCTGAAAAACAATTGTTTAAGCTAAAAATAAACTAAAAAGTGTTATTAATAATTAAATGTTAATATAATTCCAGAAATTGATAATCAATTTATTACACTAATACTAATTTTGAATAGTAACCCCTGTACAGAAGTAATAATGAAGAAGTGGACGATCGTGTTAGGTTTATTAAGTCTTGGACTGAGTCTTAAATCTCAATATATCAATGATTTACAAGAACTAAATTTGGATTTTTCCTGGGATAGCAAATGGGCTATGCGCTATGACTATCAAATTCTATCACCTGGGGATAGCATTTTAATAGGAAAATTGAGCAAAGTATCGGAGTCTTTTTGGCAAAAAGAGGTCTATGATGTCGAAGGTAACTGGATCGATACCGATCGTTTTTTAAAAAGTGAGGACGGCACAGTGAGTATTAGGAGAGGGGAGTCGATTATTGATGATCGTTACTATTTAAATAACCATCTGCAAAAGCGCCTGCTGGCAAAAAATGGTAAACTTTTATTAGAGTGGCACTTCAATTACGATTCCAATAATAAGCTGCGGCGTTTTAGCGAAAAAGACAGTCTCTTATTTGTAGAGACAATTTTCATCTACGATTCATTGGCCAGAGTAGAGAAGGCTAAGAAGTATAGCAATGGAAATTTAACTAGTGAAGAGCACTATGTGTATAACCAAGATGGTCTTTTAGCCGAACGCTATTCTCTAAACTCTGAACTTGATAGCATTAGTAAAACGGTTACTCTTTTCCAAGAGGAGGAAACTAAGCAAAGTCTAAGCTATAAATTTGTCAAGGATACCCGGGTTTTAGCAGAGTCTATTGCATATCAGTATTCTGTGCAAAAGGAATTGGTATCAACCACTTTATTGCTTTATTCTGACCAGGGTAATTGTGTTTCTAGCCAAACCAATAATTATGATTCTAAGCAACTCTTAGTGTCTGCCGAAAAAATGGACCTTATCAGCGGCGATTGGCAGTTAGTTAGAACTTATTATCAATCAGCAGATCAAGGGGGAATTGTGCTTGGTGAGCGAAGATAAATGACTAATTTGCTCTAACCAATACCTCTAAATAACTATTATGGCCTTAAGCCGTACTACCAAGAATTTAAGATTCCTGGTAATTTTAATTATAGCTCTTGAAATCGCAGGAATAGTTTTTCATTTCTACCAAATAACCTCTTTGAGGGTTATTATTGAAGGCGAATTTGTTTCATCGGCTTATATAAATCAAATATCGGATTGGAGTTATTGGCAGTTTCTTTTGCACTTAGCCCTCTATTCTTCTGCTGGACTTCTCTTTTTACGCTGGTCTTATGTTTCGCAGGCTGGTAAGCAATTTGTCAAATCTAATGCGAGTAAAACCTTAAACGAAGTAATGCTTCTTTGGTTTGTCCCAGTATTGAACCTCTTTAGACCGGCTCAGCATATCATCGGCTTTAGTATCAAACAGTATCTTAAAATTAGCGATGAGGCTATTAAAAGTTATCAAGCATTAATTATTGTTTGGTGGTGTATGTGGTTAGTTTCGGGACCTTTTGGCCGGTTTTTAGCATACCTTTCCCTACCGCACCAAAGCGTAGAGCAGGCTTATACTTATTTGATAGTTTATGTTTTTTTAGAGTTTTTGTCGATAATAACTGGGATTCTGTTTTTGGTAATATTAGGGCGTCAGTTGCGCTTTCTCCGCGAGAATAAGTGAAGATATTATTCTCTCGTTACGATTAATACTATTTTAGCCAAGATCAGGATTCACTTAACTATTTGATAATAAATTACTTGAGATTAAATTGATAACTAATTGTTAATTTTTATCCTTATGTGTTTTGTCCACTAACATCACTTACCTTTGAAAAACATTTTAACCACTAAAGCATTGAGTAATTGATGCAAAGTTTTTAAACTGTTTCGTTCTGTTTTTTTTTTTTTCAATTTTTATTTTTTTTCAAATGAACATTTTTGTTGCAAGGCTGGACTATTCAGTTCAGGAAGATGAGCTGAAAGACGCCTTCGAAGCTTACGGTGAGGTATCATCCGTAAAAATTATTATGGACCGTGAAACAGGTCGCTCTAAGGGCTTCGGTTTCGTGGAAATGGACAACGATGCTGATGGCAATAACGCCATTGAAGCATTAGATGGAGCAAGCATTAAAGGCCGCGAAATCGCAGTTAAAGAAGCTCGTCCACAGGAAGAGCGTCGTTCAAACTCTCGCGGTGGCGGTGGTTTTGGCGGCGGACGCGATCGTTACTAGATAACTTTTCATTAGCAAAATTTTAGTCCTCATCCTTTTGGATGGGGACTATTTTTTTTGGGTAATTTCTCGCTTTGCTTGTGTCAGTAGCAATTATGGGCGCAAGATATTAGTAAGACCTTTGCGCCAACTAAGGTAATTCTTAGGTGAAATTAGGCCTTAAGCAAAGTGATATCAATTAGGAAGCGCAGTTTAATGGAATTGTCTTTTGGGCAATGCCTCAAAGAATTTTGTTTACGGCCTTGCTGATCGATCGCTTTTTGAGGAAACACTAATTTTTTCCTCAGGCAAGACGTGCCTCTATCAATAGGTATGATTAAGCTGTCCTCAAGAAGTCTAAAGCTCAAACTCTAATTAAGCTCCGATAACTCAATCTTCCTTTTCAATAAAAGTCTTTTCTGTATGCTCAAATTGCTTTATACTCTGGTTTTTACGGATGCGTAAAACGGCGAGTAACATAAAGAAGATGGCTTTAGGAATTTCAATGAATAAGGCCAAGTTCTTCACGATGTAGTACCAGCGCGGAATACTAATCAATAAGGCAAAGGCATAAGCTGCTAAAAGGTAATACCAATACTCGGAGCCCTGCAAGAAAAAGCTTAAGCCAGCGGCAATTGCTAAGATAAAGGCGAAAAGCAATTTAGGAATCAAACCCATTTGAATGGTTTTATCAAAAAAGTCGACATTGCCACTTAATAGCTTAATAATGCCAGGACCAATATGACTGCGGAAGGCGTGAATTTGCCCTGCGATCCAGCGTTTACGCTGATTGCTGAAGTTTTTTCCGCTAGCTACTTTTTCATCGTAAACATAGATGTCCTCTAAATAGGCAATTTTCTCCTTGCGCCCTAATATATAGAACTCTAAGAGCTTGTCTTCTACTGCGGAGTCCTTGTTAATGCCTTCTAGTGCTTCTTTTAAAAAAGTCGATTCGAATACCATTCCGCTACCAATCAAGCTGCAGCTAAAGCCTAAATTACGATGCCCCTTGCGGAAGATTGAATTACTAATTTCCTCGGTAATTCCATCTAAAACTGCCATTTTAGTATCATCATTCTTGGCGGTTCGATGTGTTTGGTATACCTTAAAATCATCATTTAGACATTTATTGATTTCCATCAAAGTATCTGCAGGCATCTTGTTATCAGCATCCATTACAATAAAATAGTCGGGCCAAAAATCTGCTTTTGCATGTTCAACTTGAGCAAGAAGATTTTTTGATTTAGTGGAATGATCAAAATTCATAACTACTACATCAATATTAGCAGCTCTTAATTTAGCCACTGTTTCGTCTTTCATTTGATCGGAACCAATAATTACCCGCAATTTTTCGGCAGGGTAATTTAAAGCCAATGCTTGTCGAGCAGAATTTAAAATAATAGCATCTTCCTTATAAGCGGGAAAGAGTAGGGTGAAACTCTTTAATTCAGTAGGATTAGGATTTTTTGGTCGGCGATGCTTAAGAATTGAGGCCAAGGCAAAAACTAAACTGTAAGCAGCTTGAGCACCAAGTAGCACCAAAAAAAAGAGTTCTATAATTTGCAGGATATCAGACATTATAGACTAATCTTAATTTTAAAAACTTTCTTAAAGGCCATTTTTCAGCTGAGACAATTCAGGTTTCTTAAGCGCATATCCTTTCGGAATACCAAAGCCCAAGTATTTGTCATCAATTTCATCTTTGGATACTTCATCGGCTTTAAAGCGCACTTTGATACCATTAAACTCACTATCCATTTGCAATATTAAGCCATCTATTAAATGAGATTGGAAACGGTTAAGTGGACTTTCATTTCCTTTTAAATCAGGGCAATACCAAACGCTGGTTACCGTTCCATCGGCTTTGCTAATCTTGGCATCCTTACATGTATAGCCTGCTAATTTCTTACTGCTATTACCAAATTCGACCTTATCTTCTGTATCCTCACGCATTTCTGATAAGGACCCATAATCTTCACCTTCAATTAATTGAGCCGATTTGTCGCCTAATGCACTTGTAAGAATAAGTGATTTACCTTCGGTATAATCGGTTACCATAATCAGTGAAATCAATAGGCTTTTTATTTCAATGCGTGACTTTTCACCCTTAAACATGACGCGATAGCGCGCACTCTCCATCATATTTTTTAATTGACCCATTTGCTCTAGACCTTCAATTTCATCTAAGTCAACCTTAGTTTCGATTAGCTCCAGTCTATATTCTACGCTAAGGGAGGACTGCGCACTTAAGCTTATTGTGATGAAAATGAATAGAGTTGAAGCGAGTGATCGCAAAGGTAATTGCATATGTCGGTGGTCAAATGTTGGTTGAAAATTTAAAAACCTAAATTAGGTTTTATTTGCAAGAAACGAGGGCCAAATAAAATTTAAGCTTTGGAAAATTGCGTTCCAGTCTAAATATTCGCTCAACCATAAATTAGAGCTTCATATTTTTTTAAAAAAGACACGACAAGCCTGCATCGTCCAGCTGTTGCGGATTGCAGCAAATGAGCTAGACGCAGCACGATTACTTTTAATGGCGAAAAACTTAACAGCAGTTTTCTGCGCCTTTACGTTATCAATAGCCTGCTATTACTTCGCCGCTTTGGTTTTAAATCGATAATTTACCGGGGTCTAAAGACTAATTTTACGTCGAACTCACATCCTAAGCTTATCTTTGAATACCAAATCGCTTTTATGGAAACTATCGCTTTACTAATATCCGTTGCCACTTTAATCTTGCTGCTCATTCTGCTTATTAAAGCAGCGAAGAATAATCCAATCCAAACACAGGAGAAAATACGCCTGCTTCTACAAAGTGAATTACGAGAAAATCGCAGTGAATTAAATGAAGCACTTAGAGATAATCGTCAAGAGTTATCGGCTGGCTTAGAGAAACTTAGTGCTAAAATGGACTTAAAGCTAGCGGCGATATCAGAAAGCTTAAATAAGAATGCCAAGGAAAACCGGGAAGAATTGAAACTCAGCCTAAAGGAATTTAGTACCACTTTTAGCACCAACGTAAAAGACTTTAATGAACTTCAAAAGCAAAAGTTTGCAGAAATGGGCTTAAAGCAAGATGAGTTGGTAAAGTCAACCGAGTTGAAGCTAGAGAAAATGCGTGAAACGGTAGACGAGAAATTGCATAAAACCTTGGAAGAGCGACTCGGTCAATCTTTTAAAATAGTAAGTGAGCGATTAGAGGCGGTGCAAAAGGGTTTAGGCGAAATGCAAAACTTGGCCAACGGTGTGGGCGATTTGAAAAAGGTTTTAAGCAATGTGAAAACCCGCGGTGTTCTTGGTGAAATTCAACTAGGCAATATTTTAGAGCAAATTATGGCCCCAGAGCAATATGAAGCCAATGTGAAAACTAAAGCGGATTCTAATGATCACGTGGAGTTTGCCATTAAATTACCAGGGAAAGACGACAATGGTAAAGAGGTTTATTTACCCATCGATGCCAAATTTCCACAGGAGGATTATGTGCGTTTGCAAACCGCTTACGATGAAGGCGACCTTGCTGCCATCGAAGCTAGCAATAAGGCGCTAGTGCAATCCATTAAACGCTTCGCAAAAGATATTCGCGACAAGTATATTGATCCGCCCAATACCACGGATTTTGGCATTATGTTTTTACCCTTGGAAGGGCTTTTTGCCGAAGTTGTGCGGCAACCGGAGGTGGTGGCCTTATTACAAAGAGAGTATAAAATTATAGTAACCGGTCCTACTACTTTAGCAGCTATGCTTAACAGTTTGCAGATGGGTTTTAAAACCCTAGCTATTCAAAAACGCAGTGGTGAAGTTTGGCAAATTTTAGGAGCCGTAAAAAAGGAGTTTGGCAAATTTGGCGATGTTTTAGAAAAAGCCCAAAGGAAAATTAATGAGGCCAACCACGAGCTCGATACGCTAGTGGGAACGCGTACACGTATGATGCTTTCGAAATTAAATAAGGTGCAAGAGCTTCCTGCTAGTGATGAGAAATCATTATTGGAGTCTATTGATGAAGAGGAATAATAATGCACAAGTACTTATAAAACAGAACTTTAAGGAATTGTAAATTTTTGGAAAACAGTTTAATTCGTTTCGTACACCCTCTAATTTGGGCTAAATTTGACCCTATGGTTAAAGTGTTTTCGTATGGCCTGCTATTATTCGGACTTAATCTTGGCCTTAGCGCTCAAAGGTTAAGAGACCCCGAGCGTGATGCGGTGGCCATGCGAATGATTGCTCATCAGCTAATGCTATGGCAGGGTGATAGTAGTCAAGCTATCCCGCCGGTTATTGCCCTAAATGAAACTCAGTTTCGCATAAATTTCAATACTGATCTTCAATTTACTCCCAAAGCTTTGGTTGATTGTATAGCTAAAGTGATGCACGATTATAATATTGCTGAACAATACCGTGTACAGGTTAGGTCTTGTATGGGCGATACGATTGTCTATAGTTTTCAAGTGGGTGGTATCGAATCGGGCGATATTGTTCCGTGTTTAGGGCGAGAACAAAAAAAAGCTTGCTATTATTTACAAGTAAGTATCCTCGACACCTTTCCGGTTTTAGCGGCGGAAAAAGACAGAGCAGAGGACTTGCTTCTAGAAGAAGCCGGCATAAAATCTAAGTGGTTTTACCTTTTAATATTCATCGCTCTTGTATTTGGTGCCTTTTGGTATTTAATGCTTAGGAAGAATAAAATTCCTGAGAATAAGGTGTTAACGGAAACCAAAGATTCAGAAATTACTTGGCTTGGATCAACTCAGTTTAGCGCGCAGAGATTAAGTATTTCCTTTAATAATGTAAAGACGGAGCTTAGTGCCAAGGAATCCGATTTACTGGCATTTTTAGCGCAACATCTCAATCAAAGGGTGGAAAAGGAGCGTATTCTAGAAGCCGTTTGGGGCGATGATGGCGATTACGTAGGTCGCACCCTCGATGTATTTATTTCGAAATTAAGAAAAAAGCTCGCTCTGGACTCAAGCATTCGCATTATAAATATTCGCGGCATTGGTTATCAACTGCAAGTAGTAGAGGGCTAAAGCCATCTAATTTTCCCCTTTTTCTCCTTGCGGTAGATGCGCAGGAATTAGCTAATTCACCAGTATGAAATAGTCGTTTTTCTAACAGCATCAGGGCTCTGTAATTAATTAAAGCTATGGTATTTGTGCAGAAAATTAAGATTACCTTGTAAGGGAGTTTAGATTGGTTCTCAGCTTCATTTTAAACCGCTATAAAACAAACGAGTTTTGTTTTTGACGCCTTTCTTACTTACCACTAAAGGCTCTTAAACCATATTTCTTCTATATATGATACTCTACATTAAGTATATGGTGAGCTTGCGCTGCAAGATGATGGTTAAGCAAGAATTGAATAATCTCGGTTTACACTATGTAATTGTAGATTTAGGAATGATTGAAATCTTGGAGGATATCGACTCTACTCAAAGGGCTTTATTGAAGAAGAATCTACGCAAGTCAGGTTTAGTGTTGTTAGATGATAAACGTAGCATCCTTATTGAAAAGATTAAGAGTGCCATAATTGAGATGATTCACCACAAGGAAAGCTTACCCAAGGTTAACTTTTCGGATTATTTAAGCAAAGAGCTGGGTTATGATTATACTTATCTCGCAAATACTTTTTCCGAAGTTAAAGGGATAACTATCAGTCATTATATCATCATCAATAAGATAGAGCGCATCAAAGAACTCCTTTTATACGACGAGCATAGCCTTACCGAAATATCGTATATGCTTCAGTATAGCAGTGTGGCTCATCTATCCAATCAATTTAAAAAAGTAACGGGCCTAAGCCCTAGCTATTATCGCAGTTTAAAAGCTAAACGGGAGGGCAATCTTGAGGATCTTTAATCTTTCAAACCGGAGTTTGGCGTAAAATTATAGTCTCAGATTTTGAAGAAAAGGAAAAGACCAATCTAGATCGTGCAGCTCTAGAGGGCTTCAGCGCTGCGGCTTAAAACCGACTAATTACAAGAGGTCTAAGGCCTAATATTACATTGGCCCCAGATTTTAAGCCATAAAAGTTATGGAAAGAATTTTTGGCGCTTCATAAAGGTGTGAAATTCGTAAGACTAAGCTTGTTTTATATACGTATTTGCTGTTCAATGATGATCACATTTGTAGAGTACTTTTCCTTTCATTAAGGAAAGGGCCACCTTAACGAAACGATTAATCATGAACAAACTCAAACTTTTTAGCGCATTCTTCTTTTTAAGCTCCAGCCTAGCTATAGCGCAATCAAACCCTGCAACAGGGGCAGATCATAGTCAGCATAGCTGGCGCCATGCGGTCAATTTTGGATTGAAAATAGGGACCAATTACTCAAAAGTATACAGTGTAGATGCTGAGTCATTTAACACAGACCCAAAATTTGTTTTAGCGGCAGGAATGTTTCTTTCTATTCCTTTAGGCGAGGCTTTACAACTGCAGCCGGAAATATTATTTTCTCAAAAAGGTTACCAGGCGAGTGGGCCATTATTGGGACAAGGCTACATAATAACCCGCACCAGTAACTATATCGATGTTCCACTTTTGATAGGAGTGAAAGCTTTTAAAGGATTTACCATTCTTGCGGGGCCACAATATTCCTTTTTGATTAGTCAAAAAAATAAGTTCGAAAACAGTGCCACCAGTATAGCACATAAACACTTTTTGATAATGAAAACTTGCGAAAAAACACGCTTTGTTTTACTGCAGGTTTTGATTTGAATTTTGAACAACTTATCATAGGCACTAGAATAGGCTGGGATTTGTACAAGAATAACAAAGATGGCACTAGCAGTACACCACGCTATAAAAACGTGTGGTATCAACTCTGCCTGGGCTACCGTTTTTAAGTTCCTCATAAAGTCTTGAGAATTAAAACTCTCAGGACTTTTCGCCTAGAATAGACCTTAAAAGGAATTATTTTGACTGATTTACAAAGCATTATTCTCTATTCATCACTTGCCGGAGTAACCATTTTTCTGGGTGGCCTTTTATCTCACTATTTCGGCCATCATTTAAAGTCGGGCTTTATTAAAAAGGAGATAATCCATATTTCCATTGCCTTTGGTGGAGGACTTTTACTAGCGGCCCTTTCTTTAGTGCTCGTACCAGAAGGAATGAAGGCCTTAGCTTTGGGTTATGTATTAATTTTCTTCGCCTTAGGAACGGTCGGGTTCTTTTTTCTAGACCGATATATTGCGAAAAAGGGTAAAACCATTTCTCAATTAATGGGAATGCTTTTAGATCTAATTCCAGAGTCTTTAACCATGGGGGCAGTTTACAGCACTAATCATCAATTGGGTTTATTACTGGCGGCTGTTATCGGTTTGCAAAACTTACCCGAGTCTTTCAATGCCTACCTAGACTTAAAGAGTATCTACTCTTCTCGAAAATCATTATTCATCTTATTCCTTTTAAGCTTTTCGGGACTGGGCTCGGCTTTATTAGGTTACTATCTTTTTTCGGATAGCCCCAAAATAGTAGGAGGCTTGATGCTCTTTTCCTCTGGCGGTATGATATATCTGATATTTCAGGATATCGCTCCCATGTCTAAACTAAAGAAGAATTGGATTCCCGCCCTCGGTGCGAGTTTGGGTTTTTTAATGGGTATGGTTGGTGTAAGCTTTTTGGGCTAGTAGATCTTAAAAATTAAGGGCTTTTATACTTATAAATCTGTGAAATTTATAAGTATCACTAAGAAGGATATAAAGCTTATTCGCTGAAAATTACTGAAACTTAGTACTGTAAAAATTAGGACGCCGAAAATTTGAATCATTCAGCTATGGTGCCTTATGCCTAATTTTATCTAATGTTTTATTTATAAAGATTAGTAAGAGCTTAATCTTTGAAATGGCTTTGATAAGAAGATTTCATGGTTAAGTAAAGTATCATAGAAATTTAGAATTTAATAATACACATCATGGGAAATCTACTCTACTGGATTGCTGCAATTTTAATAGTGCTTTGGGCCTTAGGTTTTATGGCCTACGATGCAGGTGGAATCATTCATATTCTTTTAGTCTTAGCACTCATTTCGGTTTTACTGCGCGCAATAAAAGGATCCAAGTTATAAGGCAATTAGCGGTTTTTGTACTCTAAGTCCAAATTTTGGTATTTAATTACCGCGTGGCAGTTTGAATAAAAAATTTTTAAAAGGAAGGGGATGATTAAAGTTGTAAAAGAAGGAGTGGTGCTAGATATAACTGACCATGCTTTTGAAAACGAAGGTGTTTTAAATCCAGCAATTTACCAAGATGGAAATAAGGTCCATATGTTTTATCGAGCCGTTCGTAAGGGTAATCATTCTACTATAGGGTATTGCTTGTTTGACGGCCCAATATTACTGGAACATCGCAATGATAAACCTTTATTTAGGCCCGATTTAGAAATTGAGTCGCAGGGAGTAGAGGATGCGAGAATTGTTAAAATAGACGATTTATACTATTTAACGTATACAGCCTACGATGGGGTAAATGCCTTAGGAGCTTTGGCTACCTCGCGTGATTTAAAACATTTCGAAAGGCAGGGCCTTATTGTTCCAATTCTTAGTTATGCCGACTTTCATCGTATTGCTGAGTGTAATGCGCATCTGAATGAAAAGTACAAGCGTTTTCATGTGCAGTCTAATATTGATGAAAGGTTTGAAAAGAAAATCCTTCTTTCAAATAAGAACGTGATATTTTTCCCGCGTAAGATTAAGGGCAAATTCTACTTTCTTCATCGCATACGTCCTGATATTCAAATAGCTTCGGTAGAAGAGATTAAGGATCTAAATCAAGCGTATTGGTCGGACTATCTGATGCATTTCGATCAGAATATTTTAATGGCACCAAAGTACGAGCATGAAATTAGTTATATCGGTGGAGGCTGTCCTCCGATAGAAACGAAAGCGGGCTGGTTACTCATCTACCACGGAGTGCACGATACCGTGCAGGGCTATGTATATTCTGCCTGTGCGGCCTTACTTGATTTAGAAGACCCCGGCAAAGAATTGGCCCGTTTACCTTATCCTTTAATAAAACCTGAGAAAACTTGGGAATTAAGCGGAGAGGTGCATAATGTAGTTTTCCCAACGGGAACGGCACTTTTCGACGAGACACTTTACATCTACTACGGCGCCGCAGACACCCGCATTGCCGTGGCTTCTCTGAATATAAATGACTTAATAAAAGAACTCCTAAAATATCAGTCATGAGAAATTCTGAATTTCTTCTTATTAGCTCGTATCCGCCACGGAAATGTGGCATTGCCACTTATTCGCTTGATTTGATAAATGCAATTGAAAATAAGTATCAAGAGGGTTTTAGCTTAAAAGTGTGTGCTTTAGATAAGGAAAGCTCTGAATTAAATTATTCGCGTCGGGTTACTTATGTTTTAAAAACTGGAACAAAGGAAGACTATGCGAGTTTGGCTCAGAGGATTAATCTAAATGAGCAAATCAGGTTGGTTTTTTTGCAACATGAATTTGGTCTTTATGGAGGTGAGCTGGGCACTTATCTTTTGGATTTTCTAAAAGACCTAAAAGTTCCTGTAATAGTCACCTTCCACACTATTTTGTCGAAACCAGATGATAGGCTTCGCTTAATAGTGCGGCAGATTGTGCAATACGCTGCCCAAATTATAGTAATGACAAATCACTCGGCGATGATTCTCAGGGAAGAATATCAGATCGAGCTGGAAAAAATAACGGTCATTCCGCATGGTACGCATCTTATTAAGCCCCAAAAGCTAATTCAAGATAAGGATCGACCTTTTTATACCAAAAAGATTTTGGCCACTTTTGGGTTAATAAGTGGAGGGAAAAGTATTGAAACAGCACTAGATGCTTTGCCAAGAATAGTCCAACATTTTCCTGAGGTATTATACTTAATTATTGGCAAAACACATCCAGAAGTAATAAAACAAGAAGGAGAGATTTATCGCAATTTTCTTCAGCAAAAAACCATCGATCTGGGGATGGATAAACATGTACTTTTTATTAATAAGTATCTTTCTCTGCAAATTCTATTGGACTATTTAGAACGAACAGATATCTACCTTTTTACCTCAAAAGATCCTCAGCAAGCAGTAAGTGGAACCTTAGCTTACGCAATGAGTACGGGCTGTCCAGTAATTTCAACGCCCATTCCACATTCTTTAGAATTACTAGACGGTGCCGGAATAAACTTTGAATTTGAAGATTCAGAAGGACTAGCTGATGCGGCTTTACACATGTTATCGCGTCCTGACTTAATGCAAAAAATGGTTTTAAATGCGCTGCACAAAATTAGTCCAACGGCCTGGCAAAACTCAGCCATTGCCCATATAGAACTGGCTAAAAAAGTGCTGAAAAAGGAAAATTTCAAAACGCAATACCGCTATCCAGAAATATCACTGGATCAGGTTAAGAGAATGAGTACGGAATTTGGAATGCTGCAATTTTCCAAAGTTGCTAAGCCGGATAAAGCATCGGGTTATACGATAGACGATAATGCCCGGGCCTTAATTGCCGTTGCCAAAAACTTTGAGCTTACGGGCGATTTTGAAGACTTACATTTAATAAATACATATTTAAACTTCATTCTATTTTGCCAGCAAGAAGATGGAAGCTTCCTAAATTATGTAAAGTATAATAAGAAGTTTTATAAGAAAAATCACGATGAAAACTTAGAGGACGCGAACGGTCGGGCTATTTGGGCATTAGGGCAGTTTTTATCGATGCAAAACCTGATAAGTCTACCTCTCCAAGCTAAGGTGGAAGCAGCCTTTCAAAAGGCTTTGCCGACTATTGTAGATTTAGCATCGCCCCGTGCGATTTCTTTTTGCATTAAAGGACTGTACTTTCATTATCAGTTTAAAGAGAGTGCAGAAACTCTCGCCCTAATTACGCAATTGGCGGATAACTTAATGTCAAAATATCGCGGAGTTTCGAGTGAAAAATGGCAGTGGTTTGAACCTTATTTAAGCTATGCTAATGCAGTATTACCCGAAGCCCTCTTATTAGCTGGCATTTGCACGAAAAGTGACCTATTTAAAAATACCGCTAAAACAACTTTTGACTTTTTATTATCCCTAACGCATGATCAAGAGCAGATTTCGGTAATTTCTAATGTGGGCCGCCACGATGAAGGGCAGGAGAAGGTAGATTTTGGACAACAACCTATAGAGTTCGCTTATACTATTTTAGCTTTAGATAGCTTTTATCAAGAGTTTCGGGAAGTAGGCTACTTACAAAAGCTGAAGGCAACATTCGACTGGTTTTTAGGTGATAATCACTTACATCAGATTATCTACAATCCCTGCACGGGTGGTTGTTATGATGGTCTAGAAGAAGATCATATAAACTTAAACCAGGGCGCAGAATCTACCCTAAGTTATCTCTTATCGAGGCTCACGCTAGAGAAGTATAATACGTAGTTTTTGATAGAATTTTGGCTACTACCTAAAAGCCCCGCCTTAGCGATTGCAGCGGAAATACTTTGCGGCGCAGCCTAGCAAAGATTGCAGCGTAAAGCGCGACCCGGAGGGGAAGGCCCAAAAAATAATATGCGACGTAATTATTTATGG
>Ga0075467_10000988_pt1 | contig 23365 bp, 27 predicted proteins | sample DEB08_DNA_9_FD_75067 | JGI IMG/M metagenome (GOLD analysis project Ga0075467, IMG submission 75067) | Aqueous microbial communities from the Delaware River and Bay under freshwater to marine salinity gradient to study organic matter... | ecosystem: Environmental > Aquatic > Marine > Coastal ... | reverse complement strand
CGGTGCGTCATGACCTCGCCGTGAATAATGCGCGGGTAGCGCATGCGGATCGTGAAGAGCGGCGCACCGCCTTTGAACATAGAGGCGAGAATAACCTCGACCTCAAGCCCCATGAAGCACCAGACACCGTCCTCTGTGCGCGTTGGTTCTGTAAATACGTTGTGATCCATCAGGCTCATTATACTACCTTTGCTTTTGAGGCGCGCTTGCGCTTTGGTTTCGGAGCGGGCTCGGACTGGGCAATGTCCTGCAATTTCAACTGAACCTTCAGGTCGCTGAAGGATGTGATCATTGCGTCAAGAAGCTGACGGCTTGGCTCAAGGCTGGTCATGCGCAGCGTGACGCCTTCCTTGATCTGCCAATCCAGGTCTTTCGGGTCACGCTCGTCGTCGTCTGCCATCTCGGTCAGAAAGACCGCCGGCGCACCTGCAATGATACTGGTCGTGATCAGGATGCGGCTGTTCCCGAAGTCTAAGATTTTAATGTTTTCTGTGTCAGACATTTTGCCCTCGATTGTTCAGTTTATACTTACTTTATAGCGCTTTAGTGATCGGAATGCGCTCGGGTTACGTGCTTTCTTCAAGAAAGACGCGCAGCGAGTTCATCGTAACCACCAACGTGATCGCCATTTTCGTAAATCTGTGGAACGGTGCTGAAGCCTGCGTTCAAGAACGCCTGTTGCTTCTCGCATGTATCAAGCAGTGATACATGGTAGGGTAGCTTCTTCTGAATGAGCAGCGCCTCTGCCAGTTCGCAATATCTGCATGGCTTACCGGTCTTGACGATTTCGTATCTTTTGGTCATTTCTGACTTTCCATGTGAAAGGGGCGGTCCGAAGACCGCCCTGTTGTCGTTAAGCTACCGCGCGGTCTTCGAAGTCGATTGGACAGCCACCTGAGCCGCAATCCACATGTGCGAAGTCAATTTCTTCCTTCACACCGCCCTCGACCTTCTGCATCAGGTCTTTGTAGACCTCTGCACTGATCGGTTCTTCCGGCTGATACTCGTAAGCCGTCATGTCTGACTTTGGCATCACAGAGCAGCACCGGATGCTGAACTGACCGTCAATCATGGTCTCGAAGAACTCCTCGTAGGAGACCTCATTCGGATCGTATTTCAGGGTGTAGGAGATCTGGTTGCCTGTTTCAGCAAGAGGCGTGACGCCGTCTTCTGCAACACCAACAATCCAGTATTTCTCCAGAAGGCGAAGATACTGATACTGCTCAGTCGGGGTCGCCTCTGATGCTGTCGTGACCCATTCGCCGCCATCCATCTGACAGATCGCGGGAGCGGTGGGAAAGCCGACAATACTGACGCCGGGATAGGTGGTCAGTTTACGCACTGGATAGCCCTTGTCTGCGTATTCCTGCACAAGAGGATCGTCGTTGCGGAACTGGACCCAGCGCAAAAAGAAACGCATTGACGGTAAGTGCGCGCCCTCGGACAGACCGAACAGCTTCGACGTTGTGCCGGCGGGTTTCTCTGTCGTGTCTGTATGCGGAACAACAACACCCATCAGTTCAGAGAATGTTCGCGCCTCGTCAACAATGGCACGTTTGAAGCGCGACAACATCTGCCACATCTCCATCGACTTCTCCTCGTCGATGATGTCCTTCCAGGCGAACTTGAAGCGCGCATAGATCCATTCGTGCAGACCTGTGATGCCAACGCCGATCCGGTTCGTGCGCTTCACCTCGCGCTTGTAGAGACTGTCCATCGTGTTCGTGCGGATCAGCGCGCGCACGGCAACACGGAACGCTTCTTCCGCATCATCGTCACTGGTTGCGTGAAACGGCACGACATCGGCGATCACACAATAGGCGCCCAACATCAGCAACGTAATCTCACCGCAGGGGTTGGTGATCATCGTGTATTTGACGTTCTGGATCGAGGCTGCCAACTCTTTCATCAGGTCAAGCGTGCTGTCGTCCACCTGATAGTCGCGCGACCCGGCAAACAGACCGTCGAGATAGTCTTCGATGCCATCGTCTTTTGCTGTCAGCTTGTCCTGATTGATAATGCCGGGCTCACCAGTGCCGTGATGATAGGACGCTTCTGCGATTGCGTTCAGAACAGTCCACGCATGCGCTTCAACGGGCGAGCAGAGACCCATCTTGGGCATGCTCTCGACCGGCGTGACCGGATACGCCTTGACGAGCCCACGCATGCGCACACAGGCGGTGCGGAACTCTTCGTCAATGGTCACAGAGTTGTTTGAAGACCACAGACCGGCCGACTGTTTGATATTGATGAAGCGGAAGATGCCTGCATCTTTCCAATACTTCGTTGCCATACGTGCCGCGCGGCGCGCACCGCCCACCATCACACAGGCGGACAGGAAGTGATCGACGTGCATCGTCGCTTCCCACGGCTCAAGATCAAGGAACTTTACAGCGGCAAGGCTCATGATCGCATCCATGAGCGGACCGGGCCCGGAGGAGGGGCGGTTCTGCATACCGCGAATTGGGCTGCCGTATGGACGCACACCGGAGAAGTCGAGGATCAGGACTTCATCGCTGCGACCTTCGTATGCCATGCGCTCAATGACTTCGATGCCTTTTGCCCAGCCAGAGCGGCTGTCCGAAACATCAAAGATTGTGACCTTTTCAGTAGCGCCAATTTTTCCGCTCTTGATCGCCTTTTTGAACCAGGCGATTGAGTTGACACTTTCCTTCACCATCATGCCGTTGCCATCGAGCGCTGCGATCTGACGGTCTTTGTAATCATCGTCGATCGCCACATAGACGGTTGGCATTTTGCGCCAGTCGACCTTCATCATCGCATCGTCATAAGAACGACCAACGCCGGAGCCGTTCAAAAGCAGGTAGAATTTCAAGAATGCAGCCGCGGCACTGGAACAGTTTGTGAAGACCTCCATTGGGCGGTCTTTCTGACGAATGTCGCCGTGCTGAAGGTGACGACCAGACATCAACAAGGATGCCTGACGCAGATGCTTCTCCATCACATCGCGATCTGCCAGCCCAAGCGCCTCATCTTCGACAAGAGAGGTATTGCCCTCTGCGACACGCTTTGCGACCTCTTCCCAGCGCTCCATCCGTGTTTCAGGTTCTGATTTCTGATGTGCCGCTTTATCATCAACCTTGAAAGGATGACCGGACAGTTCTGCTGCGTTTGACCAGGCTTTGTAGTGCAGGTCATCCTGATTGAGTTTGAGCACCTTCGGAAGCGAAGCGCGTTGATTGTCTGTAAAAATGCGGCGGTTTACGGTGCGGTCGGCGACAGCGGCACCCATGCCTGGGAAATAGTCGCGCGCAGTAATCTGGTTCATGTTTTTCTCGTTTATTTAAGGTGAATGGATTTGCGTCTAGCGCAGACCTGCCACAATATGTCAGCGGTTACTTATCTTCAAGCACAAAATGTGGTTATGCAGCCCTTGAATTGATAATCGCCAGACTTTGCTTAAAGACGGGCAGACGGATACCGGCGTGTGCGATTGCGACCGCGTCAGCGAGGTGTTCGTTGTCTTTGATCGGGACAATCTTGCCTTTGAGTTTGCGCGTCAGCCACTTAGCATCGGGGAACTTCTCAAAAGCCCATTCGATCATTTCTTCCTTGGACGCTGTCTTCGTGCCAACGGCCGCCTGTTTGGTCTCGGACGGTGAAACTTCGGTTGGGCGAATGTGCAAGGACGCATAAAGCCCGATCACAATCCCAAAGCCCATAACGGCTTTATAGTCCTGACCACCTGATGGCACCTCAACAAAGATAGCGGCCGGGTTGAATGCGCGCAGTGCGGGATCAACCGTATCCCGGATGATCAACGCAGCATCCATATAGTCGGATGAAATGCGCACCTGTTTTGCCGCTGACTTCTTCGTCTTTGTCAGGATCAGATCATCAACCTTCAGCTCCATCGACACGGTATCCAGCGTCATAAGGGCGGTGCCAAAGTTTCTCAGCGATCCGTCAAGGCCTGCTATGCGGATAAGCGCCATCAGAACGCTCCCCAAAGTGGATTGTTTGTCATGATTTCCTCGTCCTCTATCTTCATTTCTTCTCTTTCCTCTTTCGCAAGATCCGTGATCATCAACACGGCACGATGAAGGGACTCGACAGACCGGAGGCCAAAGGCGCTCGCGATCTGGCCGCCCATCAGCGGAAAGAAGCCGTCGCCGTCACGCATTCCGATCTCGACCTTGGCGATGTCACCCAAGTCTTCCAGAGGCGTCAGAACAAAGATCAGGCTTTCCTGTTTGCCGACATAGGAACTGTCGAGATAGAACTTTGTGCCCGCCAGAATTGCCTTCTTACGATACTCGCCGTCCTTCATCTTCACGGTAATCTTCGTGATGCCATCACACTCGAAAATGGCATCATCGTGGATCATCTTATGAACAATCCGGTTGCCGACATCTTCAAGAACCTCCTTGTCTTCTTTGGTTAAAGACATACCCGTCTCCTCGCTTTCATGTGTAAATATCGTATCTGACTTTATGGAACTTGCGGAGATTGAGCCGTTGCTTATCACATCACCGGATATGACCGTCGAATGTGTCGGCGCCGACAGAACAATCTCGTTGCATAAATTTCCTATTTTCTTCATCACACGCCTCAGTCATTTCATACTTACACTATAGCGCGACAGGGAAGGGCTGCGCTACATTTATGCAGCGGTCTCGTAGATTGTGCTACCCTTAGCTGTCTTCTCAACAGTTACGACCTGGCTGATCCAGTCACGCAAAGGGTTGTGCGAAATCACGAACACAGAGCCGCGATCTTTCACCTTTTCTTCAAGCACGGAGATCAAGCGCTCGAGACCGGCATCATCCAAGGCGTCGTCAACTTCGTCTGCGAGAAACAGGTCGATTGGCTTGGTCGCGCGTGTCGAGACCAAATCCTGCAGCGCCAACGCACAGGCAACGCGGATCTTGCGCTTCTCACCACCTGAGAACCCGTCGAACTTACCGGCGTCTTTCATAGAGGTCACATCAATGGCAAAACGCTCTTTCGGATTGCCCCTGCTGTCCATCTGCACGGTCGACCAGGTTGCGTCGATGGAGTCGTCGGTCAAAACCGAGAGGTATTTGGCTGTCTGCGCGTTCAGATACGGTGTGATGTCATCCAACACACGCGCCCGGACACCAGCAGGTCCGTAGATTTTCACCACTTCCTGCTCGACCGCCAACTGCGTCATTAAAAGATCACGTTCCTTTTCCGCATCTTTGTGGCTCTCGAGCGCCGAAACATGCTCCTTCTCAAGCCGGTCCAGTGTTGCAAGATGTGGGTTTTCCTCACTCGAGAGCGCCACGATCTCCTTCTTGATGCGATGACCGTCTTCCGTCAAACGCACCTTCTGGGCTTCAAGACGATTGCTCTGCGCCATTTGAAGATGCAGGCTGTTACGCTCGGCACCAACCGCCGTCAGGTCTGTCAGCGTCTCCTTGAACGCATCGCGCGCCGCAATAGCTTCTTTCAGCGCGTGTCGCGCCTCTCGACACTCCTTGGCCTCAAGCAGACCTTTTTCCTCTGCCGCTGTGAGCGCATTCTGCGCCGCCTGGCGCGCTGCGGCAATCTCCGAGATTGTGATCGGACGACCACATTCCGAGCAGGGGGTTCCGATCTTCTTATCGACGTCCTGCAGCGCCTTGTTGCACAGTTGAATGTCACGCTCCGTCGCTGACTGGCGCCGGTCTGCATTGTTGACATTGCCCTGTGCGCTGATCACCGCGCCCTCAAGCTGCGTCATTTGCTGCTGCTCACCGGAGACGGCACTGATCTTCTGATCACAGGCGCTGATAGCGGCGCTGAGATCGCCTGTGGTGGCCGCTGCGGCAATGTCGGCAGTCACTTGCTTCAAAGGTGTCAGAACCTCGCTGACGGCGCGCTGCTTGAGCGCTGCGACCTTTGTGGTGTGGTTTGTGGCCCAGACATCCACCTGGTTTGTCGTGTTGACGATCTGACCATCTACCCAGCCCAGCTTTTGCACCGTTTGATCAACGACGCCTTGCGCTTTTTCGACCTTTGCTTTGATCGCGTTGAAGCCCTCGCGCGCCTTTTGATACGCCTCTTCGAGTAAGGTGATACCGGCGGCCTCTTCGATCAGAAGTTTCAGCGCTTTGTCGGTCATGGCTGGAAGGTCAGGCATCTTCTCCTGACCAGCGTAGATCGAACCTGTAAAGACATCGAGGGACGCGCCGATGATCTTCCGAGCGACCTCTTGTGTCAGCTTATCGGTGCCTTTGGTCAGGTCAGTGTCAGTCAAGCCGTCGTTCATCGTGATCTGAAGGCTGTTCTTGCCGGTCTTGTGCTTGCGGTGGCGCGTTGCAGTATAGGTGATGTTGTTGTCCAGCACAGTAGAGGACACAGACGTGCCCTTCTTTGCAGTGCGGTTGATCACATCGTCACCGGTTACACCGCGCGCTGTCGTGCCAAACCAGCACCAGCAGAGCGCGTCCATGATCGAAGACTTCCCGGCGCCGTTTGACTTGGCTGACGGGTTGATCGTGTTCTTGCCTTCAACAAGCACCAGTCCGCGGTCGTCAAGTCGTAACGACGCCTCTGTGAGTGCGAGGAAGTTGGTGATTTTAAGTTCGGTGAATTTCATGTCTCGATCCTCTCAAAGCGATCTGGTGTAAATTCGGACGCTGGGCGCACAAATTTCATGCCGTCGTGGTTCTCATAGATCCACCACGGACCATCGTGATTGCCATTTGAAATCTGCACCATTACGTCTTCGTGTTTTTGTTCGTCGATAAGCAAAGTCCCAAAAAAATCACCGTCTTCCATCATCGCGGACATTGATTTTACAACGCCGATAATAGAATAGGTGCTGGATCTTTTCTTATGAACGTATCTTGCGCCAATCATCTGTCTGTCTCCCTTGATCCTGTTTTTCTCTTTTTGCCGTCAGACACACAGAAGGCGACAATGGAGCCTGCGCCCTTTGATCGACTGTCCACAAATCTGATTTTCTCGGCTGCGTCTGTGCATCCTGCCTCGGTTTCGAAGCTGAACTTTTTCAAATCCGGACCATCTCTGGTCGTTAGAATTACGATAAGAGCCCATCCCAGCAAATTCATTTGTCAGACATGCCTTCTGTGAAGAAGAAGATCGAGCCATCTGTGATCGCGATTGCGAACATCATGCCAAGCGTAAAGCTCGCCATAACGCCGAGCCAGAACAGAACCTGCCACCGGCGACATTCGTATCTCCAAGACATTTCACGCAATGTCTCTGTGGTGTTTGAAACCCACGCACTTCTTGTCACTTTCATTTTGTCCAGAACCTCACAAATCCGGTTGCAATGTTGGTGCCACTGTCGCGAAACGATCCAGTTGGCAGATCAGTCCAGCGAAACGACCGAACCTTGTCTTTGATGTCGTCCAAATGCCCATCGACATACGCGCTGGCGGGCAAGACACAGGCGATCTGACCGTCTGATTTGACCATCTGCATCGCAAGGAGCAGATGCTTCTTCCAGTGCAGACCAGCGAACGGCGGATTCATAACGACAAGGTCATACATCGCCTTCGGTGGCACATTCAGAAAGTTGCCCTGAACAACAGCAAGCCCTTTGTCGCGGCACTTTTGAACACGACCGGCGTCATATTCGATGCCTACGATTTTGGCTTCTGGATTCTGTTTCTTGACCGCCATCATCATCGCGCCCTCGCCGCATGACGGCTCAAGGATCAGCATGTCAGATTTTATGTGGATGTCTGACAGTATCCGCTGCGTGACGGGATCGGGCGTAGGGTAGAATTGCAGGTCTTTTGACACTGCGGTCGATGCGCGCTTCTTGACGTTCTCCTCTGGACTATCAGGCAGAACGTCGCCGTAGAACTCGGCCAATGCGCGGTTGATCGCATCAAGCCGGTGGTCAGAGAAGTGCAGATGCGCGTTGCCATTCTTGAACAGCTTGAGCGTCATGCCGCGGTGATCTGCGCTCTTGCTGCTCCACGCTTTCTTACCCCAATCTGCCACCTCGGCGTTCTCGATCAACGGCTCGCTCAGATAGGTGAAAAGGGCGTTGATCACGTCCATCATCTTTCGCTTGCCGTCATACGACAGACCGTAATCGTCAGTCACATATCCAACGACGATGCGCTTTGGCAGCCCGGATACGCCAATCTTGACGCGGTCATGGCTCTTGTATGCCGGATCGAGATTGGTGAACTGCTCCGCCAGACCGCGCAGGATATGTTCACGCGGATTTTTGATATATTCGCCAAACTTGTCACGCAGGTTTTCAATCGTCAGTTCAGGTGGATCTTCCATCATGCGCTCAAACGCGCTGCGGTCCTTGACCGGTGCGATAATCGCGATGTTCAGACCGTCATAGATGTGCTTCCAGGCGGATTTTAGCAGGTTCTTTTCAATGTCGCGCTTGTGAACGGAGACACTGCCATAGCGACCCCAGATCGAGCCGACATAGGTGCCAGCAACGACGGAGCCAACCTCGAGCGCGCGTGACGCCACGCCCAGGTCTTCGATCATGTTGTCCACGCTTTCGAGGCGCTCAAAATATTCCGAGATTACATCAGGAATGGAGCGCTGCATCGCGGGAAGATTGTGCATGTTCATGCGGCCACCATCAGGTCAGAAACAATGTTGAATTTTTCTTTCAGAAGGTCGCAGACAACCTCCCGCGAAACGATCTTGATCAAGGGCTCACCGACCAGCGTATGTGTGAGCGGCACCGGACCTGTGAAGTGCGATGCAAAAATCTTGACGTTTGGATCTTCGGGAAGGTTCTCGACCCGATAAACCATCATATCCGGCTCCTCTTTGGGCCAGAGCGTTGAGAAGATGATGTTCCAGATGTGGAAGAACTCGGCATATTGCTCTTCGGTCATGTCTGAACACCTTCGTCGTATTCAACGAAGTCAATATTGACGCCGACTGGCGTCGTCATAACGAACAGGACGTGCAAACTCTCTATATCGGCCGCGTCGTAACCCCAGTCACAGGCGGTATCATTGATTGCCCATGCCTTTGCTGCGTTGAGCGAGGTTGCGACGGTCGAGGATACGTGATGCGTGCCCCTGATCCGACCGTCTGCTCCCATTTCGCAGACACCAACGAGATACTGCAAAGGTTCGCGCTTTGCTGACGGGTCAAATGTCCCGTCAGCCAGCTCTGTCATAAGTTCTTGATCTACCATGTAAGTCAGGCCTTATTGATTGCGGCGGACAAATCGCCTGTTGTTGCGGCCTTTTGCTGAGCGGACTTGCCAGCAACGACTTGCTTTGGTGTCGCTTGAGCATCACTGCGCGGCGTGTATTTCTTGGTAGCTGCGTTGCCCCAACCCGGCTTGCTCGATCCGGACATACGACCGCCTGTGTGCGTCGGCACATGATCGCTGATTTTGAAGTTGTCACACCCCGAGTAAGACATCGCCGTCGCAAGCGGCAAAGCGCTGAGCGTGACCGGTGTGTCCAAGTTGGTCTCCGATACCATCTTGCCCCGCGCGTCGAACTTCTTGACGCGCTTTTGTGTGGTGAACGTGATCGTAAAGAGTTTTGACATTTTATTCCTCACTGTCTGATTTCTTTAATTATATCAGATCGTTAGTCGGTAGTCGGGAGGGTAAGAGCGATGGCTTCGAGAATCTCGATGCGGTCCTTCAGATTGCCGATCTGGTAATCTAGTATAGCCGTCTGCAAAACGAAGACGAACCAGATCCAGAATAAGGATTTGAGGATTTCGTGCAGCTCCTTTGCGAGAACAGGAACGGGCATCAAACCTCCTCCACCACTTCACTCACCGAGCGCAGCACCTCTGCGGCGCGCGTCTTTACGGCCGCCTTGTCAACGCTGGCTGGAATGCTGGCGTTTGTATCGACAAACTCCTCAACAACGGTGTCGAGGTTCTTGCCTTTGACGGGACTTGCGGTCGCGGCTTGAGAGGTTGCTTTGGGCACCTGGATTGACACGCCAAGCGCGCCCCATGCGGTTAACTGCTGACGCAGAAGGTCAATATCTTGCTGCGTCATAGCGGGCCCGTTGAAGCGCACATAGTTGCCTTTGCAGGCCAGCTCCATTTCCATCTCGTCAAAGCCGGTGACATCTTCAAACTTCGGCGCCATCGTGTCATTGAATGTCACGCCGCCTACATCATTGACTGTCAGGAACCCGGCGCGCGCATTGACGTCACGCCAACTGTGATGCGTCGTAGCGCCAATAGAATAGACGCCATCGCCCATGTCGGCGTGATTGTGATAGTGACCAGCAAAGACACGCCGGAAGCCGTATTTCGACAGGTCAGCGGGTGTCAGACCACTCGCAGGCATGCCAGATAGAACACCGTCGATACCGGCATGAATGAACACGTCCACCTGATCTGTGACATTTGACTTCGCCGCCATAGCCCGAAGCGTCTCAAGACCTTCATGCAGCTCCTCATGTGAATAGCACCACGGCACGAAGCCAAGATTGTGACCATTTACCGTCACGATCACCGGCTGGTTATGAACGCGCAGCTGCCCGCCTGTGATGCTGATCTGCGCGAGGTTCTGAACAGAAGATCCAAGCTCGGTCGTGTCACGGCTTTTCAGATCGTGATTGCCCGGAATAATCTCAACATCCAGACCCATCCCGAGAATGTTCTCGAAGGTCTGGCGCACAGGATTTAGAACTTCGGGGTCGATTGTGCCGCGTGAGTGAAAGATGTCACCAGCGACAACAAGTGTGCTACCACCTGCTGTCTTGACGGTGCGCGCCGCGCGCACCAGCTCGTCAAGGATCATGCGCAGTCGGGAGTTGACGCCGTCCGGGTTTGTCTTTGAAAATGTATTCCACGCATGCGCGTGAATGTCTGATACGACGCCGTATGTCATGTGATCCAGCCTTGTTCATTGCTTACTTATTATTTATAGCAATTTTGAGCACGGGATGCGCTCGGCTTTTACTTAATCTTCGTCGTTCCCGCGCGAATGTGGAAATGCTCAAGGGGTAGATAGCGCTGAAGCGCGCCGCCGCGTGTGCCGAAGTTCATCATCTTGGCGCGGGACTGGTCGAAGAAGGCGTCGATAGGCGCGAGAAACTTGTCGTCCGTGTCCATAACCCAAACACCGACAATCTTGACGCCCTTGACGCGCAGTTCAATCAGCGTGTCGTTGTCCATCGCCCAGGATGCTTTGTGATTTTCGACCGCGTCCGAGAGTGTCTTCTCGCCGCCACGAAAGACCTCTGCTGTCTTGCGCCATGCCAGGTAGACGTCCTGCCCACCTAGCTCGTATATGCCGCCGTATGTTCGCCTGCCTACCTTAATCAGGCTCTTTGCCAGCTTCTTCGCTTTTCTGCGCATGTCCATCGAGTTTGCCCTTCCACTCGTAGATACCCTGCTGACCCCGAATGGGGATGGGGTGTTCCAGTTTGATCGGATCAGTCAGACGCCAAGCGTAGCTGCCTGGTTCCCACCAACCGAAGTTCAACTCCGTGTCCGAGACATCTTCCATCATTTCTTCGGTCATAACATCGACAGCATCAAGAACCGCCGTGCCCAGAAGATACCCAAACGGCAACTCCAGATAATTCGGCATACCGGTCATTTCATAGTGAATGCGAAAGACCGGATCGTTCCACTGGTCACGCTGACCTGGAAGGATATTCTTTGTCGATGCGATGCCGATGCGCTGACCGATAACTGATGCTGGCGCTGGCCATGTTCTTGTCTCGACGGTCTTGCAGCCCTCCACAATCAAAGTCGCGAAGGGCTGCCAAATGCTTATTGTCTTCATTATTCCACACCATATTTGCTTGCACTTTATTATAGCGCAGACAAATGGGGAGTGCGGGATAATTATGACACCGTGTCGTCTTCGTCTTCTATGCTGATCTGAGCAACAACCGGCGGTGTGTAGGATGCCGGCAGAAGCGCTTTCAGCTTGTCAAAACCAGCGTCACCTTCATCACGAATAAGATCGGTCAGCTGGTCACGCGAATACTGCTTGCCATCCCATTCGATGTAGCCCGGACGACCTTTTGTCAGATGACCTTCGGCTTCGAGGAAGTCGATCAATGACCGCTCACGATCAAAGCGACCTGTGCCGTCTTTCTCAAACATGAAGCGCCACTTTGCCTCACCGTAAGGACGCGCCACCTTGTTCTTAACGAACTGACCGGTGACTTCCATGCCGATAACATCCGTGCCGACTTTGATCTTCTTCGAAGACAGCCACATCCGCTGCGAGAAGTAGAACTCAGGTGCATTGCCGCCGGTGGTCTTGCGATTGTCACCAAACATCACGCCGATGTTCGTGCGCATCTGGTTCAGGAAGATACAGCACACGCCGTAATCCTCGGCCACCTGAGTGACGCCAGGAAAGTGAACAGAGGTTGCGGTCGCAAGTGCCAGTTTGTCGCGCATGTTGATCGAATTGGGATCACGACGCTTGCCCTTGTCGTCATAGATCACAGAGTAGGGCGTCATGGCGGCCAGACTGTCAAAGACCCAACAGATCGGCGCTTTGGGATCAATCAGCTTCTTGTCGCGAATGGTTGACACAGCAAGGTGGAAGGTCGCGATGGATGCTTCGAAGGTCTCTGGCTTCTTATAGATGAAACGCCCCGGTGAGTTGTCGAGCCCCAGCTTTGGTGACAACTTGATCGAGAACGAGCGCTCATGATCCATGAAACCAGCGATACCGCCCATTTTCTGTGCAGCTGCCATAGCGCGTGTCGCGATTGCCGTTTTACCTGCTGATGGTGGCCCGGCAATTTCGATCACACGACCGACAGGGAAACCACCTGCCCAATCTGCGTTCGATGCGTGGTTCAGAACCGGAAAGCCGGTATCGAGAAACTTGGTGGGCGTTGCTTCTTCGTCATTGGTCAGACCGACGCCTGCCAGAGCATTTACGATGTCCTGCGGTGATGATGTTTTAGCCATATAGCTAACTCCTTGGTGAATGATTAGGTTGTCGGATTGAATGCCGGAAAGACACGCAACCAATCGTCGAACTCTTGCAGAATGGATTTGAAGAGCAGGGTCTCGCAGAACCGCTCCATTTTGTGGTGTGACGGGACGCCCTTATCGAGCGTCATGCCAGTGGGTGCGGGACGCGCCGCTGTGCGCAAGTCCATCAACAAGATGTTTTCCTGAAACTTCAGCGCCTTTTGTTCATCTTCAACCAGCGCTTTAAGTTTCTTTGGTAGTTTGTTGAAATCTATGGACTTTTCAAGACACACCATGTTGATGAAGTCCGTAAAGCTGCCATATTTATTGAGAAAGTCTTTTGCGCCCTTCTCACCGATGCCACCTACGCCCGAGCCTTTGCCTAGATCACCGTCGTCACCAGCGAGTGCCTTGACCTCAACAAACTGGCGCGACGTCGCAACACCTGTAAACTCCTCAAAGTTTTTGTGCGTGACGGTGCGTTTGTTGATGAAGTCGTGCCATGTCACATTCGGCCCAACAAGTTGCAACCAGTCCTTGTCGCCGGTCATAAGTTTGACAGTTTCACCCCGCGCTGTGAACTTGTCTGTGAAGATCGCCGCAAGGTCGTCAGCTTCCATATTTGCCGCCGAAATCTGAGGAACACCGATATAACCAAGCGCCTGCTTGATGTAAGGAACCTGCTTGCGATACGCATCTTTGGCGGCTGCTTGTTTGATCTGATATAGCTTTTCGACCACATCGCGATGCTCCTTGTAGTCACTTCTGATCTGATGGCGCCAAGACAGACCATCCCATAGAATGATCACGTTGTAATGCTGGTGCAGCGCATAGACTTGACGCAAGGTGCGCAGGAAATTGTAGATCGCCTGAACCTGCAGCTCACCAATGGACAATTTCTTGCCTGAATTGGCGAAATAACCCAACGAATTACCGTCGATGATAAGATGGTGCTTTTTCATATGAACCTCGTAAAAACGGAGTGAGCGTCTGGCGAAGGACCAATCACTCACTCCGTAAAGATCCGTTCGCGAAAACGGATCGAGTTCAATACAGGCCAGGGAGGGGAACCTGCATCGAATGACCTGCGTTACTTGAGCTGGTCAAGTTCCGCGAGGATGGCGTCTGCATCACTCTCAGAGAGCATCGGTGATGCAGTCTCAGGTTCTGCTTCTGCAACAGCCGCAGGTGTTGTCTGCGACTTCACAAGCGCGGCCTGCTGCGCCTGAAGTGCCGCGATCTGTGTTGCGATGTCATTGTCTACGGGCGCGACAGCGACAGGTTCGACAACAGCAGCGACGACAGGTGCTGCAACAGGTGCAGGTGCAGCAACAGGTGCAGGTGCAGCAACAGTAGCATCTGGAACAACCGCAGACGGCGCTGTCAACGCTGCTGTGGGTGTTGCTGCTGTGTTTGCCAAGCGTGGCACTGCGATACCGGCGATCTGCTGAATTGCGTTCAGGGCTTTCTGTTCTTCGCCACGGAAGAACTCGCGCTTCACGTATTCCAACGCATCAGGCATCTTGGTGAATACATCTGCCGGAACTGGCTTGGAACCTGCTGGCGCAATCGCGACGTCATAGCTGGTGTTAAGACCCTTGCCAGTCTTGGTGATGATGATGTCCATACCGGCGTTGAGATCGGTAATGTCGATGCCTGAGTTTGGATCGCTTGGATCCTGCAAAGATGTCGCATACATCGTGATCAAATCCATGATCTTACCGAAAGTGGTCGGCGTAAGCTCCATCAGAACAGGCGTGTCGGTCTCAGGACGAATGATGACCGGAAAAATGACAGACTTCTTTTCCTTCCAGCTTTCGAAGAGTTCCTTGCTGTCCTCGTCGGTGGCATTGTCGATGGCCATCTGGATCGCAGCTTTAATAACAGAGGGCTGCTGGAAGACGGTGTCACAGTCGCCAACAACAACAAGAGGCTTGCCATTAACGTCGGCTTTGATCCAGTGAACGGCAGAGTCCTGCCAGAACTGTTCGAGCGGCTTTGAAGGGTCAATGAGAAGACGGATCTGTGTGCGACCGTCACCTGGCTTTGCGGCTTTGTTACCGCCTCCGCCTTTGTATTTGTTTGCGGCCTGACCGAGCATACGGGTGAGTGCTGGATTGATTGCCATGTGTGGCGTTCCTTTTGTGTTTTGCGTTTTGCGTTTTGAGACTTTGGACTTTGTATTTTCGACTTTGGACTTTGTGCTTTTCGTGCTGACCATGTAGCTACATAGCTATATAACTTATAGCATATTCTCGCTAGACCTGCATGTCTTTTTCACTGGGTTTTCATCGGCTTGTGTGTCGCGCTCAACGTCAGCGCTTGCTTACGTTATAGCGCGAAAATCTTGGGATGCGCTCTCTTTTATTCACCTTCCTCTTTACCTGCGCGTATGGCCTGAATCCGGGACATTGCGTCCATCGCCTGATGCTGACGCGCCTCTTCATGCGCGTTCTTCGCGGCGATACCGAGCTGACCCTTCATTTCTTCGCGACTGATCAAGCCTTGCTGAACCAGCATATCGCGGCGATGGCGAAATGCCTCTACGGCGGTCTTGGTCACGGTCTCGACGCGCTTTGCCTGTGCCAGTGCGCGCTTCATGGAGACAACACGGTCATTGCGCGACACGGCTTTCTCGAGCATTGGCTCGGTGACTTTCTCACCGGCGTCTGTCAGCTCCTTGCGCAGCTTGCGGTAAACAGCGGCTTCGGTGTTTTCGAGCAGCATCTTGACCACGTCCACCTGATGCGATGCCTGCGCCAGAAGAACGCCGTAGTGGCTGAACAAAGACGCCTGACGCATCATCGCATCCGACAGATCGTTGGTTGAATACGCAAGGTCGGACTTGAGCTTACCTGCATCTACAAAGTCGCGCACCGTGTAGGTTGACTGGGGCAGGGCACTCAGGACGGGATTGACGGGTTCGGTCATTTTATGTCTCCGGAAAGTGTGAAGTTGTGGGTGTCGGTGTGCTACGTTTACAGCTGTATTTTTCTTCACTCCGGTATCCAAAGATCAGATCAGCCATGACCTGATTAGGCTGCATGGCAGAGTCAAAGACATGACGCTCCGTCTCTTTGGAAACGGGATTATCTCCCCAGCGGCCGCATTTTAAGCAGCGCCAGTTTATGCGACCTTCATGATCACGCTCAATTATTCCGCCGACGTGAAACCAGTCACAGACCAGCCTCTTTATGAGTTTCTTCATGCCAACAACTCCGCTACTTTGTGGAAAATTCTGTTCATGTTTTCCTGCTTTTCTGGCGCGTGATAAATTTCGCCTGGATTGAAGCCGATCACCAGATTTGCATCAAGATCACGGTTGTAAACGACAGTGCCGGCGGCGTCTGACGCTTTGCCGCGGAACTCTGGCATGAACGTCCGGACTGTTGTCGTGCCCATCAAAACGATCACTGGCGGCCGCAGCATTTCAATCTCCTCGTCAAGATAAGGCTTGTAGAGGTTGATCTCCTCCGGCAGCAGCTGCGCACCGCGCTTGGGACGCTTCACAAGTGCCGTCCAGTATGCGTCGGGCACATCGAGCCCGGACTCGTAGATCGCCTCTGTAATGGCGCCTGCAGAGAGCGACAGACCCATAAGACCTGCTGTGTCTTCCTGACCATTTGGGCAATCTGCGATGATCATAAAGCGCGCATTGCGTCCGAAGCTCGGCTTGACCGGCATACCGTCTGGTGTCGCAGATGCAGGACCGTGATTGGCGCGGTAGCGATCAATCAACTCGCCAAGATATTCTTTGGTCGTCTTGTCGTTGTTCATGCTGTGGTTGATAGGCACATGCGCCGCGATCAGACCCGGAAGAAGTTCGATCTGATCCTTGATGCGACTTGGATGATTTGGCGGCTGCTGAGTAGGATCAACCCATGCAAACGCCCCAACAAGAGTGAGAACCTCACGGTGACGGACGTTGCAACTGCGCTTCTCGACCCGTGCAAGAAAGTCATCCATCGACGTAAAGCGACCAGTGACCCGTGCCTTCAGGATCGCATCGCATGTCTTGTCAGAAATGCCCTTGATCCGCTGGAACGGCATGACAAGACGTGTGTCTGTTGCAATCTCGAACCGACCCGTAGAGTGATTGATGTCAGGCACGTCCACGTTGACGCCGCAGGACTTCGCCTCACGAATGATACCGGGCAGCTTGTCGCTGTCGAGAATGGTCAAAGCCGCTGCGAAGAACTCAACAGGAAAATTGGTCTTGAGCCACATCGCCTGATAGGAGATCAGCGTGTATTCAACGGAGTGACTTTTGTTAAAGCCGTATCCGGCGAAGCCTTCGATCTTGTCAAACAGTTTTCCGGCCCACTCCGGCGCGCACTGAATTGTCGCGACGCAGCCATCAACAAAGTTGCCGCGTTCCTTCTTCATCTCCTCTGGCAGTTTCTTGCCCATGATTTTGCGAAGTTTGTCAGCACCGGCGCCGGTATATCCTGCAATCACTTGCGAGATTTTCATGACCTGCTCCTGATAGACGATCACGCCGAATGTCTCCTCGAGAACAGGGATCATGATGGGGTGGTCGTATTCGACGCTCTCAAGACCCTGTTTGCGCTTTGCGAAGCTGTCCATCATGCCTGACTCCATTGGACCTGGACGATAGAGCGCGGTGCAAGCGGTGATGTCTTCAAACGTGATGCCGCCGTCTGCGCCGAGATCCTTCAGCAACTTGCGCATGCCGCCGCTCTCGAACTGGAAGATTGCATTGGTGCGACCTTCGGCAAAATTCTTGAGAACATTCGGATCATCGAGCGGAATTGCAGAGATGTCGGGCGTGGTGCCGGTGCGCTCGGTGATATAGTCAACGCACAGCTTGATCAGGTCGAGCGTAGAGAGGCCCAGGACGTCAACCTTGACGAGACCCTGGTCTTCTACCATGCGCTTGTCAAAGCACACCACAGGGCTTCCCTTGCGGTCCTCGATCACGGCGCGCTCAACAAGATCACACCCACCAACGACGATACCGGCGGCGTGCTGCGAGAAGTTCCGAATGGTGCCCTCGAGCGCTTCCATGATCTTCCAGTGTTCTGGATAGGTGTTTGCGAATTTATCAATCTCACCCACCTCGCGACACTCCGGCAAAGATACGTTTGCGCCGTGCTTCTTCGGCACGAACTTCGAAACCGAATATTCACGATCCGACAGACCCGTAACGCGGCCCACATCACGAATGGCAGATGCAGCACCAAGCGTGCCAAAGTTAGACACACCTGCCACGCGGGAGCGGCCGAACTTCTGCACCAGATAATCGACAATCTCGTGCCGCCGTGAGGACATGAAATCAAGGTCAGCGTCTGGAAGATCGAGACGCTCGGGGTTGATGAAGCGCTCGAACAGAAGACCAAAGCGGATCGGGTCGCATTCAGTGATGCCCATCAGATACGCAACCAACGAACCACCAACGGAGCCACGGCCCGGACCAACAAGAATGCCGCTTGTCTTTGCGTGAACGACGATGTCCTGCACCAGCAGAAAGTAGCCGGAGAAGTTCAGCTTCTTGAGGATCTCCAACTCATATTTGAGGCGGGATAGATACAGGTTTTTCTGATCCTCGACAGTCGGCTGATGTCCGAAGACGGGCGCAGAGAAGCGCAGCCGCCAACCCTTCTGACATTCGGCTGTCAGCTTAGCGAACTCGTCCGGCGCCATCTTGGGCAGCGTCACAGCCGCTTTCTCCCAAACGTAGCTGATGCTATCCACAATCGCCTTTGTGTTCGTCAGACCGTCGCGCCAGAGCTGCCCTGCGCCCGTGACGCCGCGCGCTTCCAAATGCGCCGCTGATGTTTTGACGTGACCGACCATTTCAGACAGACCCATCAAGTGCATGTCGCGGTTGTAGCGCGACTTGAACCAACCATCGGTGATCTTGTCGTTGTCGGAAATCGCCGTCATAATCTCTTGCACGTCTGCACCATCTTCGGTGTAGAGGGCAGGGCGGATCACAAGCGGCAATACGCGCGTTGTGGCGCACAGACCGGTTGCGATCTGATTGACACGACCCCAATACGGCGTGTTGATCGGCACAAGCGGTGCGTAGACGTGTTCACTCTGCTTGCGGCAGCGCTTGGCGATGTTCTCAATGTCGGGATGCTCAAGCACAGATGCGCCATCACCCAGCACGACCACAAGATCATCGGTCAACTCGGCAAAGAAATCGTCAAAGCTGAGTTTGGGAACGTAATAGAACCGCTGCTCACTGCTGGCGAGCGTCAACAGGCGGAAAACAATCTTCACACCTGTGTCGTTGCGCGGATAGACCGTCAGGAAGTATTCCCGCGGCATATGCTTTTTCTTCTCGCCCTTGGCTGGGCGCCAGGTTGCATCATCTGTCAGGCGCAGACGACAACCAATAATCGGACGCAGCCCAGCTTTCTTGGCGGCGTTACTGAAATCAATCAAAGCGGTGACGCTCATTGTATCTGTAAGACCAACAACACCCGCTCCGATCGCTTTCGCACCGGAGACGAGTTTGCCTATGGTCAGAATGCTCTCGCCGATGGAGAAGTCAGAGCGCGCTGCAAGAATGGGGTTCATTACAAATACCCCATCTGATTACCGACGACGATCAGGAGAACGACGGCTAAAACATAAAGCCACGTCCGCATTATCACCACAAATATCGCAACAAGTCCTAAAGTCGCGAGTGACGCCAGAAGAATAGAAAAGGCGAACAAGAGCGCAAAGAAATAGGCGAAGAACTCACCAACTTTTCCGACAAGATTAAGCATTCGCATTCTCCTTCAGAGAGATAAGACCATCATTACTTATGACAGCGCCCACATGTGTAAGCGCGTAAATGGCGACACGCGCATAAATTCTCGCGGTCTCGGGCTGCAATTTCAAATGCGAGACATAGGCCATCGTCAGTGTCTCGCGGTCGATCGGACGTTTGAGCCGAAGCAGAAGGTGACAGGCCACGCGCAACGTCGGCATCGTCTTGTCAAACGGGTTTTCGCCACGCTGTAACTTGCCAACAACGTCGAAGTTGCCATTGTCCAGCTTGTCCAACAAATTCTGAACGCGCTGCGGCAGGCGAAAGGCGGGACGATCTTCGACAACCTCGGGTGCTTTCAAGACAGGTTTGAAAGCAGGCTCCGCAATGCCAAACTTTGCCCGAAGTAACTGCGCATTGTGCAGCGCGACAGGACCGCAATTGCCCATGAAGCTACATGATTTACAGGTCAGCTCCGCCTTTTGAAACGCGATTGCTGATCCGAAACAGCCCGGCGCGTAGTTTGGAATGATACTGCTCACTTGTTCATCCTTTTAGTGACCTTCTCGATCTCCTTGAAGATTTTCGTGCGCTCGGTGCGCGTTGCACCCATGACGCCAAAAACATGAGAGGCCATCAAGCTGCGCGACACGGAATAGGTAATGTCCATTGACCGGGCATGTTCCGCTTTTGCATCAAGACGTCTCAACTCCTCAAGGATCTCCTCTGGCGGGTTTGCGATCATCGTAACGAATGACCGAGCCCGTGGTGTTAGGCGACTGCACACCAAATCGAGATGCTGAGACTTGGCGATATGCTCGACGGGATCGACGGCGTCGGTGTCAGCGATAATATCACCAAGAGAACCAGCATCATCGCCTTCAGATCCTTTGGTTTGCGCATCCAAAGACAAGGCGGTGATTTCGCTGTGAACCTTTTCGAACTGGTTCAGAACATGCCGGTTAATGTGCAATTTCATACCGCGCATCAGGTATGTCGAAAACTTGACGCCTTGCTCTGGGTCGAAATTGTCACGCGCGATACACCAAGCACACCATAGCTCCTGCTCGATGTCAGAAAACTGGGCAGTTTTTGCACCCAAGCTCCTCAATCTACGCATAACTTTGTGAGCGAACCACAGCACAAGGCGGCGGCTCGCTTCTGGATCGGTATGATTGCTCACTCTGGAAAAATCCTGCTCATGTATTCAACAGCTGCCCGGCGGTTCACGCGCGACAGGCGGTTTGCGTAAGACAACTCAAGTCCGGTTGAGAACTTGCCGCCGAGGGAGCCGGCGATAATACAAGCACCGATCAACTCGCGCGGCGAGACAGGCATGTCAACTTTGCCCTCTGCGAACATACGGCGCATTTCGTTGCCGAACTTCACAACCTTCGCAGCGTCACTGCGCGGCACACCGGTCTTAGCAACGAGAATTGTCTCCTCGATCTTCGGATCGAGATATTTGACTTCGTCCACAATGCGGAAGCGTGAGTAGTTTGCAGCGTTCTGGATCAACGTGCCTTGATAGAGGCCAGTTTCGTCACCAATGCCGTTTGTGTTGCCGGTTGCGCAGATGCGGAACTCAGGATGCGGAATGATCTTGCGCAACGCAGGAGGTGCATCTTTAATCAACAAGGGCTCGCCTTCGAGAACTGACTGATACACGGCAGTTACAGATGGCATCGCGAAGTCATATTCATCTGCGCAATACACCCATCCATTGATCATTGCTGTTGGCAATGGGCCAAGCTGAAACTCGGTCGCGCCGTCACGCACTGTCCACTGCCCGAGAATTTCGCTCTCCTGCATGTTGATGGTGTGCTGAACGCGCAAGAACGGACGCTTTGTGCGCGCTGCGACCTGCTGCAACACTGACGTCTTACCAGTGCCGTGCATGCCCCAGAGATAAACCGGAAGGTTCAGCTCCATGCCGATGATGACCTTCTTGACGAGGTCAATGTCGAACACATACGCATGATCGACCTGCGGCATATAAAGCAGAGAGTCGGTGTCGTGACCGGTGAACATCTTGATGTTGATCGGATTGCCTTTTGCGTTGCGCGCAGCGGGCGCATTGCCAAGATCGAACACGTCATGAAACGGCGCTTGTGAAAAGGTGAAAGACTTACCAGAGGACACAAGCGTATCCTGACCAGCTTTTGCATTTGCGACGGCTTCGCGCATTTCTTTTTCCTTTTTGGCAAGTGCGTTCTTTGCCGTCTCGGAGAGCAGCGATGCGTCAGGATATTCCTGCTGATAGCGGTCAATCGTCCAGTCTGGGTGATTGCGCTTGATATGCGATTGCACGGAGTGAACGCGCACGTTGTCGATGTGGCACAATACCCGATCGTCCGTCGCGGTTGCGGCGTTTGCTTGGTCAGTCATTTTGATTTCCCTCTAAGATCAAACATGTTTCGCGACATGCTTTATACTTCACACATTACTTACTTTTTGAGCGGGGTGCAATTGGGAAGTAACTCCCCAATTACTTATTTTCTTAACCCAGAAGTGCTTTAATTTCGGACATGACCTGTGTTGGCAGATCATCCAGGTTGCTCAAGATCACATGGTTCTTGTAGAACTTGGAGACGTTGCGATCCTTGATACCAATGCCGATACACTCGATGCCGATCTTCTCCAGATCCTCGACAACAGAGCGCAAGTGCGGACCTGCGTTGCTTGCGCCAGACGGGGCGCCATCAGACAGAACCAGAATGACTTTGCGCTTCTCCTGACGGCGCATCAGACGCTCGGCTGCAATCTGAAGGGACTCGCCGTCTACGTTTGTATTCAGCCCTCGCTGAGCATTCATCATATAGGCGAAACGCTTCTTGATCACCGTATTCACGCGCTCGTCGAAGGACTTGTAGATCGGCATAATCAGAGGAACTGTGCGGTGAAAACCGACACTTCCAGTTTTCATTTCATCCATGACGGTAGAGCGCTCTTTTTTCGGTATGTCGCCCCAGTCACCTGTTGTGAAGCCAATGGCCTCGTTTGGAATGTTCACCCGGTCGAGTGTGCGCACAAGCGCATAGGTCGCGATGGCAGCGAGATAGAACTTTTCGCCATACATCGAGCCGGAGTTGTCAAACAACAGCGAAACGGCGGTGTTTTTCGACGTATGCTCCTGCTTCTGAGTGAAGACACGCGGATCGCCCATCGGAACACGATACAGAGATGCCGCATGCAACTTGCCACTGCGGTGCCCAGGGATACGAACGACATGGTTTTGAGACGCCATGATGCGCTCGATGTCCTTCTGCATCCGACCTGCCATCTGATCAGTCTTTTCCTCCATCTCCGGTATCCAAAGATCGTTGATGTTCTCCGGCGGCTTGACCGGCTCGATCCGGTCAAACTCGCGTGTGAAGACGGTGTAATCAGACCGCGACATGACGTCCTGCGCGTCTGTTGAAATCAGCGCTGCCATGCTGGACGACAGATCGACAGACGCGAAGGCATCATCATCGAAGTCAAACAGTGACTTACCTGATCCAGCGCCCACGCCACCGCCATCGCCGTCCTCGTCCGAGGTGTCCTGGCCATGCTCTACGTCACCATCCACATCGGTGACGGCTTTGACCTCGACTAAGTCGCCGTCTGCATCTTCGGCATCGTCCGTATCCCCACTGGCGTCGCTGTCTGACCCTTCGGTGTCGCCAAGATCGCCACTATCGGCATCTTCTTCGACATCTCCATCATCGCTGTCGGAGCCACCATCGCTTTCGTCCCCAGCGTCAGCGTCACCGTCATCTTCGCCGCTGTCTTCATCGG
>Ga0075467_10000985_pt1 | contig 23381 bp, 23 predicted proteins | sample DEB08_DNA_9_FD_75067 | JGI IMG/M metagenome (GOLD analysis project Ga0075467, IMG submission 75067) | Aqueous microbial communities from the Delaware River and Bay under freshwater to marine salinity gradient to study organic matter... | ecosystem: Environmental > Aquatic > Marine > Coastal ... | reverse complement strand
GGTGCGCTGGTTGATGACACGCTGCTATTCCAGCAGAGCCAGGAGTTGTCAGAACGACTTGCCGAGCTTGAAACTCAGGCTTGGGATCTCGCAGGGCAGCAGTTTAATCTCGCCTCACCGAAGCAGCTGGGTGAGATCCTGTTTGAAAAACTGCAGATTCCAGTGTTGAAGAAAACCGCCAAAGGCGCCCCCTCGACCAAGGAAGAAGTGCTGCAAGAGCTGGCGTTGGATTATCCACTGCCCAAGGTTCTATTGGAGCATCGAGGTCTGGCCAAATTAAAGTCCACTTATACTGACAAGTTGCCAACCATGATCAATCCGGTGACTGGGCGGATTCATACTTCGTACCATCAGGCGGGAACGGCCACTGGACGATTGTCGTCGTCAGATCCCAATCTGCAAAATATTCCGGTGCGAACGGCCGAAGGACGGCGAGTGCGCCAGGCCTTTATTGCCGCGCCGGGCAGTAAATTGGTCGCTGCGGATTACTCACAGATTGAGCTGCGTATTATGGCCCATCTGTCACAGGATCCTAGTTTGCTGGCGGCTTTTAGTGCCGGACAGGACATCCACCGCGCCACCGCTGCCGAGGTCTTTGGTGTCGAGACGGATGCCGTCACCAGCGATCAGCGCCGCAGTGCCAAGGCGATTAACTTCGGCCTGATTTACGGCATGTCAGCCTTTGGCCTGGCACGCCAGCTGGGTATTGGCCGCAAACAGGCGGCCGAATATATTGAGCTCTATTTTACCCGCTATCCGGGGGTGCAAAACTATATGAACAATATTCGCTACAGTGCCGCTGAAAAAGGCTATGTCGAGACATTCTTTGGCCGCAGGCTCTATCTGCCGGAAATTAACTCGAGAAATGGCATGCGTCGCCAGGCTGCCGAGCGCACCGCGATCAATGCGCCGATGCAGGGAACCGCCGCCGATATTATTAAGTTGGCGATGATCAGCGTGCAAAGCTGGCTCGAGTCCAGCGCTTTGAACAGCAAAATTATTATGCAGGTGCACGATGAATTGGTGCTGGAAGTGCCGGAGTCGGAACTCGATGTGATCAAGCAGGGGCTCTGTGAGCGCATGGAAAATGCTGCTGAGCTCCTGGTTCCATTAGTTGTGGATGTTGGCGTAGGTAACAACTGGGATGAGGCGCACTAGCTTTTTTTAAGCGATGAACTGCGCAAAATGGCGAGTAAAAACCACCCTTGCCCACAAGATTAAAAATATTTTCAATTTTTTTAAATTATTTGTGAACTATTTCATTTCAGCTTGTCTTAATACGTGCAAGACATGATTGCTTACTCTCCCCCAACTAAGCAACTGCAACGCTGAAACTCCCAAGCAAGGCAACGCAGACCCCGGTCCACTTTGGACCGGGGCTTTTTTTATCGGCTGATTTTTTGTCTGGGTAATGTCTTGATGAACTCTGCGCAGGTCAGTCAGCAGAGGGATCAATAAAGTCTGCGCTCATCCAATGGCCTAACACCGACTCAAGTTCTGGCAGCCCCTGCTTCTTTAATGACGAAAATGTCTGTGCGCTGAGCAGCGTGCAGCCTGGATCCATATCGCGCAAATGTCGTTCAACCATCAAGAGCGCGCTCTGAGCCGGGCCGCGCTTAAGTTTATCCGATTTGGTTAGCAAGATATGGACCGGTAGCCCCGCCTGTGCAGCCCAGTTGAGCATCTGTAGGTCAAACTCTTGCAGCGGGTGGCGAATGTCCATCAACAATACTAGGCCCGCCAGACTCTGGCGCATCTGAAGGTACTCGGCAAGATGCTTGTCCCATTCGCGCTTCATCGCGATGGGCACTTTAGCGTAGCCATATCCGGGAAGGTCAACCAGACGTTTGCCACCGGCCAGTTCAAAGAAATTAATCAGCTGGGTTCGACCTGGCGTTTTACTGGTTCTTGCCAGCCCGCGGGTTCGCGTCAACGTATTGATCGCGCTAGATTTACCCGCATTTGAGCGCCCGGCAAAGGCAATTTCACAGCCGCTATCGTCAGGGCATTGCCTGAGAGAGGGGGCACTGGTCAGAAATGTTACGCGCTTATAATCGATATGAGTCGAATCCATGGATAAAGGGTCATTATCTCGCTGTAAGAATTGGCGCATGTTGGTATATAATGCGCCGGCTTTAGCCGACATGGCTATTGTACAGATGAAAGTACCTGTACAGACCACACCTATTCTAGCGGATTGCACGAGTTGATTAACCATGAAAAAAAGCTTTTTAACGATTATTTGTCTGGTAGCTGCATTTACAGCTAATCAGGGTTTCGCATCTGGTGATGCAGCAGCAGGAACATCCAAAGTAGCAATGTGTGCCGGCTGTCATGGCAATGACGGCAACAGCATGGTTTCTTCATTCCCCAAGCTAGCCGGTTTGGGTGAAAAATATCTTTACCGTCAGCTGCTGAATATCCAGTCTGGCGAGCGCGTCATAGTTGAAATGACGGGCCTGCTCGATGCGTCTTCTGACCAGGACCTGCAGGACATGGCGGCTTACTACGATGGCCAGCAGCGCCAAATATCGGGAGCGCAAGAAATCACTCTGATCGGCTACAGCGATCCGGATGAAGCCTTGGAGCTTGGCGAAAATATTTATCGTGGTGGCAATCTGCAGACTGGCGTGCCCTCCTGCACCGGTTGCCATTCTCCGGCTGGTACAGGCAATGATCCGGCGGGTTATCCCGCACTTGGCGGTCAGCATGCAGGCTATATTGAGAGCCAGCTACTTAAGTACCAAAGTGGTGAGCGCGCCAGCGGTGCCAACGCCAAGATTATGCAGGGCGTCGCTGAGCGACTGAGCAATAAAGAAATCAAGGCGATAGCGAATTATATTTCAGGGCTCAACTGATTTATTAAATCCCTTTTAAGGGTTGGTAGACGATTAAACAGGTTTGCAGGAGTTTATTATGTTGCGACGTATTTCTAGTTATGTTTTTTTACTGCTTCTGCTGCCGGTTTCATTGGGCTGTGCGGCTGAAGAGGAAAAATTTAAAGCTGGCGTTCACTACGAGGTTCTGCCGCAAGCGGTGAGAACGGCTGATAAGTCCAAGATTGAAGTCAACGAAATATTTTCCTACTCCTGTGGCCACTGTTATAACTTTGAGTCGGTGCTTGAGCCCTGGGCAGCATCACTGGCAGCGGATGTCGATATGCAGCGCACTCCCGCGGTCTGGCAGCCGGCGATGGAAGCCTATGCGCGCGCATATTACAGCGCCACTCTGCTCAAAGTGCTAGACAAGGTACATATGCCTATTTTTGAAGCTATTCATGTCAGACGCGAAGCCATTCGCTCGGAGCAGGACTTGGCTAAGTTTTTTGTCGCAGCCGGCGTCAGCGCTGAGAAATTTTCCCAGGTCTATAACTCCTTTGGCATGAGTAGTATGGTCAATCAGGCCAAAGCCAGGATGCGCAGTTATCGCACACAGGGAACACCTGAGGTGATCGTCAATGGCAAGTACAGGGTCAGTACCCGAATGACCAATGGTTTTGAAGGCATGCTCAATGTCGCGGATTTCCTAATTGCTAAAGAGCGCGCTGCCGCTGAAAAATAATCCTCTTTGTCTGCTCCTGCAAAAGTTTCTCCTATGGCCATATAGGTCACAGGAATAGCCATCATGAGTTAAAGCGCTTTAAAAAGCGTATCTGTAACACTAGACTCTGCACCCTTTAATTAAATCTGATACTGACAAGAAGCTACCGCAACCCATGAAACCAACCACTAAGCCCGCTAATCCAAATTTTTCCTCTGGCCCCTGTTCCAAGCGTCCGGGTTATGACCTAAACAATCTCGCTATCGATACTTTGGGCCGCTCTCATCGCTCCAGCGTTGGCAAGCTTGCTCTAGGTCGTGCCTGCAGCGATACAGCCGAGATTCTTGGGCTCCCGGAAGGTTATAGAGTCGGCGTGGTTCCCGCCTCAGATACCGGTGCGGTGGAGATGATTATGTGGTCGGTGCTCGGTGCGCGACCAGTGGATGTGTTTGCTTGGGAATCCTTCGGCAGCGGCTGGCTCACCGATGCTGTCAAACAGTTAAAGCTCGACAACCTCAACAGTTATACCGCGGACTATGGTCAGCTGCCGGATATGAGTCAGGCCAATCCAGAGCATGACATATTGTTTACCTGGAATGGCACCACTGCTGGGGTCAAGGTACCAAATGCCGATTGGATTAGCGACCAGCGTAGTGGCCTGACTATTTGCGATGCCACCTCCGCGGTATTTGCCATGGATATGCCATGGGAAAAACTTGATGTGATTACCTATAGCTGGCAAAAAGTACTCGGTGGTGAAGGTGCTCACGGTATGTTGATCCTCAGCCCGCGTGCGGTTGAGCGTCTAGAAAGCTATACGCCCGCCTGGCCAATGCCAAAAATTTTCCGTATGACTAAAGGTGGCAAGCTGATCGAGGGAATCTTCCGCGGTGAAACCATCAATACGCCCTCGATGCTCTGTGTAGCAGATTATCTCGACGCTCTCGACTGGGTGCGGTCTATCGGTGGACTGCCGGCAGCGATTGCCAAATCCAATGCCAACCTAGATGTCATAAAGGACTTTGTGGCTACTCGTCCCTGGGCTCATTTTCTGGCTCAGGAGGCGGATCAGATCTCCAATACCAGCGTCTGCCTGACCCTTGATCTCGACGCAGATCAGGTTAAACAGATTGTTAAGTTGTTAGCTTCGGAAGCGGTTGCCTACGATATAGGTGCTTATCGCGACGCTCCGGCCGGCCTGCGGATTTGGTGCGGCGCCACGGTGGAGGCATCTGATCTGAAGGCGCTCCTGCCCTGGCTTGACTGGGCGTATAACCACGTAAGAGCCTAACAGCACACTGAAAACAAGATTAAAAACCGAGACCATAAAGACTATGTTCAAGATTCGTACCTACAACGCCATTTCATCCAAAGGCCTCAGCCGCTTTCCCGCGGAGAGCTATCAGGTATCCAGTGAAAGTGCTGATCCAGATGGTATTTTGTTGCGCAGCCAGAAGTTACACAGTGAAGTGATGCCATCGTCTGTCGTTGCCATTGCTCGCGCCGGAGCTGGTGTCAACAATATTCCCGTTGCCGATTACACTGAGCAGGGCATTGTCGTTTTCAACACGCCGGGAGCCAACGCCAACGCGGTGAAAGAGTTGATTGTCGCGGCGCTGCTGATGGGATCGCGGGATATTTATGGTGGCATGAACTATGTTCAGGGCCTCACTGAGATTAGCGATTCAGCCGAGATGGGCAAGTTACTGGAAAAAGAAAAGAAGCGTTTTGCCGGTGCCGAAGTGCAGGGCAAAACCCTCGGTGTCGTGGGTCTCGGAGCCATCGGCTCGATGATTGCCAACTTGGCGCTTGAGCTGGGAATGAATGTAGTGGGTTATGATCCAGCCATTTCGGTTGAGGCCGCATGGCAGCTGTCGAGTAGTGTAGAGCGTATGGACAATCTTGAGGCACTGTTAGCGCGGGCAGATTTTATTACTTTGCACGTTCCTGCTATCCCAGCGACTAAGCATTTGATCAACAGCAAAACGCTTGCCGGAATGAAAGCGACAGCTAAGATTGTCAATTTTGCTCGCGAAGAGATAGTCAGCACTGCCGATATCGTCGACGCGCTTGATAATGGTGTGATTGCTGGCTATATCACCGACTTCCCAACGCCAGAGTTGCTCGGTCGCAGCGATGTGTTGTTGATGCCGCATATTGGCGCCAGCACCGAAGAGGCCGAAGAGAACTGTGCGGTGATGGCGGCCAATCAGCTGATGGATTTTCTTGAGGATGGCAATATTCGCAATTCAGTAAACTATCCACAGATTAAAATGGCACGCAATGGCGGAACGCGAATCACCTTCAGTAATAGAAACGTGCCTAAGGTCCTCGGCAGTGTGTTGTCGATCTTGGCGGATAGCGAACTCAATGTTGTCGATATGGTAAATAAGAGTCGCAATGATATTGCTTATAACATTATTGATATCGACGGCGATTTTGATGCCAGCCTAAAGGCCAAGATAGCGGCGGTCGACGGCGTTGTTCACGTACGTATTATCTAATTGCTGCCTTTTGCCGAGGTGACGCTTATGTCACCTCAGTAGAAAATAGTTTCGCGCGAACCGTACGGCGATACTCCTTTGGGCTATTCCCAGCCCAATGTTTAAAGCGAACAGAGAACCAGCTGGCGTCGTTGTAGCCGCTATAATTGGCAATCTCCAAGATGGATAAGTCGGTGTTTTTCAATAGGTCGCAGGCAAAGGTCATGCGCACCTCGGTCAGATAATGCCCCGGCGTATTGCCCGCGGCGGCTGCGAAACGTCGATTGAAGGTCCGCGTGCTCATGCCAAACTGAGCCGCCAGATTGGGCACTGAGAGCTGCTTGCTGAGATTGTCCTGAAGCCATATCTGCGCCTGCACAATCGTTTCATCGCCGTGTATCTTCTGGTGATCGCTGATACTGGCTGGCTCGGCTAAATTGCGAATTTCATGAAAAAAATTGCGCTGCGCCTGGCGCGCGATAACTCGGCCAAAGATACGCTCTACCTGATGCATCATCAGTTCTGCCATGGCATTGATACTGGCTGCGCAATAGATATTGCCAGCCTGGGTCGTGAAATGCTGGCGTGCCAGCTTGACCCTGGGATAGCTGCGCTGCAGTTGGTCGAAGTAATGCCAGTGTGTCGTCGCCGGCTTATCATCGAGAAGTCCCGCCTCTGCTAAAAAACACACCCCTGTGCCCACCGTGGTAAAACTGCAGTTACGCTGATGCTGTTCCTGTAGCCAAGGGATATAGGCGCCATGCTTAAGTACGGCGAGCCGTGGATTGCGCCACAGAGCCGGGATATGAATAAGGTCACTGGTAAAGACGTCACGGATAGAATGTGTTGGGCTCAGCTCGAAGCCCGCTGATGTTCGCACTGGTTGGCCGTCAGCGCTAACCCAGCGGATCGTTAAACTAGTCTGCGTATTTTTCCTGGCGCGTGCCATTGCTTGCGCAAATTGAAAAATCTCAGCGGCCAGAGTGGTGCTCGAGACCAGCATATTGTCACAGAGTAAAAGTGTCAGATTAAAGGTCATGGTACGGCCAATATAGCACGATATGGCTAATACCTATTAGTTTATGGCTGATTAACAAAAATAATCTGCGGCAACTCTGCCTACACTAGCGGTCTCTTAATTGCTTCACTGCAAGGACATTCTCTATGCTTAACTCTCTTCCGGTTGTAGTCGGCTTTGGTGGCTACAACGCCGCTGGACGCAGTTCTTCTCATCAAGCGTTCAGGCGTATGATTCTAGAGTCACTACCAACTGAAGAACAGATTGATACGGTTGTCAGCCTTGCCTGTTTGATGGCGCAGGTCACTAAAGAGGGTGAAGACTATCGCGACCAACAGGGTGCACTGCTGAGTGCGCTCGAGGTAGACCAGCGTTTTCGGCAAGAGGTGCTCAATGGTACCTTGATCCGTAAGATCGAGTTATTTGATCCGGCCAAGGTGCCAGGGCATAAAAAGATTTCCCTCACTGAAGACGCCAACCAGCCTGTTCAGTTCAGCATGTTGAAGCGTGATTTACCGAAGGTTCCACCACAGGACTGGGAGATCCGCGATCTTGAAAACGGCACTGTAGAAATCACTGCATGCGGCTCCAGCCAATATCTTGTTGAATCACATTATGAGCTAATCGCTAAGGCAGCAGGACAGCTTCCCAGCGGCTTTAATCCGGCCGATCACTACAACAGCCGTTTTCATCCGCGCAGCTTACAGATGGCACTATTGGGCGCCAGTGACGCCGTGCATTCGATCGGAATTCCATGGGAGAGTGTCGCCAAATCAGTAAGTCCAGACGAAGTGGGCGTTTACTCTTCTAGCGCTTTAAGTCAAATGACCGAAGAGGGCTTTGGCGGCCTGCTGCAGGCGCGCTTGCGTGGAGGCCGGACCACCGCCAAGCAGGTGCCGCTAGGTTTGAACTCAATGCCAGCAGATTTTATTAATGCCTACGTACTCGGCAGCGTTGGCCACACTGAAGCGATTACCGGCGCCTGCGCCAGCTTTCTCTATGTGCTGCAAGCTGCGGTGCGAGATATTCGCAGCGGCCGGCGCCGCGTAGCGATTTTAGGCAATGCGGAAGCGGCGGTGACTCCAGAAATATCCGAGGGCTTTGCCAATATGAGCGCGCTTGGCAGCGATGAAAATCTGTGTAAGCTGGATGGTACCGAAACGCCAGACTGGCGTCGAGCCAGCCGCCCCTTTGGGCACAACTGTGGCTTTACTCTGTCTGAAGCGACTCAGTATATTGTTTTAATGGATGACGCCTTGGCTATCGAACTGGGCGCGGATATTCACGGCGCCGTGCCAGAGGTCTTTATCAATGCAGATGGCGTTAAAAAGTCGATTTCAGCACCTGGTGTCGGTAACTATATTTCATTTTCTAAAGCAGTGGCCGCGGCAGTGAATATTGTCGGTACAGAGAGCGTTAGGAAACACAGTTTTGTCCACGCCCACGGTTCGAGCACGCCGGCTAACCGCACGACAGAGTCGCAGCTGATCGAGCGTGTTGCCCAGGCGTTTGATATCTATGATTGGCCGGTGACGGCGATCAAAGCGTACGTCGGACACTCCTTATCGACTGCCAGCGGTGATCAGCTGATTTCCGCTCTCGGAACCTTTAAGTATCAAATGATCCCAGGCATTAAAACCATTGCTGAGGTTGCCCCGGATGTCGCACAGGAGCGTTTGCGCTTCCCGCTACAAGATATGGATGTTAGCGGCAATAAAATGGACGTCGCGTTTATCAACTCAAAAGGCTTTGGCGGTAACAACGCCACCGCGGTGCTGCTGTCACCGGCGAAAGTGGAAGAGATGTTGGCCGTGCGTTACGCCGATCGGTTTAATGACTATCTCTCTCAGCGCGACAGCACACGCGCAGTTGCAAAGCAGTATGCACGTCAAGCCGATGCTGCTCAGTTGGACGTGATTTATCGTTTCGGAGAGCCTCTCATCGACGAAGAGGGAGTGACTATTACTACTGAGGGCATTCACATTCCAGGGTTTGCTCGGGATGTCAGCTTTGATCTGGAAAACCCTTGGCAAGATATGTGTTGAAGCGTCGTAGCCGTTCGAGCAGGGCCTGATCGACTTTACGTGCCTGATTGACCCACCTTTCCGGATCTGCCACAGCGCCATCAACATTGGTGCTGTGCTCAGCGTCGTCCTGAGGATGCAAAAATAGCGTTCCACCGTGTATTGCAATAACGCTGGGTTGGGGTTCGCTGCCTTGCTGCGATATTAGCTGCAACAAAAGTGGCCCACCAGATGCCCCGCTTCTGGCATCACAGTCGTGCAACAGCAACTTCTCACTGGCAAACTGCGCAGAGACAAATGTTTCGCAGTCCGCTGACTCAGTAATATCGTTTAGATCGCTATTGTAGCCGAGCAGAGACAGTTTTTGATCATTGATATTGGGTGCCTCGGTTAAGCTGAGGGCGGGCTGTTGCAGTGATCCGGCGAGTGCGATAAAAACAATATCGGTCTCAGATTGCTCAATTTTGTCGGCCGCAAAAGGATTGTAGTCGTGCTCTGAAATAGCATAAAAGGGAATGGCACTTAGTCGTCTATTTTGCGGGAGATAGCTGCACGATAAGTACATTTTCCCAGATTTTTTCTCAAATAAGATATGTGCTGCAGTGACTATAATAGGTGCAGCTGGTTCCCTAAAAGAGGCTTTAATATGCGTTGCGGTGCCCCTGAGTCCGCCGTCGCAGACCACGGTGCCGACAGATCTTAGCTGCGGTTGAGTTGTTACTAGGCGTTGATCTTCAATGCCATTTTCAGGATGGCCATCACCAAATACAGCAGCCTTGGCCGATGTCTGAAGTAGCAGGGAGCCCCAGCCGATGACAGCTGCCAAGAACGCGAGACCGAGCCGCTTCAGCCCATATCTCCCCAAGCTGACTGCATAATGCTGATTGCCGCCAGCGGTGCGGTTTCGGTGCGCATCACTCTGGGGCCCAGCGTTAAGGGTACAAAACCATTCTCTACGGCGTGATGGATCTCATTGTCACTGAGACCGCCCTCCGGTCCGACCAGTAGGCAGACGCGTTTTGGTGCTTGATGTTGGGCAAGGGTCTTATCGCTGCGGTGATGTAGTACGAGCTTTAATTGTGCCGAATCGTCATTACCCTGACTCAACCAGTGATTCAGGGTTTGGGCATCGTGAATCGTTGGCAGTTTATTGCGCTGACTCTGCTCACAGGCGCTGATCGCTACCTGTTGCCAGTGGCGCAATTTCTTTTCCAGTCGCTCGGCGTTGAGTTTAACCTCAGTGCGCTCACTAAAAAGAGGGGTGATTTCGGAGGCGCCGAGCTCAGTGGCTTTTTGCACGATCCAGTCCATGCGCTCGCCGCGGGACACGGCAATCGCCAGATGCAGTTTAAGTGGCGATTCGCGATTAACCCCTCGGTGCTCGCCAACGACTACCCCAACCTGAGATTTTCCAAGCGCAGTGAGCGCTGCCGAGAACTCACCGCCATCACCATTAAAGAGTGTAATTTCCTCCCCCACAGACATCCGCAAAGCAGAGCAGAGGTGTCGCGCCGCGCCGCCCTCAAGGGTTACCTTGGCACCACTGTCCAACGGCTGATCGGTGTATATTCGAGGAATGCGCATGGCGACTGATTAATTATTGTCCGAATAGCCCAAATTGCGGCATAGGATATCAGGAACCTGCCATTGGTTCATGGTGTAAAAATGCAACCCTGGCGCACCGCCATCAAGCAGTCTCTGGCTTAGCTCAGTGACGATGTCGATTCCATAGCTAATCAGATCGTCAACATTGTCGCTTCGCTCTTTAAGTTGCCAGCGCAGCCAGCGTGGGATATCAGCCCCACAGCTGTCGGAGAAGCGGATCAGATTACTGTAGTTGGTTAACGGCATAATGCCTGGAACAATCGGTTCGCCGATGCCGGTTTTGGCGCACTCGTCGACAAACTTAAAGTAGGCGTCGGCATTGTAAAAGTATTGCGTCATAGCGCGATCAGCGCCGGCTCTAAATTTCTCACCAAGCCAATAGACATCTTTGCTGTAGCTCTCGGCTTCCGGATGAATCTCAGGATAGGCAGCAACATGAATAGTAAAGTGATCACCGGTGTTTTCGCGAATAAATGCAACCAGTTGGTTGGCATGGACTAACTGCGCTGCGCCACCGACCCCAGAGGGGAGATCACCGCGAAGAGCCACAAGGTGGCGCACGCCAGACGCTTTATAGTTGTTGAGTAACGCCAAAACTTCATCTTCAGCGCTGCCACCAAAGGAAATATGCGGTGCAACGGCAAAACCATCGGCTTGAATCGCTGCGACTTGATCCATGGTTGTTGCCCGAGTTGAACCCCCGGCACCGTAGGTGACGGAGAAAAATTCCGGATTAAATTTTCCTAGCTTTTGACGTGTAACGGCGAGATTGGCTTTCCCCTGATCGGTTTTTGGGGGAAAAAACTCAAAACTCAGATGCGGTGTGTCGCTGATCATAAAATATTTATTCCTTTAATACGCTGAGCATCGCTAAGATACTATTAGGCAAAAGGGCTATGAGGCCCCTGAATCAGGGGCCCCGGCCAATCAACATCCACAACAACTCAGTACTTGTAGCTGTCGCCTTTAAATGGACCTTCTACAGGCACATTAATATAGTCTGCTTGCTCCTGAGTTAGCTTGGTAATCACACCGCCAAAACCGCGCACCATATGGGCTGCCACTTCTTCATCAAGATGCTTGGGCAGAACTTCTACGCGCAACATGTCAGCTTTGGTTGCTGCATCCTGTGCCGCAAACTGCTTTTTATACAGATCGATCTGCGCCAGTACCTGGTTGGCAAACGAGCCATCCATAATGCGGCTTGGGTGACCGGTTGCATTGCCCAGATTAACCAGTCGGCCCTCGGCCAGCAGCAACAGGTGATCATTGCTAGCGCGGTCGCGGTAAACCTTGTGCACCTGAGGTTTGATTTCTTCCCACTCCCACGTTTTACGCATAAACGCAGTATCGATTTCATTGTCGAAGTGACCGATATTACACACCACACAGCCGCTCTTTAGCGCGCCGAGCACATCAGAACTACAGACGTTGTAGTTACCCGTGCTGGTGACAAACATATCAGTATTACCCAGCAGGGCCTTGTCGACCCCTTTGCTGACATCGCCATCAATGTACGTTGAGACAACTTCAAAGCCGTCTAGACAGGCTTGCATGGCACAGATTGGGTCAACTTCAGTCACTTTTACAATCATGCCTTCCTGACGCAGTGATTGAGCCGAGCCCTTGCCAACATCACCATAGCCAACCACAACCGCCTTTTTGCCAGACAGTAAATGGTCAGTAGCGCGTTTGATGGCATCGTTAAGGCTGTGACGACAGCCGTACTTGTTATCGCACTTGGACTTAGTCACAGAGTCATTAACATTGATTGCAGGTATTTTTAATTCGCCGCTCTTGAGCATCTCATAGAGACGGTGTACACCAGTGGTGGTCTCTTCAGTCACACCGTGAACTGCATCCAGAACCTGTGGAAATTTCTCATGTAGCAGGCCAGTCAAGTCACCGCCGTCGTCGAGAATCATATTGGCATTCCAGGGCACGCCATCTTTCAATACTTGCTGCTCGAGGCACCACTCATATTCTTCTTCAGTCTCACCCTTCCAGGCAAACACTGGCGTGCCGTTTGCGGCAACGGCTGCAGCAGCATGGTCTTGAGTTGAGAAGATATTGCACGATGTCCAACGCACCTCGGCACCCAGTGATTCAAGGGTTTCAATCAGCACGGCGGTTTGAATGGTCATATGAATACAGCCGAGGATGCGCGCTCCGGCCAATGGTTGCTCTGCGCGATATTTTTCGCGCAGTGCCATCAGTGCTGGCATTTCAGATTCGGCGATCGAAATCTCTTTTTTGCCCCATTCTGCGAGGGAGATGTCGGCGACCTTATAATCGCTAAATGCATTTATTGCTGCTGTCATGGTAATTTGCCTTGTTAAATAAATTAATTTTGTCTAAAGGTTTGCTGTTTGAGCCCTTTACTTAAAGCGCTTTTTTCAACGCCGCGGCTCGATCGGTTTTTTCCCAAGTAAAGTTTTCCTCTTCGCGGCCAAAATGGCCGTAAGATGCGGTCGGTTGATAGATCGGGCGGCGCAGGTCGAGCATCTCGATCAAACCGCGAGGGCGCAGATCAAAATTCTCGCGGACCAGAGCGACAATCGCATCATCAGAGAGCTTACCAGTACCAAAGGTATTGACGCTGATAGAGGTGGGTTCAGACACGCCAATAGCATAGGAGACCTGAATTTCGCAGCGATCGGCGAGGCCAGCGGCGACAATATTTTTTGCCACATAGCGTCCCGCATAGGCGGCAGAGCGATCGACCTTGGTGGGATCCTTGCCGGAGAATGCGCCGCCACCGTGGTGCGCCATACCACCGTAGGTGTCGACAATAATCTTGCGTCCAGTCAGACCACAGTCACCCATGGGGCCGCCAATAATAAATTGGCCAGTAGGGTTGATATGATATTGCGTGCCAGCGTGCAGCCACTCTTCAGGTAGCACATGGTTGATAATTTCTTCGCGAACCGCTTCCTGGAGATCAGCTAGAGCGATATTTGGCGCATGTTGAGTCGATACCACCACCGCATCAATAGCCACTGGCTTACCATTTTCATATCTAAGGGTCACCTGACTCTTGGCATCCGGGCGCAGCCAGGGCAGCACCCCATTCTTGCGCAACTGTGCCTGACGCTCCATCAGTCTGTGGGCATAGTAGATTGGCGCAGGCATCAACACATCGGTCTCGTTGCTGGCATAACCAAACATCAGGCCCTGATCGCCGGCACCGATATCTTTATTTTCGGCTTCGTCGACACCCTGAGCAATATCATTCGACTGCTTACCAATCGCATTGAGCACCGCACAGGACTCGCCATCAAAGCCGACATCAGAACTGTCGTAGCCAATACCGGTAATTACATCGCGAACAATCTGCTCGAGATCGACATAGGTATCGGTGCGAACTTCACCGGCAATAACGGCCATGCCAGTTTTGACCATAGTCTCTACCGCGACACGGGAGTGCGGATCATCTTTTAAAATCGCATCCAAAACCGCATCAGAAATCTGATCGGCCATTTTATCGGGATGGCCCTCAGAGACTGATTCCGAGGTGAAAATATTGTAGTTAGACATAAGAGTTCCTGTTGTGTGTATATTAGTTGTTGCTAGAAGATTGTTTGACAAACTGTCGCAGCTGAATCCGAAAGCCGTTGCGCTGGGCAAGGTAGAGGCTATTGCCTTCTTCCAGTCCGGCACTTGCGGCCCAGCGGGTCAGCTCCTGTGGCTCGAAGCCGAGCCACAAATCACCGCAGGCCTGTTGAACCCACTCCTGATCGTGGGCACAGAGATCGGTGATTAGCAGCACACCGCCATCATTTAACAGCTGTGCACAGTCGCTGATAATCTCGCCTGGTGTCGCGTTGTGATGAAGAACCATATTCAGGGAAATGCAATCACTGCGCAGTTTTTCACTGAGCGCCAGACTGGTATCCCCGAGTTTAAACTCGATATTCTGTAGCTTTTGGCTGCTTGCTCTGCTGCGGCACTGCTCGAGCATCTCTGCCGAGTTATCCAGTGCGATTACCTGATTGAACGCCGCCGACAACGTACCGAGAAACTGACCATAACCGGGGCCGATTTCCAATGCAGATTGCCGCGACGTAATACTGCTATCGAGGAAGTGTTCGACACTGTCACCATAGTCTGCCCAGCTGGCGATCAAATCCTGATTTTCCTCAAAGCGCGCCGCGTTCTGATTAAAGAACGCCACGGATGCTGCCGAACGCTCGGTATTAATGGACTCCAAGCGCGTGCGCAGAGCAGGGTCTAGCGCGGCATCATCGATGGTTTGAAATAGCACATGTTGCAGCGCTTGTAGATCGGTATCTGGATGACTCTCATTGCGGCGATAAAAAATTGTCGTGCCCTCACGGCGGGTTGCCACCAGTCCGGCATTGGCGAGAATCTTGAGGTGATGACTCATCGCCGATTGGCGTATATCAAAAACCTGGCAGAGTTCCAACACACCGTAAGCGTTTTGTTGCAACACTTTTAAAACCTGCATGCGCAGAGGATCGCCCGCCGCTTTGCACAGCGCCGTAATCGCCCCGGTGTCTGTAGCAGATCTCGGTTGGCTGTCAAAATGGCTGAGGTTGTTCATGGGCGGGACTTTAGCACAGTGATTTTTATATATCAAAATATTTTTATATAGCTTGAGACGCCTGTCTATCTCATTCAGTGCCTCTTAGAAAGGGCCAAATACGCTGGAACTATAGTAGATATCAGTTTACTGATAACCCTGCCTGAGAGACAATGCGCGGCTTAAATTATTGCTATCAGGAGTGATGATCCATGGCCTCACGTAGAGACCTTGCAAACGCTGTTCGTGCCCTCAGTATGGATGCTGTTCAACAGGCTAATAGTGGCCATCCAGGTGCCCCAATGGGCATGGCCGATATTGCCGAAGTTCTCTGGAATGACTATTTGAGTCACAATCCAGCCGATCCAACTTGGGTCAACAGAGACCGCTTTGTGCTCTCTAATGGTCACGGTTCAATGCTGCTCTACTCGCTGTTGCACCTCACAGGCTATGAATTGCCGATCGAGGAAATTAAAAATTTCCGACAGCTGCACTCGAAAACTCCAGGTCATCCTGAATACGGTTATGCACCCGGCGTTGAAACCACCACTGGTCCGCTCGGGCAGGGTGTCAGCAATGCGGTTGGTATGGCGCTGGCCGAAAAAGTTCTCGCCGCGCAGTTTAACCGTCCTGGCCACGCTATTGTCGACCATCAAACCTACACTTTCCTCGGGGATGGTTGTTTGATGGAGGGCATTTCGCACGAGGTCTGCTCTTTGGCCGGCACCTTAAAGCTCGGCAAGCTAACCGCTTTTTACGATGACAATGGCATCTCTATCGATGGTGAGGTTGAAGGCTGGTTTAGTGATGACACCCCGGCGCGTTTTGAGGCCTATGGCTGGCATGTGATTGCCAATGTCGATGGTCACGACAGCGACGCCATCAAAGCGGCGATTGAAGCAGCTCATGCCGAGACCGGCAAACCAACACTGATCTGCTGCAAAACGATTATTGGCTTTGGTTCACCGAACAAGCAGGGCAAAGAAGATTGTCACGGTGCGGCACTGGGCGTTGACGAAGTTGCACTGACTCGCGCAGCACTTGGCTGGGACCATGGACCCTTTGAGATTCCCGACGAGCATTACGCTGGCTGGAATGGCATTGAAAAAGGCACTGCGGCCCAGACTGCCTGGGCTAGTCAGCTTGAAGAATACCGCGCTGAGTTTCCAGAGCTAGCTGCAGAGTTTGAACGCCGTACTCGCGGTGATCTGCCGGAAGGCTTTAATGCTCAGGCTGATGCCTATATTCAGCAATGCCAGGAGAAAATGGAAAAGGTTGCCTCGCGTAAAGCCTCACAAAACTGCCTCAATACCTACGGCCCAATGTTACCAGAACTGCTTGGCGGTTCGGCGGATCTAGCCGGTTCCAACCTGACCCTCTGGTCTGGATCAAAGGATATCAGCGGCGACAATGCCGATGGCAACTACATCTATTATGGTGTGCGCGAATTTGGTATGAGCGCGATGATGAACGGCATCGCCCTTCACGGCGGCTTCGTCAACTACGGTGCTACTTTCCTAATGTTTATGGAATATGCCCGCAATGCCGTGCGCATGTCAGCACTGATGGGTCTGCAGAGCATCTTTGTCTACACTCATGACTCGATTGGTCTCGGTGAAGATGGCCCAACGCACCAGCCAGTTGAGCAATTGAGCGCGCTTCGCTCGACACCCAACCTGCATACCTGGCGTCCCTGTGACACGGTGGAATCCGCGGTGTGTTGGAAGAGTGCGATCCAACGTCGCGACGGACCTAGTGCGTTGGTCTTCAGCCGTCAGGGATTGGCGCCGATGCCACGCAGCCCCCAGCAAGTTGCTGATATTGAGCGCGGTGGCTATATCCTCCGCGATTGTGCAGCGCCTAAGGCGATTGTGATTGCTACAGGTTCAGAAGTTGAACTGGCCATGACCGCGGCGGAACAGCTTGCTGCGCAGGGCACAGAGGTACGCGTTGTCTCCATGCCCTGTGCCGAGATTTTCTCTGCTCAGGACTCCAGCTATCGCGAAGCGGTATTGCCTGCAGCGATCAGAGCCCGTGTTGCGGTCGAAGCGCTGCATGCTGACTACTGGTACAAGTTTGTCGGTCTCGATGGTCGCGTGGTCGGTATGACAAGCTTTGGTGAATCCGCACCTGGCGGCGAACTGATGCAAGAATTCGGTTTCACGGTTGATAACGTGCTTGCCAATATTGTTGAGGCCATTGGCTAATGCTGCGCATAGCCATTAATGGCTATGGCCGCATCGGCCGTTCAGTGTTGCGCGCGCTCTACGAATCAGAGGCGCGCAATAGCGTTCAAATCGTCGCGATCAATGAACTCGCAGACACCAAGACCATCGCCCATCTCACTCGTTACGACTCAACCCATGGTCGTTTCCCCGGTACTGTATCCGCGACCGAAAACCAGTTGACCATCAATGGCGACACTATCAGCATTGTTCACCAACAGAATCTTGATCAGCTACCCTGGGCAGAACTGAGGGTAGACGTGGTGCTCGAATGCAGCGGCACCTTTTCTGACCGCGCCACTGCCGAGCAACATCTCGCCAGCGGTGCCAAGCGCGTGCTGTTCTCGCAACCAGCGGAATCCAGTGTCGACGCCACCATTGTCTATGGTATCAATCAGCATATTCTCACTGGTCACGAGACGATTATCTCCAGCGCATCCTGCTCGACAAACTGTGTCGTGCCGGTAATCAAGGTGCTCCACGATCAGTTTGGCGTCGACGGCGGCGTTATCACCACTATCCACTCAGCGATGAACGATCAGCCGGTAATCGATGCCTATCACAACACCGATTTGCGCAAAACTCGCGCCGCGATGCAATCCATTATTCCGGTCGACACCGGCCTAGCCCTAGGCATTGACCGCTTGCTGCCTGAGCTGACCGGACGCTTTGAAGCGCAAGCTATGCGCGTACCCACGGTCAATGTCTCAGCGATTGATCTCTCTGTGATGTTAAATAGCGCTGTTGACACGGTGCAAATTAATGCCGCACTCGAACAAGCCTCGCTTGGCTCTCTGCTTGGTGTGCTGGGCTATACTGAAGAGCCGCTGGCCTCCTGTGACTTCAATCATGACCCTCGCAGCGGCGTAGTCGACGCCAGCCAAACCAGAGTTAGCCAGGCCAAATTGGTTAAAGTATTGATCTGGTTCGACAACGAATGGGGCTATGCTAATAGAATGATTGATACCCTGCTGCACTGGTGTTCAGCAGACCTATATTCCCGACCATAATTAATCACTGAAGGGCTAATATGACTGTCAAGTTAATGACCGAGCTGGATCTTGCCAGTAAACGAGTGCTTATTCGCGAAGACCTCAATGTTCCTATCAAAGACGGTCAGATCACCAGCGATGCCCGCCTCAAAGCCGCATTGCCGACCATTCAACAAGCGGTTAAGGCCGGCGCCAAAGTCATAGTCATGTCGCACCTTGGTCGACCCAGTGAAGGCGAGTACAACCTTCAGTTCAGTATGGAGCCGGTGGCGAAATATCTCAGTGGTTTGCTCGGTCAGGCAGTCAAACTTGAACAGAGTTGGACCAACGGCATTGAGATGAATGATGGCGATGTCGTCATGCTGGAAAATGTGCGTTTTAACCCGGGCGAGAAAAAGAACGATGACACCCTTGCCAAAGCCTATGCCAAGCTCTGCGATATCTTTGTTATGGATGCCTTTGGCACTGCGCACCGCGCGCAGGCCTCGACTCATGGCGTCGCCAAATTTGCACCCGTCGCTTGCGCGGGACCGCTGCTGGCGAATGAATTAAACGCTCTGCAAAAAGCATTGGCGGCACCCACTCCGCCGGTTGCGGCAATTGTTGGCGGCTCCAAAGTGTCGACCAAGTTAATGGTCCTCGAGACCCTTTCAGAGCGAGTCGACCAGTTGATTGTTGGCGGTGGAATTGCCAATACCTTTTTGGCGGCGGCCGGCAAGCCGGTCGGTAAATCGCTGTATGAAGCAGACCTGATTCCCGCTGCGCAGGCGCTGATGGAAAAAGTCAGCATTCCTCTGCCGACTGATGTGGTGGTCGGCAAAGTCTTCTCCGAGACCGCCGAAGCCACCGTCAAGTCCGTTGACGACGTCGCCGAGGACGATATGATTTTTGATATAGGCCCCGACTCGTCGGCCAAGTTGGCTGAGCTTTTACAGTCTATGGGTACGATTATCTGGAATGGCCCGGTTGGCGTTTTTGAGTTTGATCAATTTGGTGAGGGCACCAGGACCTTATCCTTAGCCATCGCTAAGAGCCATGCATTCTCCATCGCAGGTGGTGGCGATACATTAGCCGCAGTCGACAAATACGATATCGCTGACCAAGTCTCCTATATTTCCACAGGGGGTGGCGCGTTTCTTGAATATGTCGAAGGTAAAGAACTTCCCGCTGTGGCGATTCTCGAACAACGCGCAAACGACTAAAGCATTTTATTAAGGGCACTAATAAAGACATTAATAAAGGAAGAGTATCATGGCACTAATATCATTAAGACAGATGTTGGACCACGCCGCCGAGCATGATTACGGCGTTCCGGCGTTCAACGTAAACAACCTCGAGCAAATGCGCGCTATTATGCTCGCCGCCGATCAGACAGACAGTCCAGTGATCGTCCAGGCCTCCGCCGGAGCGCGTAAATATGCCGGCGCACCTTTTCTGCGTCATCTCATTCTCGCCGCCATCGAAGAGTGGCCGCATATTCCAGTGTGCATGCACCAAGACCATGGTACCAGCCCCGCAGTATGCCAGCGCTCGATCCAGCTCGGGTTTAGTTCGGTGATGATGGATGGCTCGCTCGAGGAAGATGGCAAAACCCCATCCAGTTACGACTATAACGTTGCGGTCACTAAGCGCGCCGTCGAGATGGCCCACGCCTGTGGCGTCTCTGTTGAAGGCGAGCTCGGTTGTCTCGGATCGCTGGAAACCGGTGAAGCCGGTGAAGAGGACGGCCTAGGTGCAGAGGGTAAACTAACCCTCGAGCAAATGCTCACAGACCCAGAAGAAGCGGCTGACTTTGTCGCCAAAACCGGCGTCGACGCCCTCGCCATTGCCTGCGGAACCTCACATGGCGCCTACAAATTCAGTCGCCCACCGACCGGCGATATTCTCGCCATCGACCGTATCAAAGAGATCAACCGCCGTATTCCCGGCACTCATCTGGTGATGCATGGCTCATCCTCCGTGCCCCAAGAGTGGCTAAAAATTATCAATCAATATGGCGGCGAAATTCCTGAAACTTACGGCGTGCCCGTCGAGCAAATCTGCGAAGGCATCAAACATGGTGTGCGCAAAGTCAATATCGACACCGACCTGCGTCTGGCCTCAACCGGCGCAGTGCGTCGCTTCCTCGCCGAAAATCCAGCTGCCTTTGACCCACGCGCGTATCTCAAAGAAACCACCAACGCGATGAAAGATATTGCCGCGGCACGCTATGAAGCCTTTGGCACCGCCGGCAATGCCGCGAAAATAAAAGCCATAAGTTTGGATGCGATGACCGAACGCTATCTGAGCGGCGAGTTGGATCCGAAAATTAACTGATAGATCCGATAAATGGTTAATTGAAAAGGGCGCTTCGGCGCCCTTTTTTGTGGCTCGGTAACTAGGCTGAGAACAATCCAATAAGTGGTCTACAGTAATAGCAGTAGCAAAAACTGATAAGAGGAAAATCATTATGACACTGGATAAGTTGATTGATCTATTGCTGCAAAAGGGTTTTACCGTCGTTACAGGTGCGGTTGGCTTAAAGCTGATCGTCGTGGACGCAGTCATCGGTGGCGACAATAAGATAGAAATTTTGGCGATTGGTGCGCTGTTACTTTCAGTTGCTACAGTGGTTTCCTATTTGGTCTGGAAAACTCGTGTTTCGATCAAACAGCAAAAAAGTATTATTGCAGACCAGACTCTAAACGATGCACTATCAGACAATCCTTAATCAATAATCTGGTTTTAATCTGTTATCGCTTTCGGGATAGTTATTAATCCTAATCTATCGGTATAATCTGCCTCCGCGGCTGATCTTGCAGCATGCCCTTTTCTTAACAGGATTATCTAATGTCAGATTTTGCCAATGTCAGCGTCAGCAAAGAAGCCAATGTTTATTTCGACGGTCAGGTGACCAGTCGCGCTATCGTGCTTGCCGATGGCACTCAGAAAACACTCGGTGTGATGCTGCCCGGTGAGTATGAATTTGCTACAGAGGTGCAGGAGCTGATGGAAATTACGTCGGGTGAGCTGGAGGTTCTCTTGCCCGGTGCGACCGAGTGGCAGACTTTTGGCGCAGACAGCTCATTTGAGGTACCAGCTGCGGTGACATTTGGCGTCAGAGTTAAAGCGATTACTAACTATGTTTGCTCCTACTTTTCTTAGCCAACAAGCTTCGCCTAGCCTCCAAACACAACCACCGAGTATCACATTGTCGTGACAAATGAGTCCCAGCCCAATAATCCTCTGCACGGTCTTACACTTGAGACGGTGGTTACCCAGCTGGTTGATCACTACGGCTGGCAGTTCCTCGGCGAGACCATCAATATCAACTGCTTTAAGAGTGATCCCTCGATAAAGTCCAGCCTGACGTTTTTGCGCAAGGCCCTGTGGGCGCGCGAGAAGGTGGAGAAACTCTACGTCACCACCTTTGTGACCTCGCCGTCTGTGGCGGCAAAGAAGGCTAATCCGTGGACATCTGGGGCTTATAAAAAAGTATAAAGTCCCTTCTTCTGCTCTTCTGCATTGCTTGTAGCCACTCGATACCTTCCTCTTCTAGCTCCTCGCCTAATCGATTTTTATCGCCCTATTGATGAGTGGTTTGTGTTATTCGGCGGAATAGTAAGGGAGGGTTATTTTTTGGGCGTTGTCACGACGCAAGGGTTTACGGACAGGCCCCGACGTTAAGCCTGCGGTACCTTTTTTTGGGGCAATAAAAATAAGGAATATTCTATGCGATTGATCAAGTCTAGCAGTCTGTTGTGTGCTCTCATTTTAAGCGTGTTTAGCTCCTTGCCAAGCTATGCAAATCCGACTACAGCCATTCAGGTACCGTCCGCCTGGACCAACCAAAGTGGTTCCACCCTGTATATCAGTACTATCGACAGTAATGGACAGATTGGCGGCTCCTATATCAACCGAGCGGCTGGCTATGGATGCCAAAATATAGCTTACCCGGTGACAGGCTGGGCTTATGGCTCGGCGATTACCTTTAATACTCTGTGGAAAAGCGTCGCAGAATCTTGCAATTCAATTACAGCGTGGGCGGGGTTTTTGTATAAAGGTCAAATCAGTACTCTATGGAATCTGACGATTAATGGGTCTTCGAGTACGTCACAAATTATTCAGGGTAGTGATACCTTTCAACAGGTGCAAACGTTGGTTAACAAATCATTAATCTCAAAGAAATAATATTGGCGGCTTAAGCGCTAAGGCGGCGATAGTGAAAGAAATCACCGCCGGGCATTACGCCGCGCGATAAAAAATATGACCGAGCCCTAAAGCCATTGTCGCTGTTATTTGCTACTGTTCTGGCTATGGATTAGAGCGTGATTTCTACGCGCTTACCGCAAATTGCGAATGGGAAACCAATGGCTGAGACCGGAGAAAATTATTATGCCCACCGCCTACGCACTGGTCGTACTTAATATTATTTCAATTATTATCTGTTATCAGATCGCTAAAACCCGTAGCGGCAATACCCGTTTCTGGGGTTGGATGGGGGTACTTTTTGGCCCCTTTGCCATTCCTTTTGCGTTTTACTGCAAAGCAAAAACCGAGAATAAAAAATGAACGGCGAAACCGATCTAACAAAATTATTAGCAACCCTGTCCCCGAGTTTGAGTGACCAAGACTGCGTATTTTGTACGGTTAAAGACGGCGTCTATGGCGATTTTATTGAGACCAAACCGCTGGCCTCGTTTGTCGAAAAAGAAGGCCTGACATTGGTGCTGTCAAAGGCCAGTGCAGATGCTGCGGGCCTGATTTATCAGGGCAGTTTTAAATGCATTACGCTAAATGTGCACTCAAGCCTTGAGGCTGTTGGGTTGACCGCAGTCGTGGCCGGTAAGCTGGCTGCGCATAACATTAGTGCCAATGTTATGGCCGCCTATTTTCACGACCATATTTTTGTCGCTGCTGCCGATGCTGACAGAGCATTGGCGCTACTACAGTCAAATAACCTCTAGTATTG
>Ga0075467_10000984_pt1 | contig 23384 bp, 22 predicted proteins | sample DEB08_DNA_9_FD_75067 | JGI IMG/M metagenome (GOLD analysis project Ga0075467, IMG submission 75067) | Aqueous microbial communities from the Delaware River and Bay under freshwater to marine salinity gradient to study organic matter... | ecosystem: Environmental > Aquatic > Marine > Coastal ... | reverse complement strand
GTCGCCTGGCTATGAAGATGGATCAGCATTAAACGCCCTCCCGGATGTCACCTAAAACCGATCTTGCCATGAAAAACGCAGAGCGGCGAGGGTCTATGTGATCGTCCGGGATGAAACAGGTAGTTTATCTAGCCGTCCAAATCCGATGTAATCGGCGGAGCAATACTCGGCCACGGTAGCGGCGGCATTGTGTTGTCGCGGGCGGCTTAAAAGTCGGCCACTTTGGCCCTTTCATTTGATGGGAGGGCTTGGGGATTTTCACCGTGGAATTGATTTTTTGTCCCGCTGACTAGACCCACACGAGCCATGTATCAATGACTGCTATCAGACAGGGATGTGCTGAATTTGCGGGAATACACCATATAGGTCAGTATTGTTGACTTAGCGCACAAGGATGGTTATGTTAAGTAAGTGACAGTCGTATTGATTTGAATCGCCTAAAAACCCTGAATTAGCATGTCGATCGCGGATGTGACCTTCTCAAACTCTTCATCGAGCTTTCCAACTGAGGTCTTGAGAATGCCGTTTGGTACCGCCGCCATAAACTGCGTTGCCATAACGACTGGCTGACCTTCGAGGTTAAAAATTGGGTTGAGCCTTGTTGCCGGCTTCGGTGCGCTTGATGCTGGCAGCAACGGTACGACGACCCGAGTGTTCAGATCACTCAACAGATCTGTTTGGACATCCAAAAGGTAACCGTCTCCGGACGGATTAGGAAACACGTCATATTTAGGCATCAGAATTGACGATAACGATCGAGCGGCAAACCATGCTTCTCGACGTATGAGTTAGAACTCCGAATTGCAGCAGCATTCTCAACTTTCCATTGCTCTGCTTTGGCTGCAGCAACTGCGCTACGAACCCCGTCCTCTGCGGCGCGAGACAGATTTATCTTCAATGCTTTTGCTTCTGTAAGCAAAATAGCATCCATCGACAGATTGGTGGGCTTTCGTGTATGAGAATTCATAAGAGCGCCTCCTGAAGCAAGAGTACGCTTTCAGATTATGCGCGTCAATCATGAGCATAAATTATGCGCGAGTATAGTTTATCTTACGTTAGATATACCCACGCAGCTCTTTTCCCCAGCCTTCGCCTCTAGTTGGCCCAGTACGCACCAAGCGGGGTAAAAACGGCAAGATTTGTTTGGTTAGGTCGGTTTTCAGCAATTGTTGGGATGGAATCAAGAAAATCGATGCCAAATTCAGACCAGTTAGGCCAAATCGTCACGAAATTGGCGCTGAAAATGAGGCCATAAGCAAATATTATCATAAAAGGCTAAATCGGTCGAGTTTGGGGTCAAATCTTGCCGTTTTTGATATGGTTCGTGCGTACTGGGCCAACTGGGCCGAGTACGATGAAAGCCTGCGGCGACGCGGTGATCTGACGGTCTGGATCGGCGATGACGCGCTCGCTTTGTGGGCGGCACCACCGCGAATGACGTCTGGTGGTCAGGCCGTCTATTCGGATTTGGCGATCGAGCTTTGCCTAACGCTGGGCATGGTGTTCATGCAGCCTTAAAGCCGAGAACTGGCTTAGTTGTTCGTAGATCAACAAAAAGAGAGAGAAAAACCCTGAGATGGCAGGTAGAAACAACGTCTTCGCGATAGACTTCGACGCAGTTGTTCAAACGATCAAAGACTCTAACGAGAGTTTGGTGAAAAGGCACGAAGATCTCATGGCTGCGCGGGACCGAATACCTGCCGCTCTGCATGCGAATGATGAGGTGGCAAAAGCTAAAAGGTTTGCCGAACAGCTAAATGAGCACGCGTCGTTATGCCGATCGACTCGGCTCAGCGATACAAAGCCGTTGAGAGAGTTGGTGAAGCACGTTGAAGGCTTCTTCAAAAATATGGAGAACGACACGAAGGTTGCACAAGAAAAAGTTCTTGAGGTTCTTGGCGAAAAAGCTCGCGAGACCTATCCGCCATCACAGTCAGGCAGCGACTGGAACCGAGATGGCGAGTCTTTCTTGGTCGACAACACTACAGGAGAAGTTCTCGGCAGCACCTACCCGACACAATCCGGTCACCCGGCGGGTGCAGAAGCGATCAGAATGTCCTGGGAAATCGAAGATATTGATCGAGAGGCCATGGATCTGGAGGCGCTACGCGAGCATCTGACCGATGCAGCACTGATGAACGCGGCTCGCAAACACCTGAAGTCAAATGGACCGCACACATTGCGTGGCGCTACGTACCGGCAGGTGGCGGTGCTTTGACCCAGCAGATATTGTGCTCTTAGCGCTCCTGCATTGATTGCGCGGGTCAACGGATGTCGTTGTAGTGCTATTTATGAGAATCTACGGATAGGGGCAATTTTTTTGGGCGGTTTTTGTAGTGTTAATTACGAGATATCCACAGGCTCACCTTTTTCGATCGCACCCCCACCTTCTCTAAATCTCCTCCTTCAGCAGCGTTTCCGCATGGCCCATCAGCTGATGGCGCGGGGCATCTTCTCCCAGTCGACTGATCGCCAGGCACATTACTGCGATCGCCCTTGCTGATGCTTGCGGCACCTGGTGTTGGGAACATTCCTTTTATAGCGGAAAGAGCCGTTGGCCCGGCGGAACACGTAGCGGGGGAGCTTGAGAAGCATTTTCTGGTCCATGCTGAGTAATCTCAGCCGCAGCATCACCCGGCGCAACCCCCAACGACCCACCAGACCTGACAAACCACAGCCCAAACCTGACGAAAGTGGTCCTAAAAGCGGTCCCGGAACTGGTCCCACAAAACGCTAAACTCTAAGGTTTTCTTTATTTTCTTGAAGTTATCTGGGATTTGGTGGTGCCCAGGAGAGGACTCGAACCTCCACATCGTTGCCAATACTAGCACCTGAAGCTAGCGCGTCTACCATTCCGCCACCTGGGCAGGTGTCGTGACCGGGGGAAATACGCGGCGATCCAAGGCCTGTCAACGACCAATCACAAGGCGAGATGCGCCTTGTCGGTTGGGCGGTGCAACGCTACACCCGTGGGCGAACGAAAGAGGACTACGCGCATGTCGAGACTCGTAACGATATATGGCGGATCGGGCTTTGTGGGTCGGTATATTGCACAACGGATGGCCCGTCAGGGATGGCGTGTGCGGGTTGCAGTGCGGCGCCCGAATGATGCCCACTTCGTCAAACCCTACGGCGTTGTCGGACAGGTAGAGCCCGTGTTTTGCAACATCCGCGACGACGACAGCGTTCGTGCGGTGATGACCGGGGCCGAGGCCGTGATCAACTGCGTTGGAACGTTTGATGCCAAGGGCAAGAATAATTTGGGGGCCGTGCAGCACGAAGGTGCGGCACGAATTGCCCGCATCGCGGCTGAAACTGGGGTAGCGCGGATGGTGCATATCTCGGCAATCGGGGCCGGGGCGGATGCGCCTAGCGTATATGGGAAGACGAAGGGTCTTGGTGAGGATGCCGTTTTGGCGTCGATGCCTGACGCGGTCATTTTGCGGCCCTCTGTTGTGTTCGGGCCGGAAGACCAGTTTTTCAATCGTTTTGCAGGCATGGCGAGGATGTCTCCGATGGTGCCATTGTTTGGGGCCGAAACGAAGTTCCAGCCGATCTATGTTGATGATGTTGCTGCCGCCGCCGAATTGGGCGCAATCGGTCAAGCTGCGCCCGGCGTCTATGAGCTTGGCGGGCCTGAAGTGGCGTCTTTCCGTGAGTTAATCAAGACGATGCTGGACGTCGTTCGTCGTCGTCGTCTGGTCATTGGGTTTCCGTTTTGGATGGGCCGGGTTTTGGCCGCCATAACAGGCGTTGCTTCATCGCTTACGGGTGGATTAGCCCCTCAGCCAGTTACCCGCGATCAGCTAAAGGAACTGACGCGCGACAACGTGGTTTCAGAGGGCGCGAAGGGTTTGGATACGCTTGGAATTGCGCCGAGTTCGATGGATGCGATTTTGCCGTCTTATCTTTGGATTTTCCGCCCGTCGGGTCAGTACGCTGCGCTGAAAGAAAGTGCGCGTAACCTTAAGGGTTAAGTGTAGGCCACCCAAAGCAGCGCAAGCCCTAGGACGATACGATAGATCACGTAGGGTGTGAAGCTGACGCTGCGCAGGAGACGCATCATTATTGCCAGAGCGGCAAGTGCCATTCCGAATGCAAAGACGGCGGCGATTGCTGCATCTTTAACGGCCGCTGCATCCATTGCGAGTGCGACCTCGGCGCCGAGCAGAACTCCGGACGCGAGGATGGTGGGGACCGACATCAACATCGCCAGTCTTGCAGCGTCCTCGCGGGCGTAACCGAGGCGACGCGCTGCGGTGATCGTGATACCGGAACGGGACGTGCCAGGGACTAGCGCGAGGATTTGCGCAAGGCCCATGATGACCGCATCTTTGATACCCCAACGCTCGGCGGTTTTTTCGACCGTTCCGGTTTGGTCGGCCCAATATAGAACAATCCCGAAGATCAAGGTCATCCAACCAACGACTGCAACCGAGCGGAGAATTTCGTCCAAACCGGTCAGTTTGAAGATTAGACCCGCGAGTACGACAGGAATGGTCGCGATGATCAGGCACAGCGCAAGCCATGCATTCTGGTCGTCGATCTGTCGCCTTAAGATCTTTGGAATACCCAGAAGCGCGCGGCGCAAATCAGCCCAGAAGTAGAGCACCACCGCGCCAAGAGTGCCGACGTGCACGGCGACGTCGATAACCTGGCCCTGATCCTCCATCCCAGTAAGATTCGGGAGCAGAATGAGGTGACCCGAACTCGAAATCGGCAGAAATTCGGTGATGCCCTGAATGACGGCGACGAGGATCAGATGAAATATGGGCATGGGTCTCGCTGCGATGCGGAAAGTGTGGCTACACTAACCTATTGAGATTCGATGGAAAGATTCTATTTAGGTAACATTTCGGACCTACTATTGCGCTTCTGCGGCATAAAATCATACCGGACCATCCAAATAATCGCATTTTAGGGCAGCATTGCTGCCTTTTCTTTTTCCGGAACACCGCTTATTAGAGCGATCTGGAAATTTTACGTGAGGTCCGAGCCATGGCCGAGAACCCGATGCTTAAGTTTGTCTCTACACCGCGTGACATGCCCGAAAAGCGCGAAGCCACTGTACGTCGTGAGGATTTCCACGAGATTTACGCCGAGTACGCGGACCAGAAGGCCAAGGAGCAGTCGAGCCGGTGCAGCCAATGTGGCGTGCCGTATTGCCAGACTCATTGCCCGCTGCACAACAACATCCCGGATTGGCTGAAGCTAACGGCCGAGGGGCGCCTTCGCGAGGCCTACGAGATCAGCCAGGCGACGAATGCGTTTCCCGAGATTTGTGGACGGATCTGCCCCCAGGATCGTCTCTGTGAAGGCAATTGCGTAATCGAAGCGTCTGGTCATGGCACCGTGACGATCGGGTCAGTTGAGAAATACATCACCGACACGGCTTGGGAGCAAGGCTGGGTAAAGCCGATTGTTCCGCATGCGGAACGCCCTGAAAGCGTCGGTATTATTGGCGGCGGTCCCGGTGGACTCGCGGCAGCAGATCGGTTGCGGCGCGCCGGCGTGCAGGTCACGATTTATGACCGCTATGACCGTGCGGGCGGATTGCTGACCTATGGCATTCCTGGCTTCAAGCTTGAGAAAGACGTCGTGATGCGGCGCAACGATCAGCTTGAAAAGGGTGGCGTAGAATTTGTGCTGAACTGCAACGTCGGCGTGGACATCACGTTTGACGAATTACAGGCGAAACACAACGCAATCCTAATTGCGACAGGGGTTTACAAGTCACGCGAGCTGGATGCTCCAGGTATTCGTGCCGAGGGGATTGTGCGGGCAATTGACTATCTGACAGCGTCGAACCGTAAGTCGTTCGGCGACGAGGTGCCGGAATTTGACGCCGGATTGCTGGACGCAGAAAACAAGCGTGTGGTCGTCATCGGCGGCGGTGACACGGCAATGGACTGTGTTCGGACCGCGATCCGTCAGGGCGCAGAAAGCGTGAAGTGTCTCTATCGGCGCGACAAGGCGAACATGCCAGGATCGCAGCGCGAAGTGCAAAATGCCGAAGAAGAAGGCGTTGAGTTCGTATGGTTGTCGGCCCCCAAAGGTTTCACCGGCGAAGAAGTTGACGGCGTGATGGTGCAGAAGATGCGTCTTGGTGCACCCGATGCGACCGGGCGTCGGGTGCCGGAGTTGATTGAAGGGTCGGATTACGTCGAAGGCGCGGATTTGGTTATCAAAGCGCTTGGGTTCGAGCCGGAAGACCTGCCGACGCTTTGGGGCGTGGACGGTTTGGAAGTCACACGCTGGGGCACGGTGAGGGCGGACTTTAAGACCCATGCGACCAACGTGCCGGGCGTCTATGCCGCCGGTGATATTGTGCGTGGTGCGTCGCTTGTTGTCTGGGCAATTCGCGATGGGCGCGAGGCGGCCGACGCGATTTTGGACTATATCGGTCAAGCGGCAAAAGTCGCTGCCGAGTAATGTCGGAATGACGTCGGTATTGCGTTGGTGCAGGCGCCAAACGAGTTGGGGATTTGGCAGCCACATGGGACAGCAAAGCTGACCCGTTCGGGTAATGAGGGTTGAAGATGGCGCGGAAGACAGGACAGTGTTTGTGTGGCGCGGTAACGTTCACCGCCGTCGTTGGCGATACCATTCAGGCGTGCCATTGCGTGCAGTGTCAGCGTTGGACCGGCGGTGGTCCGTATTTCGCAGTCGCGATTGAAAACCTTGAAATGCCGGGCGCCGAAAGTATGCGCGACCATCATGCGAGCGAGCGGGGCGAGCGCACGGTGTGCGGGACGTGCGGATCGACGATCTATTGGAAGATGCAAGGCAAGGCGCCGCAAATTTTGGCCGCCGGACTTTTGGACGATCAATCTGGGATGCGGGTAACCGAAGAGATTTTCGTCGATTATCGACCAAGTTGGATACCTGCGTTTGGCGGCGCAAGACAAAGCGCCGAAGCCGACGAGATGGCAAAGTTAGATGCCTATCTGGCGTCGCAGTCAACATGACCGGCGCTCTGGAAGGCCAATGCATGTGCAGTGCTGTTTCGGTAATAGCGACACCGACGCAGCCCTATATAACCGCCTGCAATTGCGACAATTGCAAGCGCTGGACGGGGGGCATGAACTTTGCGTTCGAGGCTGACGCCAACACCGTGCGCATCGAGGGCCCGGTGAAGACGATTGCCCTTATGCCTTGGGCCGAGCGCGGCTTTTGCAGCAAGTGCGGCTCGGGCGTATTCTATCGCGTGACGGCAGAAGGGCCGATGAAGGGCCTTTTAAAGCTGTCGGCGGGCCTGTTTCCTGACGCGACCGGTCTGCCGGTTGGTATTGAATTTTACGCAGACGAGCGCCCTGCCGCGTTCGATCTGAGCCATGACCACAAAACGATGACAAGGGCCGAAGTCGAAGCCCTTTTCTCCGACAATGAGGAGACGCGACGATGACCAAATATGATGCAGAATGGGCCGCCGCCGAGGAAGCCCGCCGCCAATGGATGACCGAGCATTCGTTGTTCCGCAGCGAAGACGAGCACGCATCCTGTGGCGTCGGGCTTGTGGTGTCGATTGACGGGTCAAAATCCCGGAAAGTTGTCGAGAACGGCATCAATGCGTTGAAGGCCGTTTGGCACCGAGGCGCGGTTGATGCGGACGGCAAGACTGGTGACGGCGCAGGCATCCACGTGCAGATCCCGTTTGCGTTCTTTGGCGACATGATCGAGCGCACGGGACATACGCCGCGCGGCGGCGAAATGCTGGCCGTGGGTCAGGTGTTTCTGCCGCGCACGAACTTTGGCGCTCAGGAGACCTGTCGGACGATTATCGAGACCGAAATTCTTCGCATGGGGTATTACATCTATGGCTGGCGTCATGTGCCTGTGAACATTGATGTGCTGGGCGAAAAGGCGAACGCGACGCGGCCCGAGATTGAGCAGATCCTAATCTCGAATTCCAAGGGCGTCGACGAAGAAACGTTTGAGCGCGAGTTGTATGTGATCCGTCGCCGGATTGAGAAAGCAGCGTTGGCGGCTCAGGTCCCGACGCTTTATCTGGCGTCGCTGTCGTGCCGGTCAATCATCTACAAAGGCATGATGCTGGCGCAGGATGTGGCCGAGTTTTACCCAGATCTGAAGGACGAGCGGTTCGAAAGCGCGTTTGCGATCTATCACCAGCGCTATTCGACGAACACTTTCCCGCAGTGGTGGTTGGCGCAGCCGTTCCGCATGTTGGCGCATAACGGTGAGATCAACACGCTGAAGGGCAACGTCAACTGGATGAAGTCCCACGAGATCCGCATGGCGTCGGGCGCGTTTGGGGACATGGCTGACGACATCAAGCCGATAATCCCGGCCGGATCGAGCGATTCTGCCGCTCTGGATTCGGTGTTTGAGGTATTGGTGCGCGCCGGGCGGTCGGCACCGATGGCGAAGACGATGCTGGTGCCGGAGAGCTGGTCGAAGCAGGCGGTGGAATTGCCGCAGCCGTGGATCGACATGTATTCCTATTGCAACGCCGTGATGGAGCCGTGGGACGGCCCCGCCGCTTTGGCGATGACGGACGGGCGTTGGGTATGTGCGGGTCTGGACCGCAATGGTTTGCGACCCATGCGGTACACGGTGACGGGTGACGGTTTGCTGATTGCCGGGTCCGAAACAGGCATGGTGCCGACCGATGAAGCCACGATTGTTGAGAAGGGCGCGCTTGGTCCGGGCCAGATGATTGCGGTCGATATGGTCGAGGGGAAGCTGTTCCACGACGTTGAGATGAAGACGGTTCTGTCGAATTCTGCTCCGTTTGGTGAGTGGGTCGCTAAGGTTGTGGAGTTGGACGACGATCTCGCCGTTGTAAGCGAGCAACCGCTGTTTAGCGGCAATGAATTGCGGCGGCGTCAGGTGGCGGCGGGCTACTCGATTGAGGAGTTAGAGCAGATTTTGGCTCCGATGGCCGAGGACGGGAAAGAGACGTTGGCGTCGATGGGCGATGATACTCCATCGGCTGTTTTGTCGAAAAAGTATCGTCCGCTGAGCCACTATTTCAGGCAGAATTTCTCTCAGGTGACGAACCCGCCGATCGACAGTTTGCGCGAATTCCGCGTGATGAGCCTGAAGACGCGGTTCGGCAACCTGAAAAACGTGCTGGATCAGAATTCCAGCCAAACCGAGATCATCGTTCTGGATAGCCCATTCCTTGGGAATGCGCAGTTTGATCGGCTGAAGACGACGTTTGATGCCGATATGGTCGAGATTGATTGCACGTTCCCGGCAGGTGATCCCCAAGGTGCCCTTCAGACTGCTTTGGAGCGTATCCGGGCCGAAGCTGAGGACGCTGTGCGGTCAGGGGCCGGGCATCTTGTTTTGACGGATCAGAATTCCGATAACAGCAAGGTTGCGATACCGATGATCCTTGCGACGAGTGCGGTGCATTCGTGGCTGACCCGCAAAGGCTTGCGGACGTTTTGTTCGCTGAATGTGCGATCTGCCGAGTGTATTGATCCGCATTATTTCGCAGTTCTGATCGGCTGCGGTGCGACGACAGTGAACGCCTATCTTGCCGAAGACAGTATTGCGGACCGGATTGAGCGTGGCTTGATCGACGGCTCGCTGACCGAAGCCGTGGCGCGGTATCGCGCTGCCATTGATGCTGGTCTTTTGAAGATCATGTCGAAGATGGGGATTTCGGTTGTTTCGTCTTATCGCGGCGGTCTGAATTTTGAGGCCGTGGGGCTTTCGCGCGCATTGGTCGCCGAGTTCTTCCCCGGCATGCATTCCCGCATCTCGGGTATTGGTATCAGTGGTCTGCAAAAGGCCGCTGAAGCGGTTCACGCAAGAGGCTTTGCCGGCGATTCTATCTTGCCAATCGGCGGCTTTTACAAAGCCCGTCAGTCGGGCGAGACCCATGCGTGGGAAGCGACTTCGATGCACTTGTTGCAGGCCGCATGTTCGCGTGCGTCTTATGCGATGTGGCAGCAGTATTCGGCAAAGATGCGGTCGAACCCGCCCATCCATTTGCGTGATTTGTTGGACATCAAACCGATGGCCACGCCGGTGCCAATCGAAGAGGTCGAAAGCATCACCTCGATCCGTAAGCGGTTCGTGACGCCGGGCATGTCTTTAGGGGCGTTGAGCCCGGAGGCGCATAAGACGCTGAACGTTGCGATGAACCGGATCGGAGCGAAATCTGACAGTGGCGAAGGTGGCGAGGATCCAGCGCATTTCGTGCCGGAACCGAACGGCGACAACCCATCAGCGAAGATCAAGCAGGTGGCTTCGGGGCGTTTTGGCGTCACGGCCGAATATCTGAACCAATGCGAAGAGCTTGAGATCAAGGTCGCGCAGGGCGCAAAGCCCGGTGAGGGTGGTCAGCTCCCTGGCATGAAAGTGACCGAGTTGATCGCACGTCTGCGGCACTCAACGCCGGGTGTGACGCTGATTTCTCCGCCACCGCACCACGACATCTATTCGATCGAAGACCTCGCGCAGCTGATCTACGACCTGAAGCAGATCAACCCGCACGCGAAGGTGACTGTGAAGCTAGTGGCGGCGTCTGGTGTCGGCACAATTGCGGCTGGTGTCGCCAAAGCGAAAGCCGACGTGATCCTGATTTCCGGCCACAACGGCGGAACGGGCGCGTCGCCCGCGACGTCAATCAAATATGCGGGCTTGCCTTGGGAAATGGGCTTGACCGAAGCGCATCAGGTTCTGTCGATGAACAATCTTCGCGGGCGTGTGACTTTGCGGACCGACGGTGGTTTGCGCACAGGTCGTGACATCGTCATGGCCGCGATGATGGGCGCCGAGGAATACGGCATCGGCACAGCGGCGCTGATCGCGATGGGCTGTATTATGGTGCGTCAGTGCCAGTCCAACACTTGCCCGGTTGGTGTCTGTACACAGGACGAAGAGTTGCGGGCCAAATTTACCGGCGACGCGGACAAGGTTGTGAACCTGATCACGTTCTATGCGCAGGAAGTGCGGGAGATCCTTGCGTCTATCGGCGCGCGGTCCTTGGCGGATGTCATTGGGCGGGCTGATTTGCTGAGCCAGGTCAGCCGGGGAGCGGCGCATCTTGATGATCTGGATCTGAACCCACTTTTGATCACCGTCGATGGGGCAGATCAGATCGTTTATGATCGCCTGAAAGACCGGAACACTGTTGATGATACGCTCGACGCCGAAATCGTGCGAGATGCCGCGCGGTTCCTTGATGACGGTGAAAAAATGCAGCTTGGATATTCGGTGCGCAATACACACCGGACCATTGGCACGCGCACATCAAGCCACATCGTCAAGCGCTTCGGGATGCGCAATTCCTTACAGCCCGATCACCTGAGCATCCGGCTTGACGGATCTGCCGGGCAGTCGCTTGGGGCCTTTGCGGCACCAGGACTTCGGATCGAAGTGTCGGGGGATGCCAATGATTACGTCGGTAAGGGTCTTTCGGGCGGTACGATTGTTGTTCGACCTCCGAAAATCTCGCCTCTGGTGGCGGCTGATAACGTGATCATCGGCAACACGGTGCTTTACGGCGCAACAGACGGGTTTCTGTTTGCCGCCGGTCGCGCAGGGGAGCGGTTTGCGGTGCGGAACTCGGGCGCGAAGGTTGTGGTTGAGGGCGCTGGCTCGAACGGGTGCGAATACATGACCGGCGGGGTCGCGGTGATTTTGGGCAGCATTGGCCCGAATTTTGGCGCGGGCATGACCGGCGGCATGGCCTATCTCTATGACCCCGAGGGCAAGACGCCCGAAATGATCAACATGGAGACGCTCGTCACCGTTCCGGTGAACGAGGGCGTCTATATGGATGAGCTAAAGGGGCTTGTTGAGCGCCATTTGAAGGAAAGCGGCAGCGCACGCGCGGCTGAGATTCTGCAGAATTGGGACGAAGCGAAGTTAAAATTCATTCAGGTTTGCCCGAAAGAGATGCTGAACAAGCTGGACATGCCAATCATGGGTCTCGATCTGGCGATACCTGCTGAGTAAGTGATCTGTCTACGCAATGACCTGCGCGGCCCTCGGGCCGCGCAGTTTGATTCAGATCCCCGGCTTTCTGCGATAGGCCAAGGCGATCATCGAACCGCAGCGCGTCCTATTTGCTCATCTGGCCGGACACCAAAGTTCAGGCGCGAAGATTATGCGTTGCGATCACGACGCTTGGTGACGAAGGATTCCAGCACTTCACCTTCATGGTCTACGGTGCGCCAAAGATAATGCGTCTCGCCGTTGATTTTCACGAAAACCTCGTCCAAGTGCCATCGCCAGTTCGAGTATGCGCGCATCCCGCTGACCCGCCTTTTCCGGATCTCAGCAGCGAACATCGGGCCAAATCTGTTCCACCAGGACCGCACCGTTTCGTGACTGATGTCGACGGCGCGCTCGTGCAGCAGGTCCTCGACATTGCGAAGCGAAAATGGAAAGCGAAAGTACATCATCACTGTCAGGCGAATGATCCCTGAGCTGCTGTGAAAGTACTTGAAGGGGTCTTTTTTCATCATAAGCAGAAGCTCCGAAACCGCCCTGCCCGCCTCAACCCAATTTGTTCTGACAAGACCCCTTGGAGGACTGTACCGGAACGCGGGCCGTTCCCGAAACCTTCCTGTCAGACGGACCGGTTGGTTTGACCGAAGCATTCCGCAGCTACGGTCGCGCCTTAATCGGGTCGGTCAATTCGTTGCTTTAACCGGCCCCGGCGCGCGCTTTACCCGTTGCGGGCTCCATGCGAGAACGCGCATGGCAACGGGGTCGAACGAGAATATTGGAAATCAAGTGTGACTATAGGGTGCGGGTCTTCAGTGGCGACCCATGATGCGCAATCCGCTTTCAGAAGCCGGATCATTCGAAGCGCTGCGTTTGCCGCGCCATAGGTGCCATTGCCAATTCGAGTATAATCGAAGCTGTTGAACCCGCCGCTTTCGGAATTTGGCGACAAACAACAGGCTGAATCTGTTCCACCAGAACCTGATGGGTTCATGACTCACATCAATACCGCGTTCATGGAGTAAATTTTCGCCATTTCGAAGCGAAAGTGGGAAACGCTAGGACATCTCGTGAGACTACGAATCTACCCGGCCGTCCTCAAGCTGGTTTCTTCTGACAATCCCTGAACCACGATTGTCGCTGGATCTCAGCCAGAACCGTTAAATTTCCATTTTGTTCAGGCTCGTTCTCGCCCGAAGTACCTGATAAGCATGGCGATAGAAAACAAGCTAGCTTTGGATTGACTATGGCCATTATTGAACGTGTTGAGATTTGCATGGTGGACCTTAAGCCAAAGGTGCGCCGGACGGATGCGATTCAATCTTTTGATAGTCAGGAAACACCCATTCTGCGGATCACAGATCGCGATGGCGCAGTGGGCACGGGGTATACATATACGATCGGGCAAGGCGGCCCGGCAGTAATGTCCTTGCTCAAGGAAACCTTGGTTCCTCGTTTGATCGGGCAAGAGGCAGAGGACATCGAGCGTATTTGGCGAGAGCTGTTGTTTTCGACCCACGCGACGGCGGTCGGGGCGATAACCTCGCTGGCGCTGGCTTCGGTCGATACTGCCCTCTGGGACTTGCGTTGCCGACGCGCCGGTCTGCCACTTTACCGGATACTGGGTGGCTCAAAGAATAACATTCCGGTCTACACCACTGAAGGCGGATGGTTGCACATTGACTCCAAGGACCTTGTTGCAGACGCGCTAGAAGCCCAAGCCAAAGGTTTTGCAGGCTCCAAGGTCAAAATAGGGCGGCCGCATCTGTCCGAGGACCGCGAGCGGCTATCAGCGGTTCGCGACGCGGTTGGACCATCATACGAAATCATGGTGGATGCCAATCAGTCCTTTACCTTGGCAGAGGCGACACGTCGCGCACGGATGCTAGAAACGCTAGATATTGCTTGGTTCGAAGAGCCCATGCCCGCCGACGATGTGCTTGAACATGCGCGCCTTGCGGCCAGCACATCAGTGCCGATCGCAGTCGGTGAAAGCATGTATTCGCTCAGTCAATTCAAGGATTACCTGGTCTCGGGTGGTGCCTCGATCGTGCAGGTCGATGTTGCGCGGATCGGTGGTATCACCCCTTGGATGAAAGTCGCACATATGGCCGAGGCGTTTAATGTGCCAGTGTGCCCGCATTTCTTGATGGAGCTGCATGCAAGCCTTGTCTGCGCGATCCCCAATGCGCCCTGGCTAGAATATATCCCCCAGCTTGATACGATCACGAAGACTGGCTTGCGGATCGAAAATGGCCGTGCCTGGCCCAGTGATGAGCCCGGGCTGGGGATCGACTGGGATTGGGATGCAATTAATGCGACGAAGGTCGGCGCGCTGGACTTTTCCACCAGCTAAGTCGGCGATAAGAAAGGAGCCAGCCTATGCAACGAATGGGTATGGTCATTGGGCTAAAACCTGAAAAGATCGAGGACTATAAACGCCTGCATGCGGATGTCTGGCCAAGTGTTCTTAATCAAATCGCAGAAAGCAACATTCGCAATTTCTCGATATTCTTGAAAGAACCCGAGAACTTATTGTTCGGGTATTGGGAGTATCATGGCAGCGATTTTAAGGCGGATGCCGCGCGCATGGCCGCAGATTCGGAAACCCAAAAATGGTGGACGCTGACCGATCCCTGCCAAGAACCATTATCGGCGCGTAAGGACGGCGAGTTTTGGGCTATGATGGAGGAAGTGTTCCACGTCGATTGACACCTAACTGGGCGTCGGCGTCTCAGCAGACAGCAATCCTTCGGATTTGAGATCTGACCAGAACGAAGCAGGTATTTCTGTCGAATACCATGACAAAACTTGGGCGAATTCCTCTGGCGTCCGGGTGCCGGGTATCACGCTTGTGACAACCGGATGCGCCAAGGGAAATTGTAGCGCCGCTGCAGGCAAGGGCACCAAATGCGCGGCGCATACACAAGTTAATGCCTCAACGCGATCCACAATTGCGCTTGGGGCGGTTTCGTAGTTCCAAGTGGTTCCGCCGACCAGAATGCCCGAGTTAAACGGCCCGCCAACAACCACTTTGACGTCTCTTTCACCGAGGCGAGTAAACAGAGGATCAAGCGCTTCCTGTTCCAACAATGTATAGCGCCCAGCCACTAGGAAAATATCCCAGACGCCATGCTCCAAGACTCGCAGGCTAACGTCAGTTTCATTGACGCCAATCCCGATGGCGGACACGTCGCCAGTACGTCGCAACTCGTCTAGCGCGCGGTATCCGCCGGTCATCGCATCGTTGAAATGGCGTTCCTCTTCAACCGGGTTAGTGTGGGTCGAGCGGCCGATATCGTGCAGATAGAGAATGTCGATGCGGTCGCGACCCAGACGCTGCAGGCTATCCTCATAGGATCGCATGACGCCATCATAACTATAGTCGTAAACCGGCGTGAACGGCAGCGGTTTTGGCCAGCCAAAACCCAACGGATCGTCCGGCAATCCGGGCTTAAGCACCCGCCCGACTTTGGAGGACAGGATGATCCCGTCCTGATTGCGGACCGCATCGCCAAGACGCCGCTCTGACAAGCCAAACCCATAATAGGGCGCGGTGTCGAAATACTTTAGGCCCGCATCCAATGCGGCCTGCACTGTGTTAGCCGCCGCCGCATCACCGACCGGATCTAACAACCCTCCCAACGGGGCGCCGCCGAATCCCAGATCAGGTAAGTCCGTGGTAAAATCTCCGAATTTTAAGTTGGGAACGCTGGACTTTAGTCTTGAAAGAAATCCCGATTTTCGATCATAAGCTGTTCGATGGAAGCCCAGATTTGATCAAGATGGTCGCGCATTTCACTTTCCGCGCGATCGGCATCACCAGATTTGATGGCCTCGAAAATCGCGCGATGTTGCTGCTGAATCAAGTCACTATGCCCGGTTTCTGGAAGAATGAAGTACCGAACACGATCCAATTGCCCTTTAACACTTTGGATTACCGTCCAGGCGCGCGGCAACGCAACACCTTCGCTAAGCAGCCGATGAAACACCTCGTCGAGATCCATGAACCTGTTGTAGTCTTGGGCGCGTTGCGCCGCTTCCTGCTGGCGCAGGTTTTCCTCTATCCATGCGAGGTGCTTGGGCTCCGGGCTCTCTGCGGCACGGCGGACCACTCCAAGCTCCAGCACACGACGGATGAAATGAGCTTCTTTAACTTCGGCCATCCGGATCGGAGCGACTAAGGTTCCACGCTGAGGAAGGATATCTACTAGACCCTCTTGGGCAAGGCGAATGAAAGCTTCGCGCACAGGCGTTCTGCTTATACCAAGTTTTACTGACAGATCTTTCTCGCTTAGCGCCTCACCCGGCTTGAGGCGAAGTCGAAGGATCAGTTGCCGAACGTGTGTATGCACCTGTGCTGTAACCGGAGTGCTCTTGTCCAATTTAAGGTTCGGCAGATTTCTGTCTTCAATTGATGTCGCCAATTCCCGCCTCGCTTCTTGATCTCATTTCGCTGACACACTACCATGGCAGTGACAGTCCGGAAAGCCCTGCGGAGACAAGAACATGATTTCGATTGCAGTTGAACAACCGCTGTCTCTTGTGATCCGGCAAGACCAGCAGATTGAACCCGGACCAGCAGAGGTCATGGTGCGTGTCAAACGCGCAGGAATTTGTGGATCAGACGTTCACATCCTGGAGGGCAGCAATCCTTTTGCGCGCTACCCTAGGATTATCGGGCATGAAATGGCCGGAGTTGTCGAGGCTGTGGGGCCCGGTGTTGAGACTGTTCGCTTAGGTGACTCCGTTGTCATTGACCCTGTGATATCTTGTGGAACCTGCCATGCCTGCCGGACTGGGCGCTCGAATGTATGTGCACAGCTTGAGGTGCTGGGCGTGCACCAGGACGGCGGGTTTCGCAGCTTTGTGACGGTTCCCGCTGCGAATGCTATTCGCGTCTCGCCAGACCTACCCATCGGGGTTGCAGCCTTGGCAGAACCGTTTTCGATCGCCGCCAATGTGTTGAACCTAACGGGTTGCGATGCAACGGACAGTGTGTTGGTTTACGGCGCTGGCCCAATTGGGTTGACCATATTGCAGGTGGCCAAGTTGAAGGGGGCTCGCTGCATTGTGGCAGATTTGGATGCCGCCCGGCTTGAAACCGCCAAAGCATTCGGGGCTGATGAAGTGGTTTTGTCAAAGTCGAGCGCAGTTTCGTCGGCCGTTGCTGGTGAGACCGAAGGACTTGGCCCCACAGTGGTGATTGATGCGGCGGGCGTGCCGAGCCTATTGGCCGAGGCGCTAAAACTCATCAGCCCTGCCGGTCGGATTGGGCTGCTTGGCTTTTCAACGCACCCCGTTGAAGTGATCCAAAAAGACATCGTGAGCAAAGAGGTCGCCATTTACGGCTCTCGGTTAAGCCGAAAACTGCTGCCTCAGGTAGTGGATTGGTTGGAAAGTGGGGTCTTGCGCCCCGAGGCGATGATCCGCCACACGTTTGCCGCCCAAGATGTCGAGGCCGCATTCGCCCTGATCCGCAGCGATCCATCCGCTACAATCAAGGTCCAACTGGAATTCTAAACGCACTCCATTTCGAAACGAAAGTGGCCGGCCCCATGAAACTTGACGCACACCAACATTTTTGGAGCTACGGCGAAAATCCGGGCGACTTCCCTTGGATGACGGATGATTTAGCAGTCATTCAGCGAGACTTTCTACCGATTGATCTTGCCCCGTTGCGTGCTGAAGTTGGGATCGACGGCACGATCGCCGTGCAAGCGCGGGAAATGGGCGTCGAGACTGACTTTCTGCTCGGGCTGGCTGCAGATGACGCGTCGATCCGCGGCGTTGTCGGTTGGGTCGATCTTTGTGCGCACGATGCAGAGGATCGTTTGGACAAATACACCGACAATCCAGTCTTCCGGGGCGTTCGCATGCTGATCCATGATCGCGAAGACCCGGATTTTGCCGACAGCGCACCGCATCTGAACGGCGTTAACTGTTTGAACTCTCGGGGTCTGACCTATGACTTGCTGCTGCGCACTATCCATATTCCAGCTGCGATCAGGTTAGTGGATGCCCTGCCGAATCAGCCTTTCGTCGTGGACCATATCGCCAAGCCAAAGATGGATGGCAGCGACCGCGAAGCTTGGGAAACTGGCATGCGTGGCATTGCTGAACGGCCGAATGTTTCGTGCAAACTCTCGGGCCTCGTGACCGAGGCAAATTGTTCAAACTGGACGACAGAGACGTTTGGGCCGTATCTCGACACCGTACTGGAGGCGTTTGGTACAGACCGCTTGATGATCGGCAGCGACTGGCCGGTTTGCACATTGGCGGCAAGCTACGCCAAAGCGATGGGCGTTGTCACCGATTGGAGCGAAAAACTCAGCAGCGATGAGCGCGCAGCGCTTATGGGCGACAACTGCGCGCGGTTCTATAGTGTTTAAGCCGCTGCCGTCTCATCGCCTTGGATCAAGCCCATGATCCCTTCGCTCATCTCGGTATAATCGCGGGTATTATTGAACCCGCCCATCACCGCATATTCATTCATCACGACGATGCGGTCCGCCAGCGCGATCATTTCGGGCATGTCGCTGGTGATCAGCAAGATCGCGGTGCCCGTATCGGACAATTCGCGGATCAACTCGTGCAGGTAAGCCTTGGTCTTGATGTCGATGCCGACTGAGGGTTCATCGATGATCAGCACCTGCGCCTCGGCTGCCAGCCATTTGGCGACGCTGATCTTTTGTTGGTTACCGCCCGACAGATTGCCGACCTGTTGTTCCAGCGACGGCGTGCGTACTTCGAGTTTCTGGATGAAAGGCACCGTGTGTTTGCGCACGGTTCCGTTTGTCAAAAAGCCGCCGAACTGCGACAGCCGTCGCCAGATGGGTATCCCGACATTTTCAAGAACCGAATGGATCAGCACCAGCCCTTCACTTTTGCGATCCTCGCTGACATAGCCGATCCGATAACGTCCAACAGCATCAGCTACGCTGTTGATCTTGGCGGATATGCCGTTGACCAAAACCTCGCCATCGGTGATCTCAAATTTACCCAGAACTGCCTTGGCCAGTTCACTGCGCCCGGCGCCGACCAGACCATAAAGCCCCACGATTTCGCCCTTGTGGACTTTTAGATCAACGGCTTTATGGCCAAGTTTTGTGGAAACGTTCGACAGCTCAAGCACCGGCTGGCCCTCGGCCCGATCACGGGCCACCCAATCTGGGATCATCTCGCTGCGCCCAATCATCAAGCGCACGATATCTTGCCGTCCCAACTCATCCAGACGACGGCTTTCGCAGGCATTTTGCCCATCCCGCAAAACCGTGACGGAATCGCAGATTTCCTGCACTTCTTCCAGCTTGTGGCTGACAAAAACAAGGCTGGCACCATCGTCGCGCAGGCGCCGCAAAATGCCAAATAACGTATCCGTTTCATGTGGCGTCAGAGAGGCTGTCGGCTCGTCCAGCATCAAGATTTTTGAGTTCAGCGACAAGGCTTTGGCGATTTCCACCAGCTGCATCTTAGCCACACTAAGCCTGTCCACGGGCGTCGCCGGATCAGCGTCAATCTCAAGCAGATCAAGCCAGCGTTGCGCGTCTTGAAAAAGCTTTGGATAATCAATCCGGCGCAGTGGTTGGTCGGCCAAATGTTCAAGAAAAATGTTCTCGGCGATGGAAAACCGTGGGATCAGATTGCGTTCCTGATGGACCACCCCGATGCCTTTCACGATGGCGTCATGGGTGTTTTGCGGCTCATACTCCGCACCGTCCAACATCATCGCCCCGCCGTCGGGGCGGTACACGCCCGTCATGACTTTGATCAAAGTCGATTTGCCCGCGCCATTTTCACCCAGCAATGCATGAATTGACCCGCGTGTCAGCGACACTGAGACGTCTTCCAAAGCTTTTACCCCGGGGAAAGTTTTGAGAATGCCCTGCGCGTTGAAAATCTCGGTCATATTGCCCCCGCAGCGATTTTGCGATGCGCGCGGACTTCACGATATCGGTTTATGCCGACCGCCCACAGGATCAGACCACCAAGCACGACCTGCACCAGAAACGGGTCGATGCTGAACAGGACAAGCACCTGAGTGATGATCGCAACGATGGCGACGCCCAGAAACGTACCCGCAACACTGACATGGCCACCGGTCAGGATTGCTCCGCCGATCACGGGGGCGGCAAAGGACAGGATCAGCCAGTCATCGCCAATGGTCGGCTGTCCGATTTGCAACCGACCAACCAACATGATCCCAGCTAAGGCCGCCAACAGACCGGAAATCGCATGGGCAACGATCACAATCCGAGGCACCGAGATCCCCGACAAAGCAGCGGCATGTTCATTGCCGCCGACAGCCAAGATCGCGCGCCCTAGTGGCAACCTGAACAGCAGATACCAAAGCAAAACCGCAGCCGCGACAGCCGGCAGAACAAGCCACGGCAGCGGGTGCAGGAACGTGTCGTTGCCCAGCGATTTGACCGTGTCAGGGATGTCGTAAAATGGCTGCGCCTCGGTGATCCCAAGGTTGATGCCCTTAAAGATGGACAGGCTGGCGAGAGTAATCACAAAAGCCGAAATCCCAGTGTAAGCGCACAATGCCCCATTGGCGATCCCGGCCAGCAGACCAATGCTGAGCGAGAGCACTGCTGCGATCGGCCAAGGGATGCCCCAAACCTCCATCATGCCGCCGAACGAAATCGCGGCCATCCCGCCGATGGCACCCACCGACAGGTTCATCTGACCGATGGCAATGATGATCATCTGGCTAAAGGCAATCATCGCGTTGACCGAGATCGCCAGCAACAAAATTTGAATATTAAAGGGCGACAGGAAAGACGGGTTCAATGAACTGACGATGACAATCGCCGTGACAGTGATCAGCAGCGGCCCGAACCATTCCGATTGCCAGAATTTCTGGTTCACAGCAATTTCCTCCGCTCAAGATAGGATCGCCGAGCAAGGTCAATCAGCACGGCGGCCAGCAGCAAGAGGCCAAGATAGGTTTGTATCCAGAATGCCCCGACCTGCATCAGCAACAGCCCCGTGGTGAGCATCGTCACCAAAAACGATCCCAGCAGCGTACCCAGCACCGATAACCGCCCGCCCGTTAACAAGGTACCACCAAGCACGGGCCCGAGAAACGCGGGCAACAGCCAGTCTTGGCCCAATTGCCCCGCCATCGACGGGATGGCGGCCCCCGTGCGAGACACCAGCATCAACCCGGCAACCCCGGCCAATATGCCTGACAACATGTGGCAATAGGTGATCATGCGGTTCACTCGGATGCCCGAAATCTCTGCCGCTCGCGCGTTCGCGCCAGCGACAAGCATCTCTCGGCCCAACGCAGTGAAACGGAACAGGACCGACAACATGATGGCAACCGCAAAAGTAACCAATAACAACGGCGAGATAACGCCTAGAATCTTCATCCGCCCGTAACTGGTGAATGCCGGAGAAATCTCTCGATAGGATTCGGCTCGAGTGAGATAGATCATCACGCCGAAAAAGATACTCATCGTGGCAAGCGTAATGATAAATGAATGTAGGCCCGAGCGCACTATGATCACCCCGTTCAGCGCACCCAAAGCAGCACCCATTGCCAATCCGCCTATCACGCCAGGTACCCAAGGCATCCCAAAGGCCTGCATCAACCATCCGCCGAACATCGCCGCACCAACGCCGATCGCGCCAACGGACAGATTTAGCCCACCCGTGATGATGACCACCATCATCGAAAAGCCGATCATGATGTTAACAGCACTCGTGCGGCCAAGCGCATAGAGGCTAAATTTCGAAAGAAAGGCGGGTGACAGGGTTGAAAAAAGGATGCCAAATAATAGCACCAAAACAATCAACCCAAATTCATTGCTAAGCAAAAATCGAAGTGGTCCGCCCATCGCGCTTGGTCTGGTTTGACTGTCGTCACCCTCCGGAGCGCGGTCTTGAGAAGTATCACTCATCGTGCCAGTTACATCTCGATCAATGGAATTGGGTGGCGAGGCCCCGAAGGGCCCCGCCGAATTGATGCATCAGCAGTCAAGATAAGTCGACTCAAACTCGTCGAAGAGCACTTTGGTGATCGACTGCATTGAACCTACATAGTTGTCGACGTCGTTGGCACCGGCAAAAACAGTTCCACTGTCAATGAACTTATCGGTCAGCGCATTCGACTTAAATGGAGCATCGGCTTTGACTGTGCAGCCAGAGCGAAGCCTGTCAGCCACGAAAGACCCTATATAGCCTTGGCCATAGGGGTTTTGCAGCATTGTGCCGTGGACAAATCCATCTTTAATCGCCTGGATAACCACTTCATCATGGTCAATGCCAACCATAACGATGCGCTTGTCACCGATTTTACGCAGTGCATTCGAGGCTACAACAGCAGGAACCCAGGCGGTCGTGACGATTCCGTCCACCTCATCTACGTGGGCCGCAAGATAAGCGTTGATTTTCTCTTCGGCGGGTTCTGGTGCATCGATATCAGCGATCACCTGAATGACTTCCGCACCGCCCTCAGCTGCGGCCTTAGCGACAGCATCGATGCGGAGTTGTGTATTTGGATCAACCAGAAATCCTGTAAAGTGAACAATCTTAGCGCCGTCGCCCAACTGCTTGAGCAATTCTTTGGTGCCCAAATACGCGGAATTCCCGGTATCCGTACCCATACAGAAAACGGCCTCAGACGGATCTTTCAGGCAACCGGCAAGTGCCATAACAGGCGCTCCCGTTTCTGCCAGTTCATTTGCAATGGCGACGGTTCCGACGGGATCACCTGGGAATACCAGAAAGGCGTTATAGCCTTGGGTTACCAGCGATTCTAACATCTGGTTCTGAAGGCCCAATTCCCATTTTTGTGGAACCCGATAATCTGCTGAACCCAAACCAAAGTCCTTGGCGGCATCCGCCCCGGCCTGCTCCCAAGCAGCGAAATAGGGGTGTGGTCCACCGGGGACCAAAGCAACCCTTGTCGATTCATCAGCCAGCGTGGCGCTTGGCAGAAGTGCAAGAGAAAGTCCTGCGGCGAGAACGCGTTGTGCGGTATTCATGTTTTCCTCCAAATTTTATTTGTGGTTCGCTACGGTGACTTATTGTCAAACTCTAATTATAAGCCGACGATACACTACCATGGTAGTGTGTCAAAGTAATTCTCCCTAGAGTGCTCTCTGGCTATCAAGCACTTCCTTAACCCCAATGTGGGCATTGTCAGATTAAACGCTGATGTGCGCCTTGCCTCTCAAAATCCAAATTAGGATTAGGCAAGGTGCTGCCAGACGAATGCGAACTCGTCTCTGCAAGGATAATGAATCTGCCCTTTATGCCGCGCCAAGTTGGCTCCACTCAGCAAGAGCGGCGCTGCGGTTGAGCTTGAAGTTGTCGCGTGAGTAAAGGTGACGTTCCTGGTTGAAATGATTGCAAACGGAGGCGTGAACGGAGACGAGCTTCTGCAAACTCCGCATTCGGCGAAAGCGCAACATCGCCCGTTCTCGTCGTCGAAACGGCCC
>Ga0075467_10000979_pt1 | contig 23395 bp, 21 predicted proteins | sample DEB08_DNA_9_FD_75067 | JGI IMG/M metagenome (GOLD analysis project Ga0075467, IMG submission 75067) | Aqueous microbial communities from the Delaware River and Bay under freshwater to marine salinity gradient to study organic matter... | ecosystem: Environmental > Aquatic > Marine > Coastal ... | reverse complement strand
TTCCACAAAGAGACCATTAGCGGGCCTTGATAGTCTGAGTCGATTAACCCCGTTAAGTTGCCGAGCACGATACCATGCTTGTGCCCTAAGCCCGATCGCGGCAATAACACCGCGGCTAGCGATGGGTCAGCAACGTAGATTGACATACCTGTGGGAATTAGCAGTGTTTGGCCGGGCGCGATCACGGTGTCATTATCAACACAGGCTCGCAGGTCCATGCCAGCAGAGCCATCGGTTGCATAGTCGGGGATCTCAAACTCGGTTCCGATGCGAGAATCTAGGATTTTTAATTGGATAGGTGTTTTCATATTTTTGTATACGCTTTAGCGATTTCCGCAATCAAGATTCGAGCGAGGGCACTTTTATTTTGCTTTGGTAGCTCGATTACGTCATTTTGACTAATAAGTGTGATCGCATTGTCCGGCGTGCCAAAGCCAGTTTCAGAGCCACCGACGTGATTTGCCGCGATTAGATCTAATTTTTTGCGTTCTAGTTTGCCGCGGGCATAGTCGACTACGTCATTAGTTTCGGCAGCAAAGCCTACGCAGAATGGCGGTTTCTGGAGATTAGCGACGTCAGCCAAAATGTCTGGGTTTTTAACCATGGTTATGGTCATTTGCTCGGCGTTTTTCTTGATTTTTTCGGCCGCTGTATCAATTGGGCGATAGTCTGCGACTGCCGCGACGCCGATGAAAATGTCTTGTTGATCGATGGAGTTCATCACCGCCGCATGCATGTCGAGCGCCGAGATAACGTTTACAGTCTCGGCGCGTGAAGGTGGGGTGATATGGGTTGGCCCAGTTACCAATGTTACCTCTGCGCCGGCTTCGATAGCCGCCTGCGCTAAGGCATAGCCCATCATGCCCGAACTGTGATTAGTGATTCCCCTGACAGGATCAAGCGCTTCCCATGTGGGGCCGGCGGTAATCATTACCCGCTTTCCAGTCAGGCTTGTGTTCTGGAACAACCCACCAACGCGTGCGGCGATATCGGCAGGTTGCAGCATGCGACCAAGCCCTACTTCTCCACATGCTTGTTCGCCTGCGTCTGGCCCCAAAATGTGTACGCCTCTTGAGGCTAAGGTTGACATGTTGGTTTTTGATGCTGCGTTTTGCCACATCTGCTGATTCATGGCGGGCGCTACCGCGATGGGGGCCTCGGTTGCCACACACACGGTAGTGAGTAGCTCATCGGCATTGCCTTGGCACAGACGCGCGATAATGTTAGCGGTAGCCGGTGCAATCAAAACGATATCGGCCCAGCGGGCCAAATCTATATGCCCCATGCCCGACTCACTTTCGGCGGTCATGGCATGGCTATGTACGGCGTGACCACTAACCGCCTGAAGCGATAACGGCGCGACAAATTGATCCGCATTTTTACTCAGAATTACTTGTACTTCAGCGCCTAACTCACCGAGCTTACGGACTAAATCTGGCGTTTTATAGGCTGCGATGCCTGCGCTCACGCCCAGTAATACTCGCTTATTCATTAGACTTTTCAATGTGTTGACGCCATTTTAGGTGATGGTTGATGAGCGATTAGCTATTTGTAAGAACAGGATTATCCCTGATTGCCCGCGTACTTGTCATTTATTTATTCGTGTAGTTGAATTAATTGCTCTAATGAGACAAATGTCGACAGGCTTTGTTTCAGACGTGAACCTGTGTTCTAATTAGTTCCAGATGCGAAGGTTCATGGCCAAGGAATGGTTCAATCTAGCTGATTCAAAAACCGTAGTCGCGCTTAATACTAGTTATTACTAGCTTATTTGCAGTTATTTAAGTTATCAAAGTCAAATGATTAAATCAGGGAGAGTAATCATGTTTTTTCAAAAAAATATTCAAAATTTACCAATCAAGAACTTACCAATCAAAGAGTGGCCCGAGTCGGAACGGCCTCGCGAGAAGCTGCTTAATAACGGTCCCAGCTCGTTGGGGGATGCCGAACTGTTGGCTATCTTCATCAGAACAGGCATACCGGGTAAAACGGCCTTGGATCTTGCTCGTGAGGCATTGCTTGATGCCGGTGGTTTACGAGCTTTACTGAATTTGTCGTCAACAGAACTGTGCCAATTGAAGGGTATTGGCACAGCAAAGTATGTTCAGTTTCAAGCCGGTTTAGAGTTAGGGCGACGTTACTTGATGGAACAAATGGTGAAGGGTGATGCGATCTCCAGTCCGCAGGTGAGCCGTGACTACTTAACTTTGCAGTTACGTGATAAACCTTATGAATCATTCTTCGCGATGTTTCTCGACAGTAAGCATCGCGTCATCCATCACCAAGAATTATTCCGAGGAACCATCGATACCGCGTCGGTACCGATTAGAGAAGTTGTCAAAGAAGCGCTAAAGCACAATGCCGCGGCGATGATAGTTGCGCATAATCACCCGAGCGGCGTCGCCGAACCGAGCGCGGCAGATAAGGCGTTAACCGAAACTCTCTACCTCGCGCTTGGCATGGTTGGTATTAAATTATTAGACCACTTCGTGGTGGGTGATTCAGAGGTCATTTCGTTTGCCGAGATGGGTGCATTGAGCTAGCTTTTTGCGATCTAACGTGATCGTGAGAGCGGTTAAGTGGTAAAAGCCCGCGAAGCCGAAGAAATAACCGCTAAAATCGTGAGAATCAGTTTTATTTTCAATGGGTTTCTGGTATAAATCGCCCCCTAGAACGGAATGACGGAGTCTGCTGACTGCGCATTCTAGATAAAACAAACACTTAGGTTGACCGTAAAAGGTTGCTGCCCAGCGTTTAAAGTAGCTCAAGGCTGTTTAAATAGCGAAAACGGGTTTAAAGCTTCTTTGTTGATCGCCCTAAGCTCAACAGTATTATTATTTAAAAGGTTAGAACAATGTCTAGAGTATGTCAGGTGACTGGTAAAGGTACGACGTTTGGTAACAATGTATCGCACGCGAAAAATCGCACGCGCCGCACTTTCATGCCAAACCTGCATTACCGTAAATTTTGGGTTGAGAGTGAAAACCTTTGGGTTCGTCTACGTGTGTCTACAAAAGGCATTCGTATTATCGACAAAAAAGGCATCGACACTGTATTGAAAGACTTACGCGCCTCTGGCGTTAAAGTATAAGGCTGAGGAAAGCAATTATGAGAGATAAAATCAAATTGGTCTCAACAGCCAATACTGGTCATTACTACACCACTACTAAGAACAAGCGTACTCAGACTGAGAAAATGGTCATCAAAAAGTTCGACCCAGTTGTTCGTAAGCACGTTGAATATAAGGAAGCTAAAATTAAGTAGTTAATTTTTTCGCTCCGAGAGAAAAGCCAGCCCTCGAGCTGGCTTTTTTTTGGCTGCATGTCAGCTGATAATCGACACAGGCCTTGAACTGTGAGCAGTCCGAGATTTCAGGTAGGCCCCAGCTACAACAAGTTCTCTGGCCACGACCAATAACAACTAGCCGTTTTCAGCAAGACGCTGCTCAATTTCTTTTAGACCTTTGGTGATCTGCTTACTTACATTTTCATCCGCTTTCGTTCGGTCTGGACGAGATGGTGCTTGAGCGGCTTTTTCTAAGTAGCGTTTAGCATCCTTGTATTTTTTTTGATTAAATAGATATTGAGCATAAGTGAAGTTTGAATCTAGGCCATTTGGTGACAACTTTAACGCCGCTTGGTAGTTATTCAGGGCTTTCTTTTTATCCCCAAACCCAATTGGCCAACCAGGAACCTGAGCGTAAAGGGTCCCAAGTACCGCGTGTGCTGATGAGCCATATAGTGTTGGGTCTAGCTTTACTGATTTCTTCAGATATTTTCGTGACGCTTTAGCGTACTTCAAGGCGCCGATGCCGCCTTTATAGCCCGCATATTGTGCATTGTAGAAGCCCGCCATCATTTGAAAACCAGCATCTTTAGCATTCTTTTTTGCCAGCGTTTCGCTGTGTGGCAAAACTTCTTCTAAGCGTTTAATTTTAGCGTCGTTACCTTTTAGATCAAAATTTACGCGATCGAGTTCAATGCGCATTTCCTGAACCGTGTTCGGCAGCATCGGCTCGGCCCTTAATAAAGAGCTGGTTAATGCTAGCGCAATTAGAATAAGCGGACTTGTGCGGATGTATGTCATGGTCTGTGAATTTGAGTTTTTAAGTGAGCCCAGCTTATCCTCAAGCGAATGAGCCGAGTGTTTTTATGTCGCATTATTAACTGAGTTCTTGGCGTGATTTTACGAAAGGATAGCAATGTTTGTAATCGCGGCTCTTTGCTTGAAAATACCCCGAGGGCACCTAGATGTGTCACTAGAACGCTATTCTAGCTATCAACCTCGCCGAGTAGCTTACTTCTGACGTTCATCAATATTTTTCCATAATGGTTGTCGCCCCGGTGGTCTCGCCCGCAGCCCCAGTAGTAATCGAATTGGCTATTCTCAACTAAGTTTGCTGAGCCTGTTTGTAGGATTCTCTCGGCAATATTGCTATATGTTTTTGCCTGGGTATATACGGCTCGGGTCATTAAGGTTGTTCTTACCTGTTTGAGATCACTGCGCTTCTTTTTAAAGCGAGCGTTGCCTAAACTCTTCGCTTGCGTCGCAGTGGGCGCACTGAGGATCTTCATTTGGTAGTCGGCATTGTCAAATTTGAGAGCTTGATAATAATGTTCAACAGTGGGCCAAAGGTAGTCGTCCAATTGAAACGGGTGTGGCGAGTTTCGAGCCATCGGCTCGTTAGAATCGTCCATTGAAAAATAGATAGGATCTGAAGGCTGATTCGAAAATAGTGACATCGTTGTTAGTCGCGGCTTTAAGGTTTAGTGTTGTTCAAGTGCCCAGAGGATATGTTCTGTGAGCAATGGCTCGGCGCTTTCCAGCTTGAGTTTTAAGGCGGAGATTACCTCTGGGCTAGAGTCGGCATTGCCTAGAGAAACAGCAATGTTACGTAGCCAAGATTGGTAGCCAATACGCCTAATTGCTGTACCTTCTGTATTACTTAGAAAGTCTGATTCAGACCAGCCAAATAGATCCATAAGCTTCTGGTCTGTTAGCTGCTCTCTAGGCGTAAAATCGGGTTCTTTGGTGGTCTGAGCAAATTTGTTCCATGGGCATACAAACTGGCAGTCATCACAGCCATAGATACGATTGCCTAACTTGCTTCGAAGTTCGACTGGAATCGCACCTTTGAGTTCGATTGTGAGGTATGAAATACAAAGTCGTGCATCAACCTGATAGGGGCCAACGATTGCCTGGGTGGGGCATACGTCGATACATTTTTGGCAGCTGCCGCAGTGGTTGGTTGCCGCGGCATCAGTCGGCAGCGGCAGATCGACATAAATTTCGCCGAGAAAAAACCAAGAGCCTGTTTTAGAGTCGAGTAAGTTGCTATGTTTGCCTATCCAGCCTAAGCCAGCTTTCTCGGCCAAGGCTTTTTCCATTACTGGCGCGCTATCGGTGAATACTCGGTAGCCAAATTTACCGATTTCTTGTTGGATGCGTTGGGCTAATTTCTTAAGTCGTGAGCGCACGACTTTGTGGTAGTCGCGGCCGAGCGCGTAGCGAGAAATATAAGCCGTGTTTTGATCTTTCAATACTTCTTCTGCGGCTTTTATATCGGCCGGAGCATAATCCATTCTTACTGAGATGACCCGTTTTGTGCCTGCTACTAGTTGCTCAGGATTGGTTCGTTTGCTGCCGTGTTTATGCATGTAGTCCATCTCGCCCTGCATGCCTTTTTCCAGCCATTTATTTAGGTGGGCTTCATGCTTAGATAATTCCCCGTCACTAATGCCGACAGCGTCGAATCCCATTTCGACACCCCAAGTCTTAATGTCGCTGGCAAGCTTGGATAATTGCGTCGCAGACAAGTTTAAGGCACTAGCCTCAGGCTTGCTTTCATTCGGGGTGTTTGAGTTGGTCTGTTGGGATGTCATAATAGACCTATTCTAACTGAAGAGACCCCAGCATAACTCGACGAACCGATAAAAATGCCTTTAATTATTTTTACCTCGACCCTGAGTTATGCTGAGGTCTCTTAAACATTACTCAAAACTAGGCCTTATTCTATGCTGAAAGTCGAAACTCAAGCCGAGTCATCATTTTTTTCGTCGCGTAGCCTTGAGCAAACCAATGACATTGGCCAACAGATAGCCAGACAGTTAGTGTTTCCGTCTTGCGTCTACTTACATGGTGATATGGGTGCAGGCAAAACAACGCTGACTAAATCAATCATTCAGGCATTTGGCTATGAGGGTGCCGTAACCAGCCCTACCTACAATTTGGTACAAGAGTATCCTGTTGATCAGGGCATTATTTATCATATGGATCTATACCGTCTCGAAGACCCTAGCGAGATTGAGTTTTTAGCCGTCGATGATATGTGGTCTGAGCGCAGCCTTTTTTTGATCGAGTGGCCAGCCAGGGCGGCTGGATATCTGCAAAAAGCGGATTGCGAAATCTTCATAAGTAAGGCATCCGATAAGCCACAAGACACACGAGATATTACTCTAAAACTCTCTAGTTAGCGTTGCTACGTTTTCCAGTTAGCGATGCATGGCTTTCTTAACGCTTGGTATAAGTTCTCGCACTGCGCTTAGAAACCTGTTGTAATTACCGTAGAGACCTCAGCATAAGTCGACGATCGAATAAAAAGTTCTGTAATGCCGCCTTAACTGGAGGCATTCGAAGCACTTTTTATTTGCTCCTTGAGTTACGCCAAGGGCTAATTAATTTAGTCGTCAACAAAAACAACAAACGCTCTTAAGTGACTGATATCCAGCTTGCGCTCACAGCAAAACTATAACTAATGTCGTTTATTTTTTTTAGCGCCATACGATGTTCGATTAGAACTTTAAGCTTACCGACGCTTGCGATGGCGTTACTGCTTAGTTGTGGATTACTGCTGTCGAGCAAAGTCAGTGCGCAGCAAGGCGCTAATCAAGTCAATAATATACGGCTCTGGCACTCGCCCGATAAGACTAGAGTTGTATTCGATGTCTCCAAAGATATAACCCACAATACCTTCAATTTGAAGAACCCTGAGCGACTCGTTGTTGACATACAAAACGGCGGATTTAAAGTAGCCTTGCCGAGCTTAGAAATCGATAATCCTCATCTCAGCGCTGTGCGATCTGGCTCGCCAAGGAAAGGTGTGCTGCGTTTTGTGTTTGAGCTGAAGAAGCCTCTGGAGGCACATAGTTTTGTTCTCACGCCAAATGAGTTGTACGGCTATCGCCTAGTGCTTGATCTAATTGATAGCGAGGCGACACCAGTAATCGCTTTAGACGGTGCTGATGCGTTAGACGGTAAGCCGGTTGATACCAATCTTGCCGCCGGGCCACCAATTGACCTTGCCGAGCTAGATGTGGTTGCGGTTGCAGCGACAGCAGAGAGTGAGGCTCAATCGTTGCCTAAGCCACCACTAATTATCTCCTCGCCCGCACTCACTAAACAGAAGATCGTCATCGCGATTGATGCTGGGCATGGCGGCGAAGACCCTGGTGCAATCGGGCATAGAGGTAGTCGCGAAAAGCAGATCACTTTATCGATCGCCAAGCATCTGCAAAAGGTTATCAATGCCGATAGCCGCATGCAGGCATTCTTAGTTAGAGAAGGCGACTACTACGTAGACCTAACTCGACGACGCATCTTGGCGAGAGAGAAGGGCGCCGATATCTTTGTGTCAATTCACGCCGATGCTTTTGACAAGAAAAGCGCTAATGGCTTATCGGTGTTCGCCTTATCACAGCGCGGTGCTACCAGTGCAATGGCTAGGGCGCTGGCAAAAAAGGAGAACGCCGCTGACTTAATTGGCGGTGTTAGCCTAGCCGACAAAGATGCGGTGCTTGCTAAGGTATTGGTGGATTTATCCATGACAAATACGATTAGCGAAAGCGTGAACTTGGGTGGGCGCGTGTTAAAGGAGTTAAGTAAGGTTGGTCGGTTGCATTCGAAGAGAGTTGAGCAAGCCTCATTCGTGGTATTAAAATCGCCAGACATACCATCGATCCTGATTGAAACAGGATTTATCACCAATCTTGATGAAGAGAAGAAATTACGCACCACGCGATATCAGGAGAAAATTGCCAACGCCATTCATCGAGCCTTGGGTGAATATTACGATCAAACACCTTACTATAATCAGGCTAGCTATTCATCGCCAAGAGTGGCTTTCTCGTCTAACTCTCCAGCGTCAAAGCGGCATAAGGTCAAGCGTGGCGATTCCTTGTCGAGCATTGCGCTAAAATATGGTACTACCGTTGCAGAGCTAAAGCGGCTTAATAAACTGCCGAATAATACTGCCGTATTGGGTCAGCGTTTAAAGTTACCGAGTGGCAATAGCGGCTCTAGCAAACTATCATCGCGACAAAGTAATCCTGCGGTGCATATTGTTGTGCGTGGTGATTCACTGTCAAAAATTTCGGCACGTTATAATGTCACTATCAATGCACTCAAGCGCGCTAACGGCTTTACTAAAAATACCGTTTACCAAGGGCAGAAAATCAAAATTCCTGGCGGCATTAGTACTAAACAGCGGGTCACTAAACATACGGTAAAGCGAGGTGATACGCTTTCCGAGATCGCCGAACAATACGGCGTGACGACTAGGCAGGTGATGCTAGCAAATGGTTTGCCAAGCGGGACTGTCCGATTAGGCCAAACTTTAAAAATACCGAGATAAACGTTCTAGACATCATGACCGATAATGCTGTAACAAAACAACGAATACACGCTTTAGACCCCCGGCTAATCAATCAGATTGCGGCGGGCGAAATTATTGAGCGCCCAGCATCAATGCTTAAGGAGTTGATCGAGAATGCACTAGACGCTGGGGCGACTATTATCGATATTGAAATAGAGAATGCCGGTGTCAAGCGTCTAAAAATTTCGGATAACGGGCATGGGATACTAAAGCTAGATTTGGCTATGGCATTGTCACGACACGCTACTAGCAAAATTGAAAACCTGACCGACCTTGAACAAATAGCCACCCTGGGCTTTCGTGGCGAGGCGTTACCGAGTATTGCCTCAGTTACGCGTATGACTATCAAGTCACGTGAAATGAATTCGGACCAAGCTTGGATGGTTTCAAGCGATGGCAACAATAAAACCACCGCCCCGCAACCCGTCGCGCACCCAGTTGGTACCTCTATTGAAACGCGTGACCTTTTCTACAACACTCCGGCAAGGCGCAAATTTCTTAAAACTGACAATACTGAATTTAAACATTTAGACCAAGTGGTCCGGCGCATGGCGTTGTCACGCTTTGATGTGGCGTTTAAACTGCAGCACAACGGTCGTGTCGTGCTTCATTTGCCAAGCGTGCCGGCTGACGATGCGCGTCGGCTAAAGATGGTCTGTGGCGACAATGTGCCAGAGAACAGTGTCTACTTTGATGAGCAGCGTGATGGTATGCGGCTGTCGGGCTGGGCGGGTTTACCTAGCTTTTCTCGCAGCCAGGCCGACATGCAATATTTCTTTCTTAACGGCCGCTTGATTCGGGATAAAACCATGGTTCATGCGGTGCGTCTTGGTTACCGAGACGTCTTGTTTCACGGGCGTCACCCAATATACGTTTTGTATTTAGAGATGGACCCAGCTGGTGTTGACGTTAACGTGCATCCGACTAAACACGAAGTGCGTTTTCGCGAGAGTCGTAACGTTCATGGCTTTGTCTTTCGCTCGATTCAGCGTCATGTTGGCGCAAGTGCCGGTGACGTAGGCAGCTTGCAGGTCGACTCAGAACACGGTGCGGCGACGCCAAAGCCAATCAATCCTAATTCAGTTTCCAATAATGGCCTTCCGCAAATAAATCAACAATCGCCAATTCGTTATGATGAGAATCGCTACCAAGCCGGGGAGCGCTTAACGGCAAATCAAGTGCGTGAGCAAATTGGCGGATATAAGCAGATCTCTGAGTCTGCATTTCGTGCGAATTCCTCGCGACCGTCGACCAGTAATTATCTAAATGTAGCCTTAGCGGCCAAGCCCAACGACCAGGATGCCGAGCCTAACGGGCATGTGATACCGCCAATGGGTTATGCCTTAGCGCAGCTTAAAGGTATTTACATCCTAGCGGAAAATGAGCAAGGTCTGATACTGGTCGATATGCATGCAGCGCATGAGCGCATAACCTATGAGCGTTTAAAGACAGCGATGGAGTCTAAGGCGATTGCTCAACAACCATTGCTGGTGCCCGTGACTATCCATGTCAGTGAAACCGAGATGATGGCATGGGACCAGCAGCAAAGCGTTTTTGATTCGCTTGGCTTAGAAGTTGAGCAACTTGATGAACAAATTTTAGTCGTGCGGGCGGTTCCCGACGTATTGGCAAACTCGGATGTGTCGCAATTAGTGAGGGACGTGTTGTCTGATTTAGTTGCTACAGAGCATAGCAATAGGATCGAAGAAACCATGCATGAGGTGCTGTCGTCCATGGCGTGTCACGGCTCAGTTCGTGCAAATCGATTATTGTCGATCGCCGAAATGAATGCATTATTGCGTGACATGGAAGCGACTGAGCGCAGCGGTCAATGTAATCATGGTCGCCCGACATGGGTGCAGATGTCGCTTAGCCAATTAGATGGCTGGTTCAAGCGCGGTCAGTAATGAAATATAAACTTTCGTTAGTGCCTGAGAAAATTCCTGTGGTTTGTCTCATGGGCCCGACAGCAACGGGTAAAACCGATGCCGCAGCGCAGATCTATGAGAGCATTGATGCTGAAATTATCAGCGTCGATTCGGCGTTAGTGTATACCGGCATGGACATCGGCACAGCCAAGCCAGATGCAGATTTTCTTGCAAAATACCCTCATCATTTGGTCGATGTTCGCCATCCGAATGACAGCTATTCGGTGGCCGATTTTTTCAATGACTGCAGTGCGCTGATTAGCGATATAACCGCGCGCGGGAAGTTGCCGGTGCTTGCGGGTGGAACCATGTTTTACTTTAATGCACTAGAACGAGGCTTAACTGAGTTGCCGCAGGCAGACCAAGCGCTGCGTGATGAAATCACTGATCAAGCAAGCCGTTTGGGTTGGCCTGTGTTACATCAACGTTTGGCCGCGTTAGATGCTCAAAGTGCTGATCGAATAGATCCTATGGACGCACAGCGAATACAGCGAGCGCTTGAAATTGTGTTGGCAGGAGGCAAGCCAGTAGCAGCCCATAATGAAAATCGAAAATTACCACCTCCAAACCCTCTGTTAAAGATAGCATTAGCGTTCTCGGATCGAGCTGTTCTGCATCAGCGAATAGCGCGCCGTTTTGACATCATGCTTGACGCTGGATTAGAAGCTGAAGTTCGCGATTTGCTCGGCAGTGGCGTTGACGCTAATTCAGCCTCTATGCGAATGATCGGCTACCGACAGATGCTCGAGTACCTCAATGGAGAGATAGATTTAGCGCGTATGAGAGAGAAGGGTATTGTTGCCACTCGCCAACTCGCAAAGCGCCAGCTAACATGGCTTAGAAATCAGAGTAACCTGCTTTGGTGGGTTGACCACGGGCTAGAAGATAAGGAATTTCAAGAGCTTGTGTCACTTGTCAGGCAACATGTTTGAAAAATGAGCGTTAATTAATCGGTTTCATTTTATAAAGTAGCCTATAATCTCAGCACATGCTCTTGGGGGGCAATTCGACGCTTCAGGTGATTCTGCAGAGTCAATTTAAAGGTATCTAGATAAAGTTAAGGCAAAGCTGCTTTAACATTGAAGTTTTAGCTTGCTGAGTCGATGATTAGTCATAGAATTTTCACGTGCTACGGCTACTATATAGGCATAAGCTAACCAAATATGTGCAAAGATGCTCATTAAAATTGTGTTTATGATGATTTAAGTCGCGAAATAGGCTTAATTTGAATAAGCAATAGAGACTTTTTGCTTTGCAGAGTGTTAGATAAGGACTGACAATTCCTCAAGAATGTTAATAATGTCTATTCACCCGCATATTAAAAATAAAAAAGAGAATAAGAAAAATGGCACAGAATAAAGGAACGGCACTTCAAGACCCATTCTTAAACGCCCTACGGAAGGACCGAATTCCAGTTTCAATTTATTTGGTCAATGGTATCAAGCTGCAAGGTCAGGTTGAGTCTTTTGATCAATTCGTTATCGTATTACGTAATACTGTCAACCAGATGATCTACAAACATGCGGTTTCTACCGTTGTGCCTTCGAAGGCGGTTAAGCTTGACTTAGACGACGGCAGCGAGTGATATCGTAGGTTGTTCGGATTGAAGGCAGGAAAATTTGCATAAGCCGGATAAGTACTACTTTAAACGGTCTATATTAACTTATAGTACAGTTATTACTGGTAATCGTGTGTTGCTTGCCGTTTCTGACTGTGCAAATCAAGCGTCTATTTATTAGGCTATTCAACATTGCTTTCCAATTTTGATTGCCAATCGCAACTATGCTTTTCAATGTCGAGTCATAGGCGCTCACTACAAGAGCGCACACTAAAAGGCGCTTACCAAAAATTTTATCGTGTTTGAACTAGCCGAAGCCAAAGCCCAGCCAAATGCGTTGATCGTATATCAGCGTAGCTCATCTCAAGAAGATCAAGAAATTCTCGAGGAAATAAAACTGCTTGCCGCCTCAGCGGGAGCAATTGTAATTGATACCTTGACTGCGTTTAGACGCTCTCCTGACGCCTCAACTTACATTGGCAAGGGAAAAGTCGAAGAAGTCAAAGAGCTAGTCGAGTCTGCCGAAATAGAACTGGTGATTCTTAATCACTCGATAAGCCCGATTCAAGAACGAAACTTGGAGCGTGCCTTAGAAGTTCGGGTGCTCGACAGAACAGGTTTAATATTAGATATCTTTGCACAGCGAGCTACTAGCCACGAAGGTAAACTTCAGGTTGAGCTAGCCCAGTTGCAACATTTATCGACGCGCTTAGTACGTGGCTGGACTCATTTAGAGCGGCAAAAAGGGGGTATTGGTTTACGTGGGCCAGGTGAAACTCAGTTGGAGACCGATCGACGACTTATTGGTCATCGCATTAAGGTGCTCAATAAGCGCTTAGATGTTGTCTCCGCTCAACGTCAATTACGACGAAAGTCTCGCGCTAAAGTGCCGGTGCCAACGGTGTCACTGGTTGGTTATACCAATGCCGGAAAATCGAGTCTATTTAACAATATCACCAACGCTGATGTTTATGCCGAAGATCAGCTCTTCGCAACCCTTGACACGACAATGCGACGCGTTGAGTTGGAGCAGTTCGGTACCACTATTTTGTCCGATACAGTCGGTTTCATACGCGACTTGCCGCACTCCTTAGTCGAAGCTTTTCATTCAACGCTCGAAGAAGTCAGTAATGCTAATTTACTGCTACATGTTGTCGACGTGGTTAGTAACTACCGAGAAGATTGTATTAGTGAGGTAAATAAGGTTCTTAACGAGATCGGGGCTTCTGACATACCGACCATTATGATTTTCAATAAAATCGATTTAAATGGCTCGCCAGCTAAAGTAAAGCGTAATGACAATGGTTTGGTAAACGAAATCTGGTTATCAGCTCATACTGGTGAAGGAGTGAGCCTGTTGCTAGATGCTATTACCGAGTATCTATCGCTCTTGCACATGCGTTGCAAATTAGGCTTGCCAGCTAGTAATGGGAAACTACGCGCGGCCTTGTATGAAAGAAGCCTGATTAAAGCTGAAGCCATTAATGATGATGGGTCCTTTGAGCTAGAGCTAGAGCTATCGCCTGCAGATTTTGGCTGGCTGGAGAAGCAAGATGACATTAATGAAATAAAGCGTCTAAAATAAACCGCATATAGGCTTGCTTGTACTCACATTAATCACTATATATTTGCTAAACTTGTATAAATAAAGAACATAATAGTTTTAATCCCTTTTTTGGAGAAATAACGCATGCCGTGGAATGAACCTGGCTCAGGTAATTCAGGAAACCGAGACCCTTGGGGTAACGGAAATAAAGGTAAGGGCAATCAAAGCCCTGATTTGGATCAGATAATAGATAACGTCCGTAAGCGTTTTGGTGGCGGTGGCGGTAGTGGCTCAGGTAAACGCAAAGGGTTATTTTCTCCTTGGTTGATTATTCTGCTGGTCGCGGTGGCCTATTGGGGCATGCAATCGTTCTATCAAGTTGACGAGGGTAATCAAAGTATTGAACTTCGTTTTGGTAAGTTCAAGCAAACCGTCGGAGCTGGTCTGAACTTTATCGCTTGGCCGCTTGAAGAGAAAATTGTTATTGATACACAACAGCTACGAACGGTTGAAGTTGGTTATCGAAGTAATTCACCAGAGCCTAAAGAAGCGCTGATGTTGACGCGAGATCAAAACATTGTCGATGTCACCATGGCGGTTCAGTACACCATCAAATCAATTGAAGATTTGGTTTTTAATGTTGGTGATATCTTTCAACCCGGCGGTCTAGAAAGTGTCGTCCGAAGCGCCACTGAAAGCGCGCTGCGAGAGGTTGTAGGTAGTACAGAGATGGATGATTTGCTAACTACTGATCGGCCCATAGTCGATTCTGAAACCAAAGCATTGCTGCAAAATATTTTAGATCGATACAAAACAGGCATTCTAGTTAAGTCAATCGAAATTCAAGATGCTAAGCCGCCGGTGCAAGTACGTGACGCTTTTGATGACGTGGTACGTGCCGACCAAGATAGAACTAAGCTTACTAACCAAGCCGAAGCCTACGCCAAGAAGCTTGTGCCGAATGCACGTGGTGAGGCATCTCGAATTTTGCAAGAAGCTGAGGCGTATAAAGCCAAAGTAGTTGCTGAAGCAACCGGTGAGGCCGAGCGATTCAATCGAATTCTAACCGAGTACCAGAAAGCCCCTGCGATCACCAAAAAACGCTTGTACATTGAAACAATGGAAGACGTTTTGGCGGATAGTAGCAAGGTGTTAATCGATCAAAATGCGGCAGGTGGAAATAGCCTGATGTATTTGCCAATCGATAAAATCATAGAAAGTAACAAGCGTGGTTCAAGCGGATCAACGTCGGTGCGACGCGATGATGTATTACCGTCATCCCAAACACCAAGCCAAGCTTCGCAAATCCAGACCGTCGATAGCAACAAACGAGGAGGTCGATAAATGAAATCCGATAAAATTTTGATGGGCATCGTTTTTGCCCTAGTGGCTGCTGTGGTTGTTTTTGCCAGCACTGTATTTACGGTTAATGAATGGGAACGAGGTTTAAAGTTCCAATTTGGTGAGTTCTCGGGCGAAGAAATACAGCCTGGAATTAATTTCAAAATCCCAATCGCCAACACTATTGAAACCTATGATATTCGCATTCAAACGATGGACAGGGCGCCTGAGCGCTTTATAACCGTCAATAAAGAAGAGTTATTGGTAGATAGTTTTGTTAAGTGGCGGATCAGTGATCTCCAGACTTACTATAAAGCCGTAAAAACCCGAGCAAATGCTGAAAACCGCTTGGAGCAAAAGATTAACAATAGTCTTAAGGCGCAAATTGCTAAGCGCACAATTGCCGATGTTGTTGCTGGTGATCGTATTGAAATAATGAATGTGGTGCAGACGGCAATTGTCGAAGAAGCGGTGTCAATTGGCGTTGAGGTTGTAGACGTTCGGCTGAAGCGAGTTGACCTAGCCGATCAAATTCAATCAAATGTATACGAGCGGATGCGGTCTGAACGTCAGCGTATAGCTAACGAGTATCGTGCCGAAGGTAACGAAAAAGCGATTGAAATTCGAGCTAATGCCGACCGTGAAAAAGTTGAACTTGTCTCTGAAGCCGAAAAGAAAGCACAGCTTACTCGAGGTGACGCTGACGCCACCGCGATCAAGACTTATGCAGACTCATTTGGTAAAGATGAGGCGTTCTACGATTTTTATCGTAGCTTGGGCGCGTATAAGAATACCTTCAATTCGTCCGGTGACTTGATTATTTTGGATCCTAAATCTGACTTCTTCAAACATTTTAACACCAGCACTGATTAGTCGTAAAAAGGTGGCTTTCTAGTTAGAAAGGCAGTCATTATGACTGCCTTTCTTTTGCCCTTTGTTTTTACCGATATCGGAATTGCATTTTCAACAAGAATTATTGTGCCAAAAGATTTTCCCCACAGGGCTGTACTAAAAAGCAGCATGACGTATAATCCGCCCGTAATTAACGTGACTCTTTTCAAGAAGGCGATCAGCAATGGTAAATGACGCTAACTGGCTACTACCAGAAGGTGTTGAAGAAATTCTACCTGACGAAGCCATTAAGCTAGAGATGCTTCGACGTGACGTCTTAGATGACCTAATTGGTCGTGGTTTTCAGCTTGTAATGCCACCCGTCATGGAGTTTGTAGATTCTTTGTTAACGGGAACTGGCGAAGAACTGGATACCCAAACATATAAATTTATGGATCAGCATACTCATAGAATGCTGGGTATTAGAGCCGACATAACTCCTCAAATAGCGCGCATAGACTCTCACTATTTAGCTGATATTGATATTAATAAGCTATGTTATGCTGGAACAGTATTGCGAACTCAACCATCTCAAATGGGTGGCCAGCGGGAGTTACTGCAGATCGGGGCCGAAATTTTTGGGGTTGCCGACGAGCGCGCCGATATCGAAGTAATAGAAGCGATGTTGACCGCTTTGCGATTGAGCAATGCTAAACAAATCACCTTGAGCTTGGGCCATGTAGGAATATATCGAGCGTTGTTGAATGAGCAGGGTATTAGTGGCGCGTTAGAACATACCTTACGCGATGTGCTGCTGCGTAAGTCGACTCCAGATATTCATGATTTGGGCAATAAATTAGATATCGCCCCGTTCGTCAAGCTATTGAGCCTTGCCGGTTCAGTTGGCGTTATCGAGTCAGCCCGAGAGGCATTTTCAGCTAATTCGGAAATTGCTACCTCGTTAGCTCAATTAGAGTTGGTTTTGAGTCATTTAAGCTCGTCTGATGATATAAATATTCATTTAGATTTAGCCGATGTATTAGGTTATCGATACCACACCGGCCTTACCTTTAATGCTTTTGTCGCAGACCGAGGAATAACCGTTGCTCAAGGTGGTCGTTATGACCGTATCGGTGAGCAATTTGGTCGTGCTCGACCAGCCACGGGTTTCAGTGCAGACTTGAAGACCCTGGTAAAACTTAGTTAACAGTTAATCCTTATAAATGCCGACTATTAGTGTTCGGCAAACACATAGAAATTTAGCAATGAGCAAAAAAGTAATTGTAGTTGGCACCCAGTGGGGCGATGAAGGCAAGGGTAAAATCGTAGACCTTCTAACCGATACGGCGAAGGTTGTTGTTCGCTTTCAGGGTGGTCATAATGCCGGTCATACCTTAGTTATTGAAGGTAAGAAGACGGTTTTACACCTCATACCATCAGGCATTCTTCGTGATGGAGTGCATTGCTTAATTGGTAACGGTGTGGTGTTAGCGCCCGATGCTCTGTTCGAAGAAATGGACGAACTCGAAGCCAACGGTGTTCCTGTTGGAGACCGTTTGGGTATTAGTGAGGCTTGCCCATTGATTTTACCGCATCACGTAGCGCTAGACCAAGCCCGTGAAGTGAAGCGTGGTAAAGCCGCAATTGGCACTACTGGCCGTGGTATCGGGCCTGCCTACGAGGACAAAGTCGCACGCAGAGGGCTTCGCTTAGGCGACCTAGTATTCGACCTTAACTTCGCCGAAAAACTAAAAGAAGTGATGGAGTTTCATAACTTCTCATTAAAGAATTATTACCAAGTTGATGAGCTAGATTATCAACAGTGTTTAGATCAAACTTTGTCGTATAAAGAACGCCTTATGCCGCTAACGGTTGATGTAACTCAATTGTTAGATGATTATAGCCGTGAAGGTCGTCCGATGATGTTTGAAGGCGCGCAAGGTATGATGCTGGATATAGATCACGGCACTTATCCGTTTGTAACATCTTCAAATACGACTTCTGGCTCTGCGGCTACCGGCAGCGGCGTTGGACCAAATGCGTTTGATGAAGTGCTGGGTATTGTTAAAGCCTATACCACTCGAGTTGGCGCTGGCCCATTTCCAACTGAATTGGATTGTGATGTCGGACAACATCTTGGTATTAAAGGTCACGAATTTGGTGCTACCACTGGGCGTTCGCGTCGTTGCGGTTGGTTTGATGCCGTGTTAATGCGTCGCTCACGCCAAGTGAACGGTTTATCGTCATTATGTTTGACTAAACTCGACGTACTTGACGGACTAAAAGAATTGAAAATTTGTAACGGTTATCGTTACAACGGCCAAGAGCTTAGCGTCTCACCAGTTGGTGCCGACGCCTTAGCAAAGTGTGAGCCGGTATACGAGAGTATGCCTGGCTGGTCTGAGAACACACAAGGTGCGCAGACTATGGCAGAATTGCCACAGGCTGCGCAAAACTACGTAGCACGTTTGGCTGAATTAGTCGGTGTGCAAATTGATATCGTTTCAACCGGCCCAGATAGGGCGGAGACGATTGTAATAAAAGATCTCTACGCGTAATTAAGCTGACTTAGGTGATTTAACTCGCTGCAGGCGCTGCCTTTAAATTGGCCGCAGGCGCGATGCTATTAAATTAGCCGCAGGCGCGACACTACGCTGCAGGCGTTGCTACTTCGTTAGCAGCAGGCAGTAAAGACACCTCTGGTGCTTTGATTTTAAAGTGTACAGTTGGTGTGTCGTAAAGGCTTTATCCGATAGAGAAATTAGGAATAAGAAATAAATTTGAGTAACAAAAGTAACAAGAAAAAAGATTCAACAAGAAAGCACAAGCGCTTAAGCACTGACATTGTTTTAAAATATTTGTCACAGCGCACTGAGCCTTCAAACACTAAAGCCATAGCGGAAACGCTTGGTCGAGTCGGCAAGGATGGCCGACAAGAAACATTTGATATATTAGAGCTATTGCGTGATGAAGGAAAAGTCTCGCAACTAAGCAAGCATCGATGGGCGATGAAACACGCTATTCAAGAGCATCGTGGTAAAGTTGTTGGTCATGTCGACGGACACGGCTACGTGCTCACCGACGAAACCCGGGAAAAAGTTTTTCTACGTGCGCAAGACATGCGTGATGCATTGCATAACGACATTGTTGATGTTCGTATAACTGGGCGGGATCGGCGAAAGAAGTTATTGGGTCAAATTATCAATATCGTCGAGCGTGGCAATTTGGTTATCGTGGGCCGTTATTTCAATGAGGGTAACCAGCATTTCGTGGTGCCAGATGATCAGCGAATCGGTCAAGATATTGCTGTTTTAGCAGATCATACTGCTGGAGCGAAAAGTGGTCAGGTGGTGGCAATTAAGATTACCAAGCACCCAACCAAGAATTTTCAACCGCTGGGCGAAATTACTGAAGTGCTTGGAGATTACTTATCACCGGGTATGGAAATTGAGATCGCCATTCGTAAACATGAATTACCACACCAATGGCCGACTGCGGTCGAACAACAGGTAAAATCGTTTGATCAAGAAGTCACCGAAAAAGACTTCAAGGGCAGAACTGACATTCGTGATCTGCCACTCGTCACCATCGATGGAGAAGATGCCAGAGACTTTGATGACGCGGTTTATTGTCAGCCGATGGAGAACGGTCGTAATCGCTTGATGGTCGCCATCGCTGACGTATCAAGCTATGTAAAAGAACAGAGCCCTTTAGACCAAGAGGCGTGGCACCGCGGCACCTCGGTGTACTTTCCAAACAATGTAATACCCATGCTGCCCGAGGTATTGTCTAACGGCTTGTGTTCGCTAAAGCCGAAGGTTAACCGATTGTGTTTCGTCTGTGACATGGTGATTGGCAAAGACGGTGACATAGAAAGTTATGATTTTTATCAGGCGGTAATGTATTCACATGCACGACTCACTTATACCCAAGTCGCCGCACTGATTGCCGGGGATAAAGACGCTAGCAATGTACCGACCGAGTTACAGCCGGCAATTGATGATTTATATGCCTTGTCTAACAAGCTTGGAAAGTGTCGCCGCCGTTCAGGGACTATCGAATTTGAAATTCCTGAGCCGGTCATTGTTTTTGACGAGAACCGAAAAATTGATCGGGTTGAAGCACGTGAGCGAAATGATGCTCATAAGCTAATTGAAGAGTGCATGCTGGCGGCTAATATCTGCGCCTCATTGATTCTCGAAGACTCCGATGCGGCGGGAATCTACCGTGTGCACGATGCTCCCGACGAAGACAAGATAGCCGATGCGCGAATATTCTTACGCCAGTTTAAATTGCTATTAGGCGGTGGTGACACACCTGAACCAAAGGATTTTGCTGATGTGATTAATAAAGTAAGCGATCCGCTAACGGCGAAAATCGTTCAAACAACATTACTAAGAAGTATGAAGCAAGCGCGGTACGACGTTGAAAATACCGGACATTTCGCGCTTAATTTTGACTCTTATACGCATTTTACATCGCCGATTCGTCGCTACTCTGATCTATTGGTACATCGGCAGATTCGTCGACTATTGGACAACCCTAACTTGCAAGACACGGATGAGAAATTCATTCAAGTTGAAAAAACAGCTGTGCAAACATCCTCGACAGAGAGGCGAGCCGAAAAGGCTACCCGCGAAGCGGTTCAGTGGCTGAAGTGTGAGTTTATGAGCCACAAAATTGGTGATCATTTATTTGGCGTTATTTCCAGTGTCACTGAGTTTGGCGTGTTTGTTGAGCTTGAGAAATTTTATATTGACGGCTTAGTGCATATCACGGCGCTTGGCGAAGACTACTATCGTTACGAAGCTGACAACCGGCGATTAGTCGGGGAGAGTAGTGGTAAAACATATCAAGCGGGTGATCGCCTAGAAGTGCAGGTCGCTAGAGTTGATATGGAGCAAGGAAAAATAGATTTCACACTTACCGATGTTAAAAATGAGAAGTTTAACCGTGCTAAAGGCGGCAAGCCTAAACGTAATACGAAGCACAAGGATGGTAAGCCATCTTCTCATCGAGGCAAAAAGGGCGGTGACGGTAAGGCAAAACGGTCATCTTCTAAAGACAAGTCGAAAGTAAAAAAGAAGAAGCATAGCTAATGGCTCAACAACTCTCATGGGTGCTTGGCCACCACGCTGTTAATGCCGTAATTGCGGTAAACCCAGAGCGAGCGGTTGCGCTTTGGGTAACGATAAACAGTAATAATTCGGCGCAACAAGGCGTTATTGAACAGATTCGTCAACTCGGCTTACCGGTGCATGCGGTCGACAAACGAGAATTAGCAAGGCGCTGTGGCGTCGAGCAAAACCAAGGCATCGCGCTAGAAGCAAAGCCTAAGCAAGATGGTGGCGACAAAGAGCTTGAATCGTTCATTAAAAAGCTAGACAGCAATAAAATACCGCTGTTATTAATTCTTGACCAAGTACAAGACCCGCATAATTTTGGTGCTTGCCTAAGAACCGCTGATGCCGCTGGTGCCGATGCGGTAATAGTCGCCAAAGACAACGCCAGCCCAATGACGCCGGTAGTGCAAAAGGTAGCTAGCGGAGCGGCTGAAACGATGCCTATTTTTCGTGTCACTAATTTAGCGCGCTCAATGGAGAAGCTGCAGAAACTTGGTATTTGGATGATTGGCACCTCAGACAAAGCTAAGCATTCGATCTACCAAGAGGATCTAAGCGGAGCGGTTGCTATTGTGATGGGCGCAGAAGGCCGGGGTATGAGGAGCTTAACGGAGAAGAAGTGCGATTCGTTGGTAAGCATCCCGATGGCTGGCAGTGTGGTTTCGAGTTTAAACGTATCGGTTGCAACTGGCGTGTGTCTTTATGAGGTTGTGCGCCAGCGTGTTGCTTAGTTGTTTCAGGCGCTCGGCTCTGTAAAATTCTTCATAGAAAAGTTTTTATACTATCAATGTCTTATTTATTTCAGCAGCCAGCCCGGCGTGGGCATCAACAGCAGCATAACTTGAATGGGCTTGTTGTGATATCTCAATGAAAGTTTGGGTCGATGCTGACGCCTGCCCGGTGGTGATTAAAGAAATTTTATTTCGTGCGGCTGAGCGTTCTAAGGTGATGGTGGTGCTGGTTGCTAACCAAGCGATTTCTCACCCCCAGTCAGCCTATATCCGTTCAATGCAAGTCGCGCGAGGCTTTGATGTAGCAGATAATGAAATAGTGCGCTTGTGTGAACCGGGAGACCTTGTAATTACCTCTGACATACCTTTGGCGGCGGATGTCTTAGCGAAGGATTGTCATACTCTTACACCACGAGGTGAGCGTTGCACTCAGGCTAATATTCAAGCGCGGCTAAGCATGCGAGATTTCATGGATACTCTTCGTGGTAGTGGTGAGCACTCGGGCGGCCCTGCGCCGTTAAACTCGGCCGATCGGCGAGCGTTTGGCAACGAGTTAGATGGCTTGCTACGTAGAATTAACAACAAAGGTCAGTAGTGGCAAATTTTAACATGAAATATATCTGTGTATTCTGTGGTTCAAGCAATGGCTTAGGCGATTCATACATGGAGTCAGCTAGAAAGCTAGGCGGTGCTATCGTTGCAGGCGGTTTCGGTCTGGTTTGCGGCGGGGCTAGTGTCGGCACCATGGGGGCAATTGCTGACTCAGTGTTGCAAGCGGGAGGGTAGGTTACCGGAGTTATACCCCAGTCGATTGCAGACATGGATGTGGCTCACACTGGTCTTACTAGCTTAGAAGTGGTCGCCGATATGCATCAGCGCAAGGCGAGAATGATGCTGCTGTCTGATGGCTTTATAGCTATGCCTGGTGGGCTGGGAACGCTGGAAGAAATATTCGAGGCCCTAACTTGGCTGCAATTAGGCTTTCATAGCAAGCCTTGTGCGGTATTAAACACCAATGGTTATTATGACAAATTATTGGCTTTTTTAGATCACGCTAGCCAACAAGGGTTTGCAAAACAGGGCCATGTTGAGCAGATGATGCGCGCTGAGACACCTGAAGAAGTAATCAAAATGCTAGTCGATCATAAAGTATCATTCGAGCCAAAGCTTGGGTAATGAATGCAAAGCGATAGGCTAACTCGGCAGATATTATTGATCAAAGAAGCCACTATTAATCAAAGAAGCCACTATGTTTTTCTTCAACGCTATTCAACATAGTGGCTTGGTACGATTACAACATTTTCAGTACCAACAAAACACTAACTCCTTGTAGATCAATGTGTCTAAAGCCTTCGCTGTCGCTTAAGCCACTTCCAGGTGATGTTTTGTCAACTAAATAATAGCTCGTGAGCAGCTATCGTTGCCTCACCCATTGGGGTGAATTGGCAAAATCGTTAACCATTTACTAACGACAAAAACTCAGTGCGAGTGGCTTGGTTACTTCTAAAGTTGCCAAGCATCGATGATGTTTTCATAATCGAGTTTTGCTTTTGAACGCCGCGCATCATCATGCACATGTGCTTTGCCTCGATAATAACGCCAACACCTTCAGCGCCAGTTACTTCACGCATTGTCTCAGCAATCTCTGTAGTCAATTGCTCTTGGATTTGCATGCGCCGAGCATACA
>Ga0075467_10000977_pt1 | contig 23418 bp, 24 predicted proteins | sample DEB08_DNA_9_FD_75067 | JGI IMG/M metagenome (GOLD analysis project Ga0075467, IMG submission 75067) | Aqueous microbial communities from the Delaware River and Bay under freshwater to marine salinity gradient to study organic matter... | ecosystem: Environmental > Aquatic > Marine > Coastal ... | reverse complement strand
TTTGGGGCTGCTCTTTGCCGCTGCTGCATTCTTTGCCGTTCGGCGGTCAGTCCACATAATCGCAGCTCTCAGCGATAACATTGCCGACAAGAACGAGCATAATCTGTCCTCGATTGATCGTAACAACTCCTTTGCTGAATTTGAGCCCGCAATCGAAACGCTCGACAAGCTATTGCAGCGTCTCGACACTGCGCTTGAAGCCGAGCGTGCGTTTGCAACCAATGCGGCGCACGAACTGCGCACTCCGGTCGCTATCTGCCTTGCGCAGGTACAGCGCCTTAAAGCGATGTCGCATGATCCTGCAACGTCGAACAATGTCCATGAAATCGAGTTGGGCCTCAAGCGCCTGGTGCGACTGGTAGAGCGACTGCTGCAAATGTCTCGTGCTCAGTCAGGTTTAGGAAGCATAGCGATCGAGACAGATAGCAATCAAGTGATTTCCTTGATGCTCAGAGAACTTCGCAATCGTGAACCCTCAGACAAAAAGCTCGTTTTGCAATATCCGACTGGCACTTGGCCAAGCCATGTTGATCCAGATGCTTTGGGGATCATCCTGAACAACCTTTTTGACAATATGCTGAAATACGCCTCGGGCGAATGGCCGAGTATGGTCGATGCCAGTCGGCCAGGTCGGGTAGTGATTTCAAATGATTGCGACCCTCTCGGGCCACATGACCTCGAATAAATCAAAAGACGCTTCGTGCGCAAAGCTTCGATATCCGCTGGATATGGTCTGGGACTGTCGATTGTTGAGGACCTGTGCAATCAGGCCGGATGCCAGTTCGAAATCTTTTCACCGCAATCAGAGAAATCGCGGGGTTTCACCGCAGTCCTGACTATTCCGTCGAAAAATAGGTAGATTTGGTTTAGAACTATTCACCTGCGTTTACAGCTCCTGCAATTCTTGGACCGCTTTGGGATTATTTTGCCGTCCCACATACCCGACAAGTGGTAATCCCCCATTTATGGAGGCTTTCGTAACTGGAACTAAGCAGCCATTTGGTGCTGGTTCAGTTTCATCGCGGGGGTAAACCCGCCGCAGCCGACCTTCTGCGACTCGGATGGCAATGAGGTGCTATTTCACGATCTGCGGTTTCCGTTTGCAGCAGGCGTGACACAAAAGGAAGTCGCTCCTTGCCTGAACGGGGCCAAAAATTTTCTTCCCGACGGGCCGCGTTTCTGGAACTGGCTTGCTTTGCGCCGAACCCTCCGGCGCAAACAGGCGAGCGGCATTATGCTAGACTCACAGATGACAGGCAGCACGGTGCTGGGTTCTCTCGAACTGAAGGGCAAGTCCCTGCTGGTCACAGTAAATTCGGTTGCACGCGCGGCTAAGGTGGAAGCATTGGTGACCGCGGCCGCGGGCGAGCGCCTGAAGCGATCATTAACTACGATCCGCACTGTCGAACAGATGATGGCCGAAGAGCGCCCCGAGCTGCCGCGGGAGGGCGCTGACGAAATTCCATCTCAGTTCCCCCGGCAGATTACTCAAGACTATATGGACAAGCACTATCGCGAGACGCGCCGGTGGCCGCGTTGGGTGGCAAGTCGCCTCGCCAAGCGGTGCGCAGCGCGGTTGGTCGTAAGAAGGTGTTTGAGTGGCTAAAGCTCTTCGAGGACCGGAGCGCCCGACATGATGATTCCGGTATCGGCGAGTATGACTTCGGCTGGATGTGGACTGAACTCGGGCTGCAGGATCACAGGTCCTAGGACGCAGGCTAAAACGCTGCACAGTTGAGAAAACCGCTATGGTAGCGAAATGCTGCTTTTGGTTGTTCCGAATAGTTTGAGCAAAAGGTGCTCGGCTTTGCGCAGGCCTTCGTCCGTCAGGACGACAGAATGAGCTTTTCCGACTGGGTTGGAGATGAGTCCCTTTGAATGCAAGCGTCCCATTGCATCCCAATCGAAACCTTTCCAAGCTCGGTTTTCGGCATGGAGCGATAGGCTAAGCAAAGCCAATACAGCGTCGTCGATTTTACCTTCATCGAGATCCATCTCGCCAAAAAAGAGCAGCAAAACCACTTTGTCAACGTTTTGGAAAATGGCGCATCCCGCATGCTAAGGACCAAACGCACAAAAGACTGCTTCTGGCGGCAAGCGGCGGGATACGCTTTGCGAGATCGACGAGGTCCAACTCAACCGCTCACATTTTGCAGATGCAAGAGGTTCTGCGCCCCGGGACTTCGCATGATTGGACGACAAATGCCGAGATCGCATAGGGCGTTGTCACATTAACTCGACGGTCAGTTCAACGATGGGCAATTGCCGTTGAATCGGCAGAATATCCTAGGCACGCCACCGATTTCCATCTTCAATACTCCAACGGCCCGTCTGGCTCTGCTTTCGCTTTCCGCTGAGCTTTCGAGACGCCGGGCACATGCTTGACGAACGTGGCATTGGGGTCAGCTATGAAACGATCCATCGATGGGTTTTGCTGTTTGGACCGGCGATCACAACCAGGGTGCGATCCTGCAGGATGCGACCTTTGGGAGTCTAGCATCTTGAGGAGGTCTTCGTTCGCATTGATGGCAAGCGGACGTGCCTTTGGCGCGCTTTTGACGATGAAGGCGAGGTTCTTGAGGTGCTGGCGCGGTCGCGTCGAAACATGCGTGCAGCGCTTAAACGTATGCGGAAACTATTGAAGAAACAGAGCTACATTCCTGAAGATATTATCACGGATCAGCTGGGCTCATATTCAGCCGCCCTTCGGGACCTTGGCTTGGCTCACCCTCATGTTACCGGTAATCGACTGAACAATCGGACGGAAGGTTCGCATCCATTGCCCGGCAGTGGTTTGTTTGCAAAACTATGGGAGGGGGCCATCGCAATGACAAGAACGCCGAATGGGACGGTTCAAATCACCCGGATCAATACAGCGATTTCTGTCTGTTCACCACGCCATCTACACCCATTTCAATCTGCAACACCATCTGATCTCCCGCCGAACTCTCCATCAAACCCGCGCCATAGCACTCACTGAATGCTTCGAGATTGTGGCTGCGTGATCTTGGGGAGCGTCGGCATATTCGGTTCATCTGAGTTAACGTGACAAAGCGTTCGATGCGGCAAAAAGGGCAGCTTCACTGTCCCTGCAAAGACTGGGTCGCCTCCGTCTCACAGCACCCCTTAGAGTTCCCGCGGGAAATTTTAAATCACTGGATCGACGCCTAGTGTGCGCGCCAATTCGGTAAAACTGGCCGCAGTCAACGGATCAAGCACGATGCCGTTTTCGCGACGCTCAAGCGCCACGGCCCATTCGCGATCACCCGGCGCCATCACCTTTCTCCCGGGCCGGGAAGGAGAAGCGCGCAAAAGCTCCAGATACCGCGTTACTCCAGCCTGCACAATTTCAGCCCCGGCAAAAGCGCCGGGGTCAAGCGCGATAGCAAACGCCCCCATGCCGCGCGGCGTGCTGAAATCGGGCCCGCCCATGGCGGCGATGTCGGGCGATAGTTTCATCCCTGTCAGTACGGCCGAAAAAAGTTCTGCTACACCGCCCAGGCCCGCCCCCTTAAACCCGAACATGCTCCCCAAAGGCGCGAGCATATCCGCCACATGCGGATCTGTCGTGTCGGCGCCTGCGCTATTGGATGCCACACCTTCGGGCAATGGGGTGCCGGTGGAGCGGTACAGTTCCACCCGGTTATAAGGCACCGCACTGGTCGCCATATCTAAAAGCCAGGGGTTGCCCAGGGTAGGACAAGCGATGGACAAAGGGTTCGTGCCGTGAAAACGCTCGGCCCCGTCGTGCAGGCGTACGAAACTGTCACTGTTGCAGGTGACCAGGGCCAACATACCCCGCTGTGCCGCGCGCATCGCATAGGCGCCAGCCGGTCCAAAATGTGATGAATCTGTGATGCCCACGGCACCTACCCCCGCCTCGGCCGCCAAATCGCAGGCGTGATCTATCGCGGCATAGGTGGCGCGCGCGCCCTGGGCATTGTCACCGTGCAACATGCCGGAACCGGCCCGCGTGCGGGTGAATTGCAACCGCGGTGTCTTGTTCAACCGCCCCCCTTGCAGCGCCTTGGCGTAATGGCCCAAAAGGCGCACCCCGTGGCTGTCGACCCCGTGAATCGACCCATGCATCATCGATCTAGTACAATCGCGGGCAGTTTCGGTATCCGCTCCGACGCCGGTTAAAACGCCACGGCAGAATGTGGCCAAATCGTTGGCCTGAACAGGTTTCGTCATGTCTTTCCTAACGGTAGAGTAGGGTGGGCAGCCATATGGTGATGATCAGCACAGCCTGAGTGGTCAAACTTCAGTGTTAGTGCATGAGTGGCCTGGTTTCCATCGGGACGATGGATTCCGGAGACGGCACGTGATAGCCCAATTCACCGCGAGGTCGCTTGGTATTGTAGTGTTTCGAAACTATCGAAAGTACTTCGTCAGTTCTGTCGACGTTTGTCGGCAATCCAACGTCCATACATGATAATCTTCGTGTCCTACCCACAAATTGGAAAGTCATCGCCTTGCGGTGATTTTACGTTCGATTTCCGCTTTCGCTTCGCACTGTGGAAAATCTGCTGCACGGGCGCGGTATCGACATTAGCCACGAGACGGCCCGTTTTGGTGGAATATAATTGACCCGGTTTTTGCGGTAGAGATCCGTAGAACTTGGGTCAGTCGAATGCGCGCGTACACTATCTGTGGCGGGCGGTAGATTACGAGGACTAGACTGGTTCGCATTCGTCTGACAGCACCGCCAGGACTTTTGCGAACTTTCATAAAGACGGAAACATTCGGCTCAGTCTGCAGGCTATCTAACCGCGAACGCCCACATAGATCGCATACAGAGATTTCGTGGCCGTGATAAATAAACGGTTTCGTTTGGGGCCGCCAAAGCACAGATTTGCAACCACCTCGGGCACTGGAATTTCGCCCAAAAGCGTGCCGCTGTAGTCATAGCAGCTAACGCCTCGCCCAGTGCTGGTCCATAGATTGTCTTGCGTATCGACGCGAAATCCGTCGGATAGGCCATGCTCGATCTCGGCAAAGACGGCGCCGCCTTGCAGGCGGTTATCCGAGACATCGAAGACCCGAATATGGTGCGATCCGTTTGGGTCATGGCTTAGACCTGTGTCGGATATATAAAGACGGCTTTCATCGCGGGAAAAGGCTAACCCGTTGGGTTTGTCGAAATCCCTCGCAACGGGCACTGGTTCACCGTCTCCATCCGGATCGACGCGATACACAAAACATCCTGCTTGTTCTTGATCGGCCATCTTACCTTCGTAATCGCTTAGAATTCCGTAGGGAGGATCGGTAAACCAGATTGACCCGTCCGACTTGACCACTACGTCGTTGGGAGAGTTGAGCCGCTTGCCGTCGTGCCGATCGGCAATCACGGTCACCGACCCGTCGTGCTCGCGCCGTGTCACGCGACGGGTCAGATGTTCGCAGGAAATGAGCCGCCCGTTTTGATCGACCGTGTGGCCATTGCAATTGTTGGCGTCCTTGTCGAAAACGCGGACGCCCATGCCCTCGGCCCATTGGTAGACTTTGTTGTTGGGAATGTCAGACCAAAGCAGATACTCACCCTGGGCAAAATATGCTGGGCCTTCGGTCCAAAGCATTCCATCAGCAAGCCTTTCCAATTCTGCGTTTGGCAAGATCATGTTGCGAAATCTTGGATCATAGACAATTGGAGCTTCAGGCATCTTAATTCTCTGATTGTTGTTTTGAGACGCTAACGTGGCGGGGCAGGGAAAAACAGTGTCCGATAGCATTCTTTACAGTCGGTTCGGCGCAGCCTGATATGCGGTGATCCGCAGGTCTTTGTGCACGAACATGCATTTCACAACCCAATGCCAAGCTTGGCGCAAGAGACGCAATACCCTAGATTTCCTGTGGGAGGTGACCGAATGGACGATTGTGACGACATCAAACTTGAGCATTATCTGGCAATTTCGCGTGCTATCGGCGGAGAACTTGACTTCCAGAAGGTTCTGAATCGGATCGCTGGGGCAGTGAAGTCGAAGCTGATTGACTATGACCACATGGATGTGGCCGTCGTCCTGCCGAGTGACAAGTCCATGCATGTTGCCATCGAAACCGGTGTTAAGACCATCTGGGGCATAGATGGAAAAAAGCAGGAAAACGCCCTTTCCCCCATTCGTCAAATTCTGAGTGGCGAGGTGGACTTGCAGACAACCAATGACGCATGGGAAGACGCCAGGTTTCATTTCGATGGTGCAATTGATGCACCTATCTTTGAGGCCAACTTGCGTAGCCGGATACATGTTTCGTTGAATGTTCATGGCGAGTTATTGGGTGCACTTAACATCTCGGCGCACATGAAAAATGCGTACGGTGATCGTGAAGTTGAGATTGCCAGAAATATTGCGGATCTAATTTCACCCTACATTTACGCGCTCATAAAGGGCGAGCAGGCGCAGGCGTCGGCTTCGGCCGAAGGCGCCGCACGTGGTCGAGAGCAATCATTGCGGATCGGGGCGCAGAAACTTACAGATGCGATGGAGGCTGAACGTCAACGGCTGGGTATGGAACTGCACGATCAGACGCTTGCCGATCTGTCCTCGATTTATCGACGGGTAAAACGGTTGGCGGACGATGTGCGACCTGAAGTACGCGAACTGCACAATCTGTCCGACACGATTTCGCGCTGCACCGCGGAACTGCGCGGGATTATCGAAAATGCCAAACCTGGAGTTCTTGACCTGTTCGGGCTAACACAGGCGATTGAGGCACAACTTAAACGCTCGACCCAAGGCGTGGATCGCGAGATATCGACGTCTGTTGTCGACACAACGAGTGATGTGTTGGATCACGGCGCTTATCGCATCAGGTTGGCGGTTTTTCGAATTATCCAAGAGGCCGTTACGAATGCGGTCAAGCATTCAGGCTGTACGGCGATCAGCGTTCGCCTGTCGCAAACTTCCGACCATATTCGGATCGAAGTTGCCAACGATGGGAGCAAGCCGACTGAAGGTTGGAGGCGTTCAACCGGAGGCGTGAATAACATACGTGTGCGCGCTGCGTTGATCGGAGCGGAAGTCTCGTTTGAGCGAGGCGACGGCAGTAAAACCATCTTGAGTGTTCCTTTGGATGTGTTGAACAGCCAGATTTCCGACGAGGAATTCAGCGGTGTGCCGTCTGCTGTGTTCCGCCGTGCTGTTGCGGTCCCAGAAAGCGAGTTGCCCCGGTTGGAGAACACGGAATGAACATCTTAATTGCCGAGGACGACCCGTTCCATCGCTCGTTTCTGTCCAACACTGTGCGGAATGCGTTGCCCAGTTGCGAGACCCTTTACGAAGCGGTGGATGGAAAGGAAGCAATTGATATCGTTTTAAAAAAGGAAATCGACGGCGTTGTGATGGATTTGCAAATGCCAGTTTTCAGCGGCATCGCGGCGGCCTCGACCATTTGGGCCAAGCGGCCCGATATGCGGATATTGTTTTGGTCGAACTATTCCGACGAAGCCTACGTTCGAGGGATTTCCAGAATTGTGCCGAAAGAGGCAGTTTATGGATATCTGCTCAAGACTGCGTCTGAGCATCGTCTTGGTCTAGCGGTGCTGGGCGTGTTTCAGGAAGATCAGTGTATTATCGACCGTGAAATCAGGGGCGTCCAGCAACGCACAGAAGATATCCACGAAGGTTTGTCCAACACCGAATTCGAGGTTTTGATGGATATCGCTCTGGGTATGACGGACAAATCGATTGCCGCACGACGCGGGATTTCCACCCGCTCCGTTCAAAGTCGGCTGAAGCAACTTTACGAGAAGCTAGGTATCGAGCACGTAGCGAGCCAGGACAACATTGGGCCAGCGTTCAATTCCAGGACGCGCTCTGTCGCAATCGCTCTTTCACGTGGATTGTTGAATCTTGAAGGCATGTCGATTGCCGAGGGTCAGTTGAAGCTGTGGTTGAGCGAAAACGATGAACATCGTCCGAATTGAGTGTGGCTTTTGCGGATACCCGCACTGTCTGTTGTTGAGACACGCAGTCGATCCCTCGCAGGCGCTGGTTCCGACAAGTTAACAAATCCATAGATTGTTCTGGAAGAGCTGAAAAAAGCTTCTCCGTTTTGGACAAACGAAGTGGTCGTCGCTAAAATAAGACGATGAATTTTGCATTGGGAGGAAGACATGAAACTTTCGACACTCGGGCTATTGTGCCTGTCGGCTGCAGTGGGAACACTTGCAACTTCTGTTACAGCCGTGGCCGATACATCAGACAAAAAAATCGCATTATCAAACAATTATGCGGGTAATTCCTGGCGGCAGGCGATGCTGACAAGTTGGGAAAAGAATGCCAGCGCCGCTGTTGCGGATGGCACAGTCGCCGCAGCCGACGCGTTTACGACGGCCGAAAATCAGGTGACCGAACAGGCGGCGCAAATTCAGAATCTGATTTTGCAAGGCTATGATGCCATCGTGATAAATGCAGCGTCACCCGAAGCTCTGAATGGTGCCGTGAAGGAGGCATGCGACGCTGGTGTCGTTGTGGTGTCTTTCGACGGTATTGTGACGGAGCCGTGCGCCTATCGTATTGCGGTCGACTTCCACAACATGGGTAAGGTTCAGGTTGAATACCTGGCCAGTCGCCTGGCAGACGGAGGCGATTTACTTGAAATCCGGGGTTTGGCAGGCGTTTTCGTTGATGATGAGATTTCGGGAGGCATCCATGAGGGTGTGGCTGAGAATGCGCAGTTCAAAATCCAGGGATCAGTTCACGGGGATTGGGCTCAGGATGTGTCCCAGCGGGCTGTCGCGGGTATTTTGCCAAGCCTGCCCGAGATCAAGGGCGTCGTAACCCAAGGTGGTGACGGGTATGGTGCTGCGCAGGCGTTTAAAGCTGCAGGGCGTCCGACACCAATTATCGTGATGGGCAACCGCCATGACGAACTGACCTGGTGGAAAGAGCAGAAAGACGCAAACGGGTACGAGACAATGTCTGTTTCTATCGCGCCCGGCGTCTCGACCCTTGCTTTCTGGGTGGCTCAGCAAGTGCTGGACGGTGCGACTGTTCCGCAGGACTTGTCGGTTCCGTTCCTGACAATTTCACAAGATACACTCGAAGAAAATCTGGCGAACACCCAAGTTGGCGGTGTCGCTAATGTCGAGTATTCTTTGGAAGATTCACTCGCGGTCATTTCAGACAACTGATCGTCCCGGTGCAGCGAGTTGCATGGCGTTTTACAGAGAGTCCAAAACATGCAAAGCGCGGCACCACTGGTAAAAATGAGCGGTGTCGAAAAAAATTTCGGCGCTGCTCGCGCGCTCACTGGAGTCGATTTTGAGGTTAATCGCGGCTCTTGCGTGGGCCTGGTAGGCCATAACGGTGCCGGCAAATCGACGTTGATGAATGTACTGTCTGGCGTGATCCTCCCCGACGAGGGAGAGGTTCAAATCGGTGGGGTGTTACTGGACAATGGCTATGACCCAGCTGGTGCTGCACGGCACGGCGTTCGCTCGGTTTTTCAGGAACTATCACTCTGCCCCAATCTGACGGTAGCTGAAAACCTACGCATTTCGCATCCGTCGATCAAAGGCATTGGTTGGCGCAAGGCCGCGCGGAAAGTCATTCTGGACGAGCTGGACCGGATATTTCCTGGGCATGGCATTTCGCCAGACACCGAAGTCAGCTCGCTCTCAATTGCGCGCCGCCAAATGGTCGAAATTGCGCGGGCGTTTTCGAGCGTCACCTCAAAAATTGAACTTGTCATCTTGGACGAACCGACTTCGTCACTTGACCAGAATTCTGCAGCGCAACTGGTTGATTTCGTGCGACAGTTCGTTGGTAAGGGGGGCAGCGTGATCCTGATTTCTCACTTGCTTGGCGAGATATTGGATGCCTCTGACAAAATCGTCGTCATGCGTGATGGTCGTTCAGTCGCAGTTGACGAGGCAAGGAATTTTGACCGCGCCCGTCTTGTGCGTGATATGGGCGATGTTTTGGCTGAGAACAGCGAATTTGGGGCAAGGAGCGGCGCCAAACGTGAAGGGCCGCCGGTCGTGACAGGCCCAGCGGAGGACGAGCATCAGCTTGTTCTTTACCCCGGCGAGATTGTCGGATTTGCGGGGCTTAGCGGGCACGGCCAAACCGAAATGTTGGTTCGAATATTCGAAGCGGCACAGGGCGCTCGCGGCCCTATCGTGGCCACTGATCGGGCGGCTTTTGTAGCCGGTGATCGGCAGACCGATGGAATTTTTCCGCTTTGGTCGATCACGCAAAACATCTTTGTCAGTTCGCTTGAACGACTAAAGAAGGGCCTTTCGTTTGATTTCGAACGTGCTGAGCGAGAGGCGCAAGATTGGCAAAGCCGGCTTTCAGTTCGCACACCTGATATGGGCAACAACATCTTATCATTGTCGGGCGGCAACCAGCAGAAAGCGCTGTTTGCACGCGCGCTCGGCTCTGATGCAGGGATCGTTTTGATGGACGATCCGATGCGCGGCGTTGATGTAGGTACCAAGCAGGAAGTCTATGAGATCCTAGCGGAGGAAGCAGCCAATGGACGCGCTTTGATTTGGTATACCACGGAAACTGACGAGCTGAAACATTGTGACCGCGTTTATGTATTCCGCGAAGGCAAGATCGTGGCTGAACTCTCGGGGGACGCGTTGAACGAGGCCAATATACTGGGTGCTTCCTTTGAAAAAGAGGATGCTTAGATGGCACGGTTCTTGACACCCAAGGCCTTGCGCACGCTTTTGCCAGCTTTGTCGTTGGCTGCGCTCTTGGCCGCAATTTTCTATTTGCAGCCGCGCACGATGAGCTACTTCGGGCTGAACCTGTTGTTGAATTTGGCGGTTCCGATTGCTTTGGCGACAATTGCCCAAATGTTCATTCTGTGTGTGAACGATCTTGATCTTTCGCTTGGAGCGTTTGTTTCACTTACGGCGTGCATCACTGCGACTTGGTTGAACGACACACCGCTCCTAGGCGTTTTGGCATTGGCGGCCTGCGTTGTTGCCTATGGCGCACTTGGGGCGTTGATCCATTTGCGAAACTTACCCTCGATTGTCGTAACGCTGGGCATGTCATTCGTTTGGACTGGCATCGCCGTTCTGATTTTACCAACCCCGGGTGGATCGGCCCCGGAGTGGATCCGCACGCTTATGACGCTGAAACCTTCACTTGTGCCCTTTCCGATTATCGCCTCCGTAGTGATTGCGCTGGTCGTTCACATCGGGCTTATGCGCTCGGCTGCCGGCACCGTGTTGCGCGGGGCGGGGGGCAATCCGAAATCGGTCGAACGCGCCGGGTGGTCGTTACTGCGCGTCAAAGTGACGATGTTTTCATTGGCGGGCCTGTTTGGTGTATTTTCTGGGATGGCGTTGGTTGGACTGACAACATCGGCGGACGCCAATATCGCGCTTCGATATACGTTGCTTTCTATCGCTGGGGGCATTCTGGGCGGCGGTGAGTTTGTCGGCGGGCGGGTGTCGCCAGTCGGAGCAGTTATAGGAGCTATCACGCTTGCACTTGCTGGTTCGTTTTTAAGCTTTCTGCGACTTAATCCAGATTGGCAGATCGGTGCACAAGGGGCCATTCTGATCCTGGTTTTGGCCTTGCGGCTTTTAGTCAGTTCGCGGGAGCGACGCATATGACTTGGGTGTCGCAACTTGTTCAAAAACCTTGGGTTTGGGCCTGGTTCGGCGCGGTTTCGATGTGGGTCATCATTACTGGCGTTTCCGGCTTTGGCGCTGGTGGGCAAGTGATGTCCGCCGCCGCGTCTTTTGGGACGTTCTTTGTCATTGTCGCGATCGGACAGATGTTTGTCATCACCCTTGGACCCGGCAATGTGGACCTATCGATACCGGCCTGTATGACCCTGTCTGCGACGCTTGCAATGAAGTTTATGAATGGCGATCCGGACCTTCTGGTGCCAGGATTTCTGATCTCGCTTGGTGTTGGTCTGGCGATTGGAACAACCAATTTCCTGCTGATACTTTTTCTGCGTATCCCTCCAATCATTGCGACGCTTTCGGCATCCTTTCTGTATCAATCTACAGCCATCTGGTCGAACCGCGGTCTCCGCGTGAAGCCACCTGAAGTTCTTGGCGATTTCGCCGTGGCCAAAGTTGCGGGCGTGCCGATTTTGACGCTGGTGGTTCTGGTCGTGACAGTCGGTATGGCGTTTTTGCTGCATCGTACCCGTTTCGGTTTGTCGGTGCTGGCGGTGGGTCAGAACGAGAAAGCCGCAAAACTGGCGGGGATACGGGTCGAGCGGGTTCGTTTTCTGACCTATCTGATGTGCGCCGTGTTTGCTTCCGTGTGCGGATTTTTTCTGGCTGGTTTTTCTGGTGGGGCTGCCCTGAATATGGGCGAGCAATATCTGCTAATGTCCATTGCGGTAGTGGTCATTGGCGGCACATCGGTTGCTGGCGGTTATGCCAATCTGACAGGATTGTGGGGCGCGTCACTATTCATGTTCTTACTGGTTTCAATGCTGAACACGCTTGGGCTCTCGGCGGGATATCGTTTGATAGTTACCGGCGCGATTATCGTGGCAGTGATTGTGGTATCCGGGAGAAAGTTGGCCAGATAAGATCGGCCCGAGGATTGTCAGAGCAAACCCGTTTGAGGTCGATCGTGCGGGTTCGCAGCTTGATTGGATTACATAACGCTCACCATTTCGCTACGTCAAAACCAGTGCTGAGATTACCTGGCTGGCTGTGTGGCTCTACGTTCGATTTTCGCGTTCTCTTCGGAATGTAGCGGACCTTCTGCATGGGCATTGTCAGATTAGACTCATCTGCTACGGTTTGGGGGAGGAATTTCGGCGGCATTCGTGTCGCGCTGGTTGATGATCATCAAGAATACAAAGAAATTGTGCCCGAGCTTAAAGGCTCCGAGCAGTGGCAGAGCGATTAGATCCGTTTAATCTGACACTGCCGTCGCAGGCGTTGGTCATGGAAAGGAGCGTCTGTTGCCGCAAAGCACATCAACATTGACGCTCTTTCGCAACCAGACTTTCCGGATGCTGTGGATTGCGGCGCTTGCCTCAAATTTCGGGGGGCTTGTCCAAGCGGTAGGAGCGGCCTGGCTGATGACGTCGCTGACCCAGTCCCAAAGCATGGTGGCGCTTGTGCAGTCCTCAGTGACACTGCCGATCATGATATTCTCGCTCCTGGCAGGGGTTTTCGCCGACAATTTTGACCGCCGCAGGGTCATGCTGATCGCACAATCCTTCATGCTCTTGGTTTCGATCGTACTTGCCGTTCTGGCCTATGAGGGGCTTCTGTCACCCTGGCTGCTCTTGACGTTCACTTTTCTGATCGGTTGCGGCACGGCTTTGCACAACCCTTCTTGGCAGGCATCAATGGGCGATATCGTGTCGCGCGACGAACTTTCGGCAGCCGTCTCGCTAAATAGCATGGGCTTTAACCTGATGCGCAGCATCGGTCCCGCTGCAGGCGGCGCAATCGTGGCCATCTCAGGTGTCGCGGCAGCGTTTGTAGTGAATGCCTTCAGCTACTTTGGCATCATTGCCGCCCTTTGGTTCTGGCGGCCTGCCACTCCACAGCGCCGCCTGCCACGCGAACCCATGGGCAGTGCGTTTTCTGCTGGGCTTCGGTATGTTGCCATGTCGCCTAACCTGATGAAAGTGATCTTTCGTGGCTTTCTGTTTGGCCTATCGGCCATCGCGATCCTGGCGCTGTTGCCGCTGATCGTTCGGGAACTCTTACAGGGCGGGGCCTTCGTGTATGGCGTGCTGCTGGGGTGTTTCGGGGCAGGGGCAGTGTGCGGCGCGCTGCTAAACGCTCGCTTACGGGCACGATTTCACAATGAACATATTACGCGCGCGGCGTTCCTTGCCTTTGCGGTCAGCAGCATGACACTGGGCCTAAGTCATCACTACATGTTCAGTGGAGCGGCATTGCTGTTTGCCGGCGCAAGCTGGGTGATGGCCCTTTCGTTGTTCAACGTTACGATCCAATTATCCACACCACGCTGGGTGGTCGGCAGAGCCCTCGCGCTGTACCAGACCGGCGTATTCGGTGGCATGGCGGGTGGAAGTTGGGCTTGGGGCGCCATGGCCGAAAATTTCGGCGTGGACCGGGCGATGTTCTCGGCCGCCGCCCTATTGATTGTTGGAGCAATGGTCGGCTTACGCGTCCCGCTCCCTGACTTCACAAACCTCAATCTCGACCCGCTCAACACCTTTAAAGAGCCATCTTTGCGTCTGGATCTTAAACAGCGGAGTGGCCCCATCATGATCATGGTCGACTATGAGATTGTCCAAAACGATGTGCCCGAATTCCTGGCCGCGATGAGTGAACGGCGACGCGTCAGAATTCGCGACGGGGCGCAGCAATGGACGCTGCTGCGAGACCTGGAAAACCCTGATATCTGGACCGAGACCTATCATGTCCCCACCTGGGTTGAGTACATTCGCCACCATGAGCGACGAACCCAGGCCGATGCAGAGTCCTACGAGCGCCTCTTGAAGCTGCATCGTGGAAAAGTGCGCCCCAAAGTGCATCGCATGATTGAGCGCCAGGCGATCCGTCTCAAAGACAACACTCCGTTAAAGACCGAGAACTCCAAAGCGCCTGAGTGAAGATCTTTTCGCGGATTGTCAGATTAACCTCATCTGTTGGATTTTGGGAGGAGAATTCCGGCTGCTTTAGCGCCGCGTGATCGAGAATCATCAAGAAAATATGGAAATTATGTCCTAGCTTAGACGTTCAGGGCGGCGGCAGAACGCATAGACCCGCTTAGCCTGACACCGCCGACAGCACCATTCACATTGCTTGTCGTTTTGTTCCATTGCGTTGGCGCGGTGCGTCGAACTGGGCGCGACTGAGGATTTGGTTGGTGTTGTCGACAGTCAGGCGAAAGGCACGGTTGCTGTGGAAGAAGGTCAATCGCCAGACCCCCTCATCCTCGCCCACGCCCTTCGCGCACCGCGAGGAGATCACATTGGGCCGCATGAGGCCCTGGATCACCAAAGCGGCAACTCCTAAGGCTTCCGCGATGATCTCTGCGTCTACGACGAAGCCATCATTGCCAGTTTCGATCGTTGTCACCTCGCATCTTTCCAAAAGCCATTGGCTGCGGCCACGGTCGCGAAATGCGTGGCAACCACCTGACTGACGGAGATCAGTGCCTCAGCATCTTCGGCATAGGCCGAGCGCAGGCGATCGCGGGCGTCCGGATCCGGTTAGGTCGGTTTGATTGCCATGCGTGAGAGCTTTACGGCGAGGTCATATCCTTCCTCGGGGGCTTCCGTGATCAGGGTCGGTAGCCAGGTCGGCATGTCCTTATCCTGTCGTCTTTCGGTGTCAGGGAAGGTTAAACCGCGCCAATATACCCCATTCGCTTTGAGATTGCAGCGACCGCCTCCAGCAACGGAGCGCTGTATCGGCGCGCATCATCCAGGCGAAACAGCGGGACTGAAACGCTAACGCTGGCGACCGGGTTGTCAACGGAATCGCGAATAGCTGCACCAAAACAAACAATACCAATCTCGTTTTCCTGATCGTCGCATACATAGCCGTCCTGATCTGCTTGTCGCACGATCGCCCGCAGTGTTTCGCGATCCGTCGTCGTAAATTGAGTGAATGCGGGCAGATTGATCCGACTGATCAGATCATTGGCTTTTGCTACCGACATCGCGCTGAGGAATCCCTTGCCAACAGCAGTCGAGTGAAATGCAACACGCGTTCCAATCGTCGATGCCATCCGAACAGCCTCCTGGCTTTCGATTTTATCAATATAGACAAGTTCATCTCCGGTTCGGATCGCCAGATGAACGGTCTCACCTGTCGCTTCTCGCAGGCGCTTTAGAAAGGGTTCAGCTACTTTGCGAACATCGTTTTGCGCCAGAGCCGTTCGTGCCAGGCTGACCACACGCCCACCAATACGATAGCGGTTCTCAGCGGTGGCTTCGATCAGTCCTTCCGCCGCAAGCGAGGCGATGATCCGGTAAAGAGTTGGTCGCGTCAGCCCGCACTGCTTCATAAGGCTAGCGCGGCTCACGGCGTCTTCGGCATCAGCGATTAGCTGCAGGACGCTAATGCTGCGCGCAAAGCTTTGGGCTCCCTGAACTGAAGTTGACATTTACCAGACGTCCTTACGGTCTTGGCAATTGACAGTGCCGTCATCGCCATGCAAACATTTCACTAAATGGTCAATAGTCCATAATATGGACAAATTCAAGCAGAGAAAGTCACCGCATGGTCATGACGTTTTCTCCGACAGTTCTGGTGACAGGGGCGACAAGCGGTATCGGCCAGGCAATTGCCCGAGGCTTTGCAGACGCTGGCCATGTGGTTCTGGCCGTTGGCTTGGGTGCAATCCCAAAGGCTGAGGGAAACCTCATTTATTCCGCCCTGGACGTGCAAGATGGCCCTGCAGTAACCGCGCTAGTTGCGCCGCTCAAGGGGCTTTGCGTTGTCGTCAATGCAGCGGGCACAATTAGGCGTGAGGCCGAGCATGATCCTGATGTGTTCCAGCAGGTCATCGACATCAATCTAAACGGCACAATGCGGGTCTGTGCCGCTGCGCGGGACGCCTTGGCGGCGAACAAGGGGACGATTATCAACATCGCCTCGATGCTCAGCTACTTCGGCGGCGGTTTGGTTCCAGCATACTCAGCCTCGAAGGGCGGCATCTCTCAGCTGACAAAATCATTGGCCATCGCATATGCACCGGATGGAATTCGGGTCAACGCACTGGCGCCCGGATGGATCGCGACACCGCTAACTGATGCCCTGCGCAATGACCCTATGCGCTCAGACGTCATTCTCGGACGCACACCTATGGCCCGTTGGGGCACGCCCGAAGACCTGATCGGTCCGGCGTGTTTTCTTGCAAGTCCCGCCGCCGCATTCGTGACCGGAACCATACTCAACGTAGATGGCGGATACGCCGCAATGTGAATCAAAAGGATCTTCGAATGCCAGTAGCAGAAGTTGATGAAAACCCCCGCGTTCCTTATCAATTGCCAATGCCGCCTGATGCATTGCCCGAAATCGTGGTGGCCGACGCGCTCTCCGCCAACGATGACCGCATGTGGGTGCAACAGGCCGAGCATGTGTTCTTTCGCCCGTTGTGTCTGAATGTCTCGCAGGGCTATTGGATGAATTTGCTGAAGGTGACGAAGTCGGGCGTACTGTCACGCCACCGTCATCCCAACGCGGTGCACGGCTTCGTTCTGAAGGGCCACTGGCACTACCTTGAGCACGACTGGGTCGCCGAGGAAGGTAGCTATGTCTTCGAGCCTCCGGGCGAGACACACACGCTGGTCGTGCCCGACGATGTCGACGAAATGATAACCTACTTTCAGGTGAACGGGGTGATGTACTACGTTGATCCCTATGGCAAACATCTGGGTTACGAAGACGTCTTTACCAAGATCGATATGTGCCGTGCGCATTTCGAGAAGGTTGGTCTGGGAGCCGACTATGTGAAGAAATTCATTCGATAGGACAGAAACGTCAATCACAAGGTAATGACATCTAAAGGATTCAACGAGGCCTACAGAACGCAAGCCATCTGGATTCAAATCACGAAAGGAATTCCACATGAATATATCTGGCAAGAGAGCCGTCGTCTTTGGCGGTACATCGGGCATTGGCCTTGCTACCACACAGATGCTGGCCGCTGGCGGGGCAATGGTCACAGCAATTAGCCGCAATCCTTCCAAAGCCGGGCCATTGCCCGCAAATGTGATGACCCAATCCTGCGATGTACTTGACGGAGCAGCTGTCGAGGCTTTGCTGAACAATCTCGGTCCGATAGATATTCTTGTGAGTGCCGCAACGGGTGGCGGGCGTGCAATCGGTCCGTTTCTCGAAATGGACATGGACGGCTTCAAGAGTTCCTTCGACAAACTTTGGGGTTACGCCAACGTCGTCAGATATGGCGCCGGACATGTGACAGACGGCGGTTCCATCACGCTCGTTTCCGGTGCACCTGCGCGGAACTGTCGACCGGGGCAGATTGCTCTTTCCTCTGTCGGCAACGCGGTCGAAGCGATGGTGCGCGCGGTGGCTCGTGAGGTGGCGCCTCGCATCCGTATCAACGTGGTTTCTCCCGGTACGATTGATACGCCTATGGTGCCTGTGCAAGGTGCTGAACGTGAAGCGCTTTATGACAAGATGACCCAAGACAACCTGATCCCGCGCGCCGGTACTGCAAACGAAGTGGCAGAGGGAATTCTGTTTGTGATCAAGAACGGTTTTGTCACCGGAACGACGGTGGATGTGGATGGGGGATGGCTTCTCGGTTGAGTTCAGCGCTCCCTCCCAAGCATGGATTAGGTGGTGTCAGAGGAAACTGTTATGAGCCGGGCAGGGCGGCGACCCGAGCTTCTCGGGATGACAAAACGCAGCCCTTTTCGCAATTTCAAGACGAACCCCGAGATCGTACGACTGGCTGTGATGCTGCACGCACGCTTCCCACTTTCGCTTCGGAATGTCGAAGACCCGCTGCCTGAGCGCGGGATCGAGTATCAGCCACGAGACGGTTCGGTTTTGGTGGAACAGATTTGGGCCGATGTTCGTTTTATCGCGAGGGGCCGAAAGTATATATGCAACTATGCCCAACAGGCCGTTTGCGTTGAACGAAAGTGTGATTGGACCGCTCAGAGGATTTTGGTGCAACATGCCGGCGCATTGTGACGTATCGGCTGTTTTTGTCACCGCTGTTTTGGGAGATTCTTGCCATGCTAACCCGGCGCCATTTTGTTGCCACAACCGCTGCGCTCTTCTCGTCGCCAATTGCGGGTGCCGCGTTTGGTGAACCGACTGATTTGGGTTCCTATCAGGCGCCGATCGTGGCAGCCCCTGTGTCGCCGCCGTCAATGTGGGCCAAATGGGACGCCCAGGTGACGCCGGTGAACTATGATCCGGCCACGTCGAACCCTTGGGGCCTCGACAAGCGATTTCTACCAGCACGCGTTGACGCCAATGACGGACTGACCCCCGGTGACATTCACGTCGATGCCGTTGCACGCTATCTTTATCACATCCAGAATGATGGCACCGCGCTGAGGTTCGGCGTCGCCATCGCCCGGGGAAATTTATACGAACCGGGAACCTATACGATCAGGCGCAAAACAAAGTGGCCAACTTGGCGGCCAACCGAAGACATGATCCTCCGCGATCCCGGCGCTTACGCTCAATTCGAGAATGGTGTGGATGGCGGCCCTAATAATCCACTCGGTTCTCGGGCCTTTTATCTTTTCGTGGGAAACCGCGACACGTACCTTCGTATTCACGGTACCCCGCAACCTCGCTCGATCGGCGGGCGCGCGAGTTCCGGCTGTGTAAGGATGGTGATGGCGCATATCATAGGGCTTTACGGCCAGGTATCGCCCGGCGCGACGGCCTTTCTGTACCCACCTGAAGGCTCAGTCAGCGCGAAAAGCTGACTGGATTGCGCAGTTTTGGAAGCTTGCGCTCCGTGCGGCGAGGGCAAGTATGCGGGTGTTCGTGCGTGCCGGATATTGTTGCGACGACGTTCGATCACTGACTGAGGCCGCCAGATCGGGGCAGTACAATCGTTTAGATTAATGAAGTCTAGCTGGTTGCGATCGGTTCTGATCGCGGCCGGGTACAAATTTTGTTGCCGCGGACGGTTATGAGCGGAAGCATGGTTGTTTCAACCGGTCCGACATGCTGATACCAGTAACATCCATCCTCCGGCAGAAGACGGACAGCTTCAAGATCCTGATAGGGGGCAGCCATTGCGATAACGGCTTCGGGTAGGTCGTCAATGAAGCCTGTGTTCGCACCGCCAGTTCCGTTTATGCCCGAAGCATTGCACGCACTGAGCACGAAAATTGACGAATTTGCTACAATGTTGCGGACCTTCATAATTGCCGTTCCTAACTATTTATCTAATTGGAGATGGTTCCATCCAGCATTGGCACCATCTGCTTGCGTCCGCATTTGCATCTGGTACCAAAACTCTGGTTGTTAGACAAATGCCGTAATCGCGTGGTGCTGCGCGGGACTATTTTCAAGCGCATTTGAAGCAGCCCTATCTCAGGCCAGACTTAGGATCGCCCGCCTCAAGTGTTTTTGAGATTGTTGCTCGCGTCCACAAGACTGCGCGCAGAATCTTCTATATCGGTAAAGAAACTATCTGTTTCAGTGCTTTATAGGCTTGAAATACTGCGCTACGCTTAGGGGCCTTGACCTTCTGGTGACTGGAACCCCTATCTCGAAGTGAGCTATAGATAGGGGAGAATTCATGAGTGACCATTTGCCTGGCCGGCGCGCGCGCCGACGAACAGGCCGCCTATGTCGGCCCAATGCACCCTGAAGTGTGGCAAGAAGGCCGGGCGCCTCGTATTGATTTATGTCAGCGCGAGGAAAGCGGATGCGGGTATTGTGACCGAGTGGGGGTCCGATCTGAGCTTGGCGGCAATCTCAGTCCGGTTGTAACTCAGGAAGGTGGCCCTTTTTGACCAAGTCTGAACAATTAACTGCCCGGCAAAACCTGACCGTGGCACAGTCCACGGAACCCGCCCGCGCGTCGCGTGTCCCAGCCCTGCGCCCTGCAATGCAACCCTCTGTCCCCAAACTGCGTTTATGGCTCTGGGGCATCCTCGGAATCTCCGGTCTAGCGCTAGCCTTCGTCGCGTCTTCGCAACTTTGGATGGCGCGAGCCCCGGCAGTCTCAGTCGAGATTGCCGCATTCTCCCCCATCACGCGGGTTCTCGCTGTCAATGGCCGGATCGCAGCAGTTTCCTCGGTTGAACTTCGCGCAGCCGGGACCGGCAGGCTAATCGCGCTTCCCGTGGTTGAGGGTGATTTGGTCGAGGCGGATCAGATATTGGCCCAGGTCGATGCGAAGGCACAGAATGCCGCTGTTCGCCAGGCCATGGCTGGCCTTGATGCTGCCCTTGTTGCTCAGCAACAGGCGCTGGCAACCTATGAGCGCGATGCGGCTCTCGGTGCGAATGTCGCAAAGACCGTGCTGGAGAGCGATACTCGTGCTGTTCAATCGGCCGCACAGGACGTGGCTCGTATGAGCGCCGCCCTCGATCAGGCGCAGGCCTTGCTGGAGAGCTACACCATACGCGCCCCGATTCTCGGCAGCATCCTAGCGCTCGACGCCGAGGTCGGACAACTCGTCGGGCCCTCCACTCCGCTGCTGACGCTGGCTGATCTAAGCGAATTGGTGGTCGAAGCGGATGTGGACGAAGCCTATGCCACTCAAATCGTCCGCAACCAGCCCGCCGTCTTGCAACTGGCGGGCGATATCGGCACTCGTGAGGGGCATGTCACCTTCGTCTCGGCCCGCGTGGACGAAGCTACGGGCGGTCTCGCCATCAAGATAGCTTTTCACGCGCCCGTTACGGCCCCCATCGGCTTGACAGTTGCGACGAATATCATCGTCGATCAGCGCAGTGCGGCGCTGACCGTTCCACGCACCGCCATGCTGACGAACACGGGCGAGCTTGGGGTTCTTGTGGTCACAGATGGCTTGGCACAGTTCCAGCCTCTTACAGTCCTGGATTGGCCCGCCGCGCGCTTGATCGTGACCGCAGGTCTGACCGAGGGCGACGTGGTGATCGCGGATGCGACTGGGATCGCGGCCGGGCAAGCCGTCCTGGTGGACCAGCCCTGATGCTTTACGCGCTCAAGATAGCGGCCCGGTACCTGACGGCGAACAAGGCGCAGACAACGCTTCTGGTGGTGGGCGTCGCGGTGGGTGTTTTCATTTTCATCTTCATGTCCGCCCTGATCGGGGGACTTGCCGAATTCATTATGCTGCGCACCGTGGGCGACATCTCGCATATCACCATCGAGGCCGAGACCGAAGATCCCGCTCTGCTGATATCGCCTGAGGGTCATGTGCTCGTCGTGACCGAACGAGGCCGTACGCGAACAGCGACTTTGGCCGAGGCAGCCACGTGGCTGCCTCTGATCGAGGCCGTACCGGGGGTCCGCGCCGTCTCGCCGCAGATCAGCGGCGCGGGGTTCCTGACTCGTGGGGCCCAAGTCAGGCAGGTCAGCGTGACGGGGGTGGAGCCGGGGCGCGAGTCCGTGATCCTGGATCTGAGTGGCTATATAGGCGAAGGCTCGGCGCGGCTGAGCTCGGGACTGATTGTGCTTGGCCGCGATCTAGCAGACGATCTGGCCTTGTCGCTCGGTCAGACACTGCGGGTACAAAGCTCGAATGGTGTCACGTCGGCCCTGACGCTGAGCGGAATCTTCGAGACGGGTAACGCTGTAATGGATAGCGCACGTGCCTTCGTCAGCCTCTCTACCGCACGCACGCTCTTTGCCATTCCTCAAGGCGTGACTCGGATCGAAATAAAGCTCGATGACCTGAACGCTGCCGATGCCACGGCCCTTCGGATCCGAGCGTTGACGGGACTTGATGCGGTCCCCTGGACGGATGGAGCCGAACAGCTGATGGAGGCCTTGGATGCGCAGGCGCAGACCGGGTATTTCCTGAAAACCTTCGCGCTCATTACCATAGTGATAGGCGTTGCCTCGGCGTTGTTGCTGTCCACCTATCGACGTCGCCCTGAGATCGGAATCATGCGAGCGATGGGGGCCCCGCGCAGCTTTGTCGTCTTCGTCTTCGTCACGCAAGGGGCTTTGATCGGACTGATGGGAGGGCTCATGGGGGCGGCACTGGGATACCTTGCGCTTCTACCCTTCCCCTCGCGGGATGCGTTCGAGCCGGGAATGTTGCCGATGGACATAACTCAGGGCTCCTATGGCCTCGCCATCACCCTGACTGTAGGTGGCGCCATCCTCGCCTCGATACTACCGGCACGCTCAGCTGCGCGGGTCGATCCGGTCACGGCGATTGGACAATGAGCAAGCTTCTGGAGGTGCGCGACCTGGTTCAGACATACGGTACGGGCGAGGTGGCAACACGCGTGCTGCGAGGTCTGTCCCTGAAGCTTGAGACCGGAGAGATGGCCGCTTTGCTGGGCCCATCGGGTTCGGGCAAGAGCACGCTTCTGACGATTCTCGGAACGCTGATGAAGCCAACATCGGGCAGTTACGAGATGCTCGGCCAGGACATGATCGCCGGCGATGACGCCACGCTGACGGATTTTCGCAATCTCCACATCGGCTTCGTGTTCCAGTTTCACAACTTGCTGCCCGACTTCACGGCCCTCGAAAACGTAGTCTTTCCCACCGCCATCCGAGCGGGACACGAGACGCCGGCTGCCCGTGCTCGTGCGCGCGCACTGCTGGTGCGCATGGGGCTGGCCGACCGGATCGACTTTCCCACGACCAATCTTTCGGGCGGGCAGAAACAACGCGTCGCTGTCGCGCGGTCTCTGATGAACTCCCCCGAACTCGTGCTCGCCGACGAGCCGACCGGTAACCTCGACCGCGCCTCTGCGATGCAGGTGATGGAACTGATCGCGGAGATCAATCACGAGGAAGGCACGACCTTCCTGATCTCGACGCATGACGAGAAGATCGCAACACTTTGCCGTCGCGAGATCGTGGTG
>Ga0075467_10000976_pt1 | contig 23432 bp, 23 predicted proteins | sample DEB08_DNA_9_FD_75067 | JGI IMG/M metagenome (GOLD analysis project Ga0075467, IMG submission 75067) | Aqueous microbial communities from the Delaware River and Bay under freshwater to marine salinity gradient to study organic matter... | ecosystem: Environmental > Aquatic > Marine > Coastal ... | reverse complement strand
GCGCTGCGTGGGGCCTATGCGGATTTCCTGAGCCGCGACCGGCATCCGGCGGTGGCGCTGTTTCTTGATTGTCCACCGGACCGTGTGGATGTGAACGTGCACCCCGCAAAATCCGAAGTGCGTTTTCGCGACCCCGGTCTGGCGCGCGGCCTTATCGTGACCGCGTTGCGGCATGCGCTGGCAAATGCCGGGCACCGGGCATCAACCACTTTGGCGGATGCCACCTTGGGGGCGTTTCGCGCAGAACCTTCGGTTGCGCGGGTCTACCAGATGGATCGGGCTGGCGCCTCATCCGTACAGCGCTCGCCTCAGGGGTTTGGCTTGGCCGAACCCGCGTCAGGGTTTGCCGCCGCGTTTGCGCCTGCCACGGGCCGGGTCGAAGAGGTTCTGGAACAGCCTGATGAGATGTCGCACCGCCCCTTGGGCGCCGCACGCGCGCAGCTGCACGAGAACTATATCATCGCGCAGACGGCGGACGGCATGGTGATCGTTGATCAGCATGCAGCCCACGAACGGTTGGTCTATGAGAAGCTTAAACGCCAGATGGCCGAGAATGGCGTCGCGTCGCAGGCCCTGCTGATCCCCGAGATCGTCAATCTGGGCGGGGATGCCGCACAACTGCTCGATATGGCCGATGATCTGGCGCGGTTGGGTCTGGTTATCGAACCCTTCGGCCCCGGCACCGTGGCGGTGCGGGAAACGCCCGCAATCCTTGGCCCGATAAACGCCGAGGCAATGTTGCGCGACATTCTGGATGAACTGGACGATCTGGGCAGCACCACGACAGTGCAGGCGCGAATCGAAGCGATCTTGTCACGTGTCGCGTGTCACGGGTCGATCCGGTCGGGCCGTCAGATGCGTGGCGAAGAGATGAACGCCCTGTTGCGAGAGATGGAGGCGACACCCCATTCCGGCCAATGCAATCACGGGCGACCGACCTATGTGGAGTTGAAATTGAGCGATATTGAACGGCTGTTCGGGCGGACATGAGCGCACATGGATAACGCCCCCTTCCTCACCCTTCTTGACGCGCTCGGCGATACCCTGCGCCAGTTCAGCCCTTTCGGCGCAGGCACGGACCCGCTGCCGGTTTATTTTCTTGTCACGCTCTTTCTTGCCGCTGCCTTTGCGGTCGCGTCCATCATGCGGGGGGCCAGATTGCGGACCCTGCAACGCCAATTATCCGAGGCAGACAGCCTCCGCGCGCGGTGTGCCGTGGCCGAGGCAGATGCCAGCCGCCTGCCCGCGTTGGAAAACGCAATGTCGGAACTGCGCGATGACCGCGACCGACTGGCCGGGGCGCTGACAGCCGCCGAGGCGCGGCTGGAAACCGTGCAAGAGACGCATGCCGCGCGGCTGGATGAACTGCGCGGGCTGAACGAAGCGTTGCAGTCACGCTTTCGCAACCTTGCCTCGGAAGTGCTTGAGGTGAATTCAAAGGCATTTCTCGATCGGGTGAGCGAACGGTTCGCCACCCATACCGAAACCGCCACGCAAGAGTTGGAAGCCCGCAGACAAGCGATCGACGCCATGGTCAAACCCCTGCACGAACGGCTTGGCGCCTTTGACACCGCGCTGCGCGATCTGGAGAAGAACCGCACCGATGCCTATGGGTCGATCCGGACGCAGGTGGATGAATTGAAATCGGGGCAAAGTGCGTTGACAGGCGAAACGCGCAAACTGGTGCAGGCCCTGCGCGCGCCCAAGACGCGCGGTCGATGGGGCGAGATGCAACTGCGTCAGGTCTTTGAGTTGAGCGGGATGTCCGAACATGTGGATTTCGGGCTCGAGCAAAGCTTTCGCGGTGTCGATGGCCTGAAACGGCCCGATGCGGTCGTCCGAATGCCCGGTGCGCGAAGCCTTGTGGTCGACGCCAAGACGCCGCTTGATGCCTATCTGGACGCGTTGGAGGCCGAGACACCCGAAGCGCGGGATGCCGCGATTGCCCGTCACGCCGCGCAGGTGCGCGAACATGTCCGGGCCCTGTCATCAAAGAAATATCATGAACTGCTTGATGGAACGCCGGACTTTGTCGTCATGTTCATCCCCGGCGACACGTTTTTGTCGGCGGCCGCCGAGGTTGATCCCGACCTGCTGCAACGCGCTATCGAGGCACGGGTTCTGATTGCCACACCCACCACGCTTATCGCGCTGCTGAGGGCGGTCGCATTCGGTTGGCAGCAAGACAAGATTGCCGAGAACGCCGTGGCCATCCATCGCGAGGCGAAAGAGCTTTACGACAGGCTATCAACCTTCGCGGGTCATCTAGAAAAAGTTGGGACGGCGCTGGAACGGTCGGTGGAAAGCTATAATCGTGCGGTTGGCTCGCTTGAGGGGCGGGTTTTGCCAACCGCCCGAAAATTCGAGGCGATGCACGTTGTCCAAAGCCCGAACATCGCCTTGCAGGATCCCAAGCGTATCGACGAAAGGCCCCGTGCACTCAGTGCGCTTGAACTGGTCGAAGGACTTGCTCAGAAAGATTGACGCGCAAAGGTTGCATGCAAGATGGCCCTCAGTGCGTCAGCATCTTCTTGCTTGAATGCATCGGGCTGATTGCTGTCGATATCGAAGACGGCAACAAGATCTCCCGCTGCGTCCCAGACAGGCAAGACAATCTCGGACCGGGTAGAGGAGGCGCACGCGATGTGGCCCGGAAAAGCATCCACATCCGGCACCAGTTGCACCTGACCCGTGCGGGCGGCGGCACCGCAAACACCGCGTAAAAACGGGATCTGCAAGCAGCCATGCCCACCCTGATAAGGACCGATCTTCAATAACTCCGGTTCGGTCACGCGATAAAACCCGGTCCAATCAAAACGATCATCGGCATGGTGAACCTCGCACGTGACCGTGGCCATCAGCGCAACGGGGTCCGTCTCACCCTCGGTGAGGCTGGCGATGGTCTTGGCAAGGGTGGGGTAATCGACGCGCATGGAACTACCTTTGGCAACTGGAGGGGCGGATAGGAGGTATCTTGCTTGCGATACCAGCGGGATTTTGAAGCCGCGAATGTCAGACCCGTTCGATGGCGATTGCAGTGCCTTCGCCGCCGCCGATGCAAATGGCGGCGATGCCCCGCTTCAGACCGCGCCTCTCCAGCGCATTCAGCAGCGTCACCATGATGCGCGCACCGGACGCCCCGATCGGGTGGCCAAGCGCGCAGGCACCGCCATTTACGTTGATCTTGTCACGCGGGATGCCCAGTTCGTGCATGAAGGCCATTGGGACCACAGCAAATGCCTCATTCACTTCCCACAGGTCGACGTCACCCGTGGTCCATCCCAGCTTTTTCAGCAGCTTTTCGGCGGCAGGGATAGGCGCGGTTGGAAACAGCGCGGGGGCCTGCGCATGGGACGCATGCCCAAGAATGCGTGCGCGAATGGCAAGGCCATGGTCAGTGGCGGCCCCTTCACGTGCCAGCACAAGCGCCGCCGCCCCATCCGAAATGGAAGAGGAATTGGCCGCCGTCACCGTGCCGCCATCACGGAATGCCGGTTTGAGGTTCGGGATCTTTTCAGGGCGCGCGTTGCCGGGTTGCTCATCTTCGGCAACCGTCACGCTGCCCTTGCGGGAGGTCACGGTCACGGGGGCAACCTCTGCATCGAATGCACCGCCCATGATCGCCGCCAAGGCATTGCGCAGCGAACCAAGCGCATAGTCGTCTTGCGCGGCGCGGGTGAATTGAAACGCCTCGGCACAGTCTTCCGCAAAGGTGCCCATCAAGCGGCCCTTGTCATAGGCATCTTCCAATCCATCAAGGAACATGTGGTCCAACGTCTGGACATGGCCAATCCGGGCGCCACCCCGCATTTGCGGCAAGAGGTACGGCGCGTTTGTCATGCTTTCCATACCGCCCGCCACGATCACATCAGCCTGACCAAGCGCCAGTTGATCGAACGCGATCATTGCGGCCTTCATGCCCGACCCACACATCTTGTTAAGCGTTGTGGCGGGGACACTTTCGGGAAGACCGGCGGAAAAACCCGCCTGTCGCGCAGGGGCTTGCCCTTGGCCTGCAGGCAGGACGCAGCCCATCAAAAGCTCATCAACCTGATCCGGCCCGGCCCCTGCCCCTGCCAATGCGGCCCGGATCGCGACACCGCCCAGATCGGATGCCGTGACATGCGACAATGCGCCTTGGAATCCGCCCATGGGCGTCCGTGCCGCGCCGCAAATGACAACGTTGTCCATCACAGGTTTCCCCTCTTTTTCGCATGGGCAGCCATGCACCCATTGGTAAGACCTTAACCCTACCATCATACCAACGCTCTTGTCCGGGGAACACGTATGAAAATCAGCGCGCAACGAAATGGCTCGGTAATGGTGATCCATGTCGACGAAGATCGCATTGATGCTTCGGTGGCCATTCAATTCAAGGATCAGTTCTGCAACCTGTTGGACGAGACGGCGGATCCTGTCGTTCTAGATCTGTCGCAGGTCGATTTCCTTGATTCCAGCGGACTGGGCGCGGTGGTTGCCGTTCGCAAACTGATTGGTCGTGACCGCAAACTGGATCTGGCGGGGCTGCGTCCGGCAGTTTCCAAGGTCATGGTCCTGACGCGCATGAACACCGTCTTTGAGATTCACGCCACGATCGATGATGCGATGCGGTTTCACGGCGCTGGCCATGTTGTCTGAGACAGGGGAACACCCATGACCGACCACAACGCGACCAGATCCGAAGGCGCAAACGTCTTTTTCATCATAACCTCCGGTGATGTGCGGCACGCCCTGACTGACATCTGCAATTCACTGCGACAACTGGGGTGCGGCGGCGATCAGATCATGCAAACCGAAATCGTGCTGGCCGAAATCCTGAACAATATCGTCGAACATGCCTATAGCGGGACCGAACCCAACCAGATCAGCGTCCTTGTCGACGCCGCTGCAAGCACGTTGCAGGTCGAGATCAGGGATTTCGGCATTGCGATGCCGGGCGGAAAACTGCCCGATGGGCACCTTCCCTCCGCCATTCCCGACGATGTGGCAAACTGGCCCGAAGGCGGGTTCGGTTGGGCGATGATCCGCGAGCTTGCCGACGACCTCAGCTATCAGCGGGTCGGTGATGAAAATGTGGTTCAGTTCCGGATCGGCGTGAATAGTTGATCAAGGACGCCGCAGGGGCGATCCAATCAGGCGTCGATTGCCATTGGAATGCCCCAATCATTCCACATCAGCGCCGAGAACTGCGTGCAATACTGATCATGTAGCTGCATAGGCTTCCCTCGGTATCGTGTCGTAAAGCCCCCACCCAGTGGCGCGATACCGAGGATCATGCTTCCCTTTTCGCTTGTTCCCGCCTGTGGTCAGCCTATTTTGCCCGCAAAACGGAAAGCGATTGGGGACATCATGCGCGACTTTCATTCACCCGGACGATCAGCAGTGTTTGCCGACAATGGCATGTGCGCCACGTCGCACCCATTGGCAGCACAAACAGCGGTGGCGATCCTGCAAGCAGGCGGTAACGCCGTAGATGCGGCAATCGGCGCGGCCATTTTGTTGGGCCTGTGTGAACCGCAAATGACCGGTATCGGCGGCGATTGCTTTGCCTTGGTGAAAAAGCCCGGTCAGGACATGATCGGTTTGAACGGGTCGGGCCGTGGGCCCGCGGGCCTGTCGGCGGCGGCGCTGCGCGATCAGGGGCATACCGCAATGCCACGCCGCCATGCGGTCGCCGTGACAGTGCCCGGCGCGGTTGACGCGTTCTGTCGACTGCATTCCGACCATGGCACCCTACCGCTTGACCAAGTGCTTGCACCAGCCATCCGCTACGCCGAAACAGGGGTCCCGGTTGCGCCGCGCGTCGCGGCCGATTGGGCGGAAAGCACCGGCAACCTGTCCGGCCGGGCCCGGGAATTGTTATTGAACGACGGGGCCGCCCTGAAGGCTGGCCAACGCTACCACGCAGCAGGACAAGCCGACGTCTTGCGCCGCATCGCGGCCAAGGGGCGTGATGGATTCTATACCGGCGAAGTCGCCGAGGATATGGTGGCAAGTCTGCGCGCTCTGGGCGGCTCACACACGATGGAAGATTTCGCCGCGACCGCTTGCGATTACGTGACCCCCATCAGCACGACCTACAAGGGGGCCGAACTGATCGAGCTTCCGCCCAACGGCCAAGGGGCGACCGCACTTTTGCTGGCCAACATGCTTGGCCATTTCGATATCGCCAGCTTGGACCCTTGGGGGGCACAGCGCGCGCATATCGAGGCGGAAGCGACCAAACTCGCCTATGACGCCCGCAACCGGTTTATCGCGGACCCTGCGCACATGACGCGGTTGGACCATTTTCTGTCTTCGGATACCGCCGCCAAACTTGCGGCGCTGATCGACATGGACAGGGCCATGCCCGACCCCCAACCCCTGTCCGAGACTGTGCACAAGGAAACCATCTACATAACCGTGGTGGACAAGGACCGGGTTGCCGTTTCTCTGATCTATTCCATCTTTGACAACTTCGGATCCGGCCTTGCCAGCGATCGCTTTGGCATCTTGTTCCAGAACCGTGGCGCTGGCTTCACCTTGCAAGAGGGGCACCCGAACGAGGCTGCCGGGGGCAAACGCCCGATGCATACGATCATCCCCGCCTTCCTGAAACGTGGCGATGAACTGATGCCGTTTGGCGTGATGGGTGGGTCCTATCAGGCAACCGGCCATGCGCGGTTCCTGACAAACACCGTCGACTTCGGGCTGAACCTTCAGGCCACGATTGATGCGCCACGCTGTTTCTCCGAAGAGGCAGGGCTCAAGATCGAAAAAGGCTATAGCCCGGCGGTGATGGATGAACTGCGGGCCAAAGGACATAACCTGTTCGTGCCGATCCTGCCGATCGGCGGCGCGCAGGCGATTCGCATCGGAACGGATGGCGTCTTGGAGGGCGGGTCCGACCCACGCAAGGACGGCATCGCCCTTGGCTACTGAACGGGCCATTAGTTCAGCGCATATTCCAACGGATAACGGCCATCCTGAAATTCCCCGAAAAGATCGGGAAGATCGGGGTGGTCCACTGGTTCCCCGGTATCGTCGGGAACCAGGTTTTGTTCGGATACATAGGCCACATAGTATGTTTGGTCGTTCTCGGCCAACAGGTGGTAATATGGCTGCGCGCGCGACGGACGCGCGTTCTCGGGAATGGCGTCATACCATTCCTCCGTATTGGCAAACTCTGGGTCTATATCAAAGACAACACCCCGAAACGGGTGTTTCTTGTGGCGTACAACCTGACCAAGATTGTACTTCGCGTAAGTTCTCATCATGGCACAAAGCCCCCTGGACACTGTTCTTAACCAGTGCACACCGGCTTTGTCCATCTGACCTTGCCGATTTGCCAGGAAACAGATTGTGAACCTCGCCCTGACAGTGCTCGAGGTGGTTGCGCCGGTCTTTCTATTGGCAGCGGCCGGTTACGGATGGTGCCGCGCCGGGCTGGAATATCCCACCGCGTTTGTCACCCGCCTGTGCATGACGCTGGCGGTGCCCTGTCTGATTTTCACCGCCCTGATGACCACGCAGATCGATCTGGTGGCCCTCTCCACCCTCAGCGTTGCAACGTTGTTCGCCTACGGGTTGGTTATTGCGGCCACATGGGGCAGCGTCGCGGTTCTGGGCTTGAACAGCCGGACATTTCTGGCCCCGCTGATCTTTGGCAACACCGGAAATATCGGGTTGCCGCTGGCGCTTTTTGCGTTCGGTGATGTGGGGTTGGGTTACGGCGTCGTGGTTTTTGCAGTCATGGCAGTGATGACATTCACCATTGGTATCTGGATGGTATCAGGCAGTGGATCACCCGGCCGCGTTCTGCGCGAACCCATGTTATGGGCCACGATGTTGGGCGCATTGTTCTTGTGGCAAGGCTGGCAAACACCGACATGGGCCACCAATGCGCTGCGGTTGACCGGCCAGATGGCAATTCCCCTGATGCTTATAACGCTCGGCGTAGCCGTTGCGCGCCTGACACCCGGAGGCGTGGGGCGGGCAATCTGGCTATCGGCGCTGAAATTGGCCATCGGGGTTGGTGCGGGGCTGGCGGCAGCGTGGTGGTTCGGCTTGGAACCCGTGGCCTATGCCGTCCTTGTGCTGCAAATGGCCACGCCTGTGGCCGTCACCTCCTACCTTCTGGCTGAACGCTATAATGCGGATGCCAATGCCGTCGCAGGGCTGGTCGTGGTTTCAACCTTGATGTCGGTGGCTGCCATTCCGGTCATTCTGTCCGTGTTGCTCTGACCATTTTCTTCGCGATCATTATGGGGTATGATTTCGCTAATATAAAAAAATATCGAGCAGGTTAGAACGCGATGAAACAGGCAGTCCTGTGGCTATTTCTGTTGTCGGTGCTGGCCGGGTGCGGCAACCGGCAGTTTTCAGCCCCACGCAACCTTGATAACGCCTGCGCTTTGGCGGATGAGAGGCCCCAGTATTTCCGGGCCATGCAACAGGCAGAGCGCAACTGGGGTGTTCCGGTCCATGTGCAGATGGCGACCTTCCATCAGGAAAGCCGCTTCGTGGGCGATGCACGGCCCCCGTTCCGCTATACGCTGGGTGTGATTCCAATGGGTCGCCAAAGTTCGGCCTATGGCTATAGTCAAGCATTGGACGGCACCTGGGAGGAATATCAGCGCGACACGAACAACCGTCGCGCAGACCGGGATGATATCCGTGACGCGACTGACTTCATGGGGTGGTACATGAACCTGACGGTCGAACGGAACAACATCGCCCTGACCGATGCCCGCAACCAGTATCTTGCTTATCATGAGGGGCACGCAGGTTATGACCGCGGAAGCTATAACGCCAAACCCTGGCTTGTGGCCGTGGCAGATCGTGTTGCCCAACGGGCCGACACCTATCGACAGCAACTGCTGGCCTGCGGCAGATAACGGTCAGTCGATTCCGCGGGCGGTGATCTCTTGCGGAATCGAAAACAGACTTGCCCCAAGGCGGACATCCTCGTCCAACTCTCCAAGAATGACCGTCGTCTCGCTGCCACCTTGATCGGTGATGATCCATTGGCGCAGTTCCACAGGGTCTCCCGTGAAAACAAGCGTGATGGTCCCAATTTCAGGCTGTTCAGGGTCTTGGGCCGTAATGCGCGTGGCGGTGCCGTCGTATTCGTGTGCAACGACCATGTCAGATTGGCCAAGGTCGACGTTGCGCGCCAGAATCAAGTTCAAAGGGGTGCGCGCCAGCGGGTATTGTTCGGGCCGGGCATTCGATCTGCCATCGAAGATCGCAACCTGACCGCCACCGGCCATAACCAGCACCTCTTGACCATCGTATTCGAACCGGACCCGACCGGGCCGATGTATGTAGATTGTCCCGGTTGAAATGGAGCCATCGCTGTTGATCTGGGTGAATTGCCCTTCGGCCGTCTGAATACCGTTCAGATAGGCCGACAGCTCCGCAAGCGGGACAACATCAGCAAAAGCCGGAAAGGCGGTGCAGGCGGCCAGCGCCACGGACAAGAGATAACGTTTCATGCCTCTCATCTAATCACTCCGAGGCCCCTTCGCATCTCACAGTTGCGAAATCGTATGTTTCATCCCTGCTCGGGCACCAGAATTTCGCGTTTTCCGACATGGTTGGCAGAACTGACAAGCATGTTTTCCTCCATCTGCTCCACCAGACGGGCAGCCTTGTTGTAGCCGATACCGAGTTTCCGCTGGATGTAGCTGGTCGAACATTTCCGGTCCCTCACCACGATCGCAACCGCCTGATCGTACAAGGCATCTTCGCCATCGGTGTTGCCACCCAAGCCAAGCACCAGATCGATGTCGCTTTCCTTGTCGTCGTCGGGGCCATCCAGAACGCTGGCGGCGTAATCGGGCGGGCCGAACGATTTCAAGTGGCGCACGACCTCCTCCACCTCTTCGTCCGACACGAAGGGGCCATGAATACGCGTGATCTTTGCGCCGCCGGCCATGTACAGCATGTCGCCCATGCCCAAGAGCTGTTCGGCCCCCATCTCGCCCAGAATGGTCCTGCTATCGATCTTGGACGTGACGTGAAAGGAAATCCGCGTCGGAAAGTTCGCCTTGATGGTGCCGGTGATCACATCCACCGATGGGCGCTGCGTAGCCATGATGATGTGGATGCCGCTGGCGCGCGCCATCTGCGCCAGTCGCTGGATACAGGCCTCGATCTCCTTGCCCGCAACCATCATCAAATCGGCCATCTCGTCCACGATCACGACGATGAAAGGCATCTTTTCGGGCGCGAACTCTTCAGTCTCGAAGGTCGGTTCGCCGGTGTCGTCGTCAAAACCGGTTTGGAAGGTCCGGCTGAACATCTCGCCTTTGGCCAGCGCGTCGGCCACGCGACTGTTGTAGCCGTCGATATTGCGCACGCCCATCTTGGACATCTTGCGATAGCGTTCCTCCATCTCGCCGACGGTCCATTTCAGGGCCACGACCGCCTTTTTCGGGTCGGTCACAACAGGCGACAACAGATGCGGAATCCCGTCATAGACGCTCAACTCCAGCATCTTGGGGTCAATCATGATCATCCGGCATTCTTCCGGCGAGAGCTTGTAAAGCAGCGACAGGATCATGGTGTTGATCGCCACCGATTTACCCGAACCCGTGGTTCCCGCGATCAGCAAGTGGGGCATTTTCGCAAGGTTCGCGACGATGGGATCACCGCCAATGTCCTTACCCAGCGCCAAGGGCAGTTTCTGGTTTCCATCCCCAAAATCGCGCGACGACAGGATTTCGCGCAGCACCACTTTTTCCCGGTGCTCGTTCGGCAGTTCGATCCCGATCACCGTCCGACCGGGCACGGTGGACACGCGGGCCGAAAGCGCCGACATCGACCGTGCGATATCATCGGCAAGCCCGATCACGCGTGACGCCTTGAGGCCAGGTGCAGGCTCCAGTTCGTACATCGTGACCACAGGGCCCGGTCGCACGCTGACGATTTCGCCCTTTACCCCGTAATCATCCAGCACGTTTTCCAGCATCCGCGCGTTTTCTTCCAGCGAATCGTCACTCAGGTGATGACGTTCAATGGAAACGGGGTTGGTCAGCAACGTCAGGGGCGGAAATTCATAGGCCTGAACCTGCGGTTGGGGCTGCAACGGCAGGGATGGCTGCGCCTCGGCTATCGCCTGACGGGACGGTTGCGTGGCTTTCTTGGCCGCATGCTGAACCACGCGCCGTTGCAGTTCGGTCTGCGGCAGAACGGGCGCTGACGTCAGCGGCGGCTCTGCCCGCTCAACAGCAGGGGCGGCGGCAGGCTGCGGTGCGGCACGCAACGGCGGCTCGACCCGGCCGGGCTTGGGGGCCTGTTGCACACGGTTGACCGCGGCACTGATCGGCGATGTCGTCAGGGGGCGGCGGACACGGCTTTTGATCACATCGGCAATCCGCTCACGAATGCGCGCATCATCCGGGTGGTCAATGTCATCAAGCGGCAGGGGGGCGGCGACAGGCAGTTCCGGCGGCAAATCGGGCGCGACGTCCCGCTGCAACAACATGGGAACACGCCCCAAAAGGCCCGCGCCGCGAGTCTGCCGCGTGACGGCAGGCTCTGCGCGAACGGCTGGTTCATAAAGGTCGTCATCATCGTCATGAACCGCAGCTTGGCTTTGCCGCGCGGTCCGGCGTTCGCGCAAACTCTGCGCGGCGTGCCCCGCGCCGGAACCTGCATTGCGCAGCCCACCAGCAACCATTGCGCCTGTGCCAATCAACCCCACCGCAAGGAACCTCAGCGCCCAACGGAATTCCGTCCGGTTCACGCCCAGCACGAACAACGCCATCGCAAGAAACCCAAGAAAAGCCGCCGCCGCCACCAGCTTGAGCGACAGCACCGACGATCCGGGCAGAATGTTCAACAGCGCGCCAAGAATCGTATCTCCGAACAGCCCACCCAAGCCAAAGCTGTGGGTCCAACCCTCGGCCGGAATATGGCTGGCCGCATAGATCGAGGCGAGCGCAGCCGCGATCGGAAAGAAGATCGCCCGGGTCAGCACCCTGTCTGACCCATGGTGCAACACGAAACGCAGGCCCCAGACAAACGCAGCCAACGGCAAGAAAAAGGCGCCATACCCCATGATCAACATCAACAACGCCGCGACAGAGGCGCCAAAGCGCCCCAACATGTTGACCGGCACAGCGTCGGTCGCAGCCATCCAGTTCGGATCTTCCGGCGAATAGGATCCAAGCAAAAGCAACAGGCAAGCCGCGACTGCCAGCAACGCAAGGCCAACCAATTCCTTTCCGCGCCGCTGCAGGGCGGCCTGGGTGTGGCTGTCCAGCAGGGGGTCACGTTGTCGGGTTTGATACGCCATGTTGCTCTTACCTCATCCGTACAAGCAGTCGCGAAGCCTGCTCAGCCCGCGCTGCAATTCTTCTTCTTCGACCACCATCGCCACGCGGATGCGATCTGAACCGGGGGTCATGCCGTTGACCTCCCGGGCCAGATAATGCCCCGGCAACACGCGCACGCCGGTGTCTTTCCACAGCTTCAAGGTCGCTTGTTCCGCGTCTTGGACCGGCAACCACAGGAAGAACCCCGCCTCAGGCGGCTTGTATCCCTGCACATCACCCAGAACCGCGTCGGCAATATCGTACTTGGCCTGATACCGTGCACGGCTGGCGATCACGTGGTCCTCGTCGCTCCACGCACGGGTGGCCACGGCCTGAAGCGGCTCAGGCAGCGGAGCCCCGGCATAGGATCGCAACTGCTTCAATTGCGCGATGCTGGCAGGGCCGCCCGCCGCAAAGCCCGATCGCAGGCCCGGCAGGTTCGACCGTTTCGAAAGCGAGTGAAAGATGACCACGCGTTCCGGGTGGGCCCCGACAGCATGCGCAACCTCCAGCGCACCGGGGGGTGGCGTATCACGGTAGATTTCCGAATAGCACTCATCGGCAAAAATCTGAAAATCGTGCCGTTCCGCCAGTGCGATCAGGTCTTTCCAGTAGTCGCGACTGGCGACCGCACCCTGCGGGTTCGCGGGCGAACAGATATAGGCCACCGTGACGCGGTCCAGAACATCGGCAGGCAGGGCTGCGTAATCGGGCAGGTTTCCTGTTGCATCGGTGGCGGGCACATAAACGGGCTCGGCCCCCACCGCCAGCGCTGCAACCGCGTAGACCTGATAAAATGGGTTCGGCATCAACACGGCGGGCCGTTTGCCGTTCTTGGTTTCGGGGCACAACGCCAGACAGGCGTTGAACAACCCCTCCCGCGTCCCGTTCAGGGGCAAGACGTGCCGATCGGGATCCAGTTCCAGGCCATAGCGCTTCTTGGCCCAACCCGTGATCGCATGGCGCAACGGCGCGACGCCATTGTTGTCGGGGTAGCGGTTGAAGCCCTCAAGTGACCCGGCCAACACATCCCCAACCCAGTCCGGGAACGGATGTTTCGGTTCCCCAATGGTCATCACGATGGGGTCAGCGCCCGGTTCATGGGCGTCCAACAACCTCCGCAAACGCGGGAATGCATATTCTGGCAGGTTCGAAAACCGCTCCGGAAAAACCATATTTGCCTCAAGATCGGGGTCATTCACGCCCCGGTTGATGGTAAACTACCCGCTCCCCCCGTCCGGGTCCAGAAAAACGATACCCGGATCAGGGGTTTGGCTGAAAACCTGTGGCGCTCAAGCCAACGCCTGCTCGGCGGCGGCGGCAATCCGCAACAATCGCGCATCGTCGCCCGGCGGGCACATCACCATGATGCCGGTAGAGGGGATGCCGGTCGGTAAGGTGACCGCGCAGACACCCATCAGGTTGCCAACGCGCGTGTTGCGCAGTGTCAGCAGGTTTTCGGTCACGAAATAATCGTCATCCGACATCAGCCGCGCGGCGTCTGGCGGCAGGTTGGCCGCCGTCGGGATCAGCACGGCGTCATAACCGCCTGTGGCGCGCAGATAATCCTGCCGCAACTGACGCAAACGCTGCCACAGCGCCACGAAATCGGCCGCCATCACACTGCGACCTTGCCGGAACCGATCAAGGATGCGGTCGTACATCTTTTCGGGCGCAGCCTCGATCTCATCACGCCAAGTGCCATAAGCCTCGGCGGTATACAGCGACAAGGTGGTGTTCATCGCCTCGTCCACGGCCGCAATGCGGCCCGTCTCGATGGTGGCGCCCGCTTGCGCCATCCGCGAAACCGCCGATTGGAACGCCGCGCCGGGCGCTTCGCGCACATCGCTGGCGTAGGGGTCCAGCACAAGAAACCGCTTGCCGCTCAGGGTGGCGCCCACCAGATCGGGTGCCTTGGTGCCATCCATGACGGCGAACAGTCCGGCACAATCCTCAACCGTGCGGCACAGCGGCCCCACGGTATCGAAGCTTTCGCACAAGGGCACCACGCCATCGAGCGGCAGCCGCCCATGGGTGGGTTTGAACCCGACAAGGTCATTCCAGACCGACGGCAACCGGATTGATCCCCCGGTATCTGACCCGATACCAGCGGCGGCCAGCCCATAGCCTACGGATGTCGCCGCCCCTGACGATGACCCGCCGGGGGCCAATTCCGGGTCGTTCACGTTGGGCGGGGTGGCGGTGGACGGGTTGATGCCCAGCCCGGAAAACGCCAGCTCCGTCATATGGGTCTTGCCAAGGCACACAAGCCCCGCGCGCGTGCTTCGCGCCAAGACCACCGCGTCGTTCTGCGGCACCCGCCCGCTCAGCAATTTCGAACCCGCCTCGGTCACGACGCCAGCAGTGTCGAACAGATCCTTCCAGCTGATCGGCACCCCATCCAGCAACCCCCGCCGCACACCGTTTTGCGCCCGGGTGCGGGCGGCCTCTGCCTCGGCAAGCGCCCGTTCCGGTGTCGTGCGCGCATAAATCCGGTCGCCATAGGGGTGAGCGTCAATCGCGCTCAGGAAACTTTGCGTCAGCTCCACAGGGTCGATCGCACCGGTCCCGATCTCACGGCCCAGATCGCTTGCACTTGCCGTATGCCATTCAGTCATTCGCCTGCCCTCGTCATGGTGTCGCGGCTGACGCTATAGACCGCGCGTCGCGTGGACAATCCCGCCCGACGCCCCATAGTTGGGGGGATGACACATGATACGGATATCTTGATTGTTGGTGGCGGGCTCAACGGCCCGACCTTGGCGTTGGCGCTGGCGCAAGTGGGCTTGCGCAGTATCGTGCTGGACGCCCTGCCCGCTGATGTGCGTCAGGCCGATGGCTTTGACGGGCGCAGCTATGCGCTGGCGTTGTCCTCCACCAGAATGCTGGATGCGCTTGGGTTGTGGGGCAAGCTGGCCGCGAACGCGCAACCGATGCTGCAGATCAAGGCCAGCGATGGGCGGGCGGGCGAAGGCCCGTCGCCATGGTTCCTGCATTTCGACCACGCCGAGATCGAGGAAGGCCCGATGGGCCACATGCTGGAAGATCGGCATTTGCGGCAAACCCTGTTGACGGCCATGTCCGAGACGCCGCTGGTCCGGCACCTGCCGGGTTCGCGCGTCATCGCACAAGGCACCGGCACCGTAACGCTGGAAGATGGGCGCACCCTGCGCGCAGGACTGGTGGTGGGTGCCGATGGACGCGCCAGCGGAACTGCCGCGCGCGCCGGTATCAAGCGAACCGGCTGGGACTACGGGCAGACGGCGCTGGTCTGCGCCATTCGCCACGAGAAACCCCACGGCGGGATCGCGCATCAGTTCTTCATGCCTGCCGGTCCACTGGCGATCTTGCCGCTTCCCGGCGATCGCTGCTCCATCGTGTGGTCAGAAACCCACGACATGGCCGCGCAGATCATGGCCATGAGCGATGCGGACTACCTCGATGTGCTCCGTCCTCGCTTTGGTGATTTCCTCGGCCAGATCAGCCTTGCCGGGCAACGCTACTGCTATCCGCTCAGCCTCAGCATCGCGAATGCGTTTGTCGCACCGCGACTGGCGCTGGTGGGGGATGCGGCGCATGGCGTGCACCCGATTGCGGGACAAGGTCTGAACATGGGTCTGCGCGATGTGGCCGCCCTTGCCGAGGTGCTGACAGATGCGAAACGGCGGGGCGAAGACTTTGCCGCCAGCGATGTTCTGGCGCGATATCAGTCGTGGCGTCGGTTCGACACCGCAGCGCTTGCCGTTGCGACAGATACATTCAACAAATTGTTTTCAAACGATAATCCGTTGCTTCGCGCGGGGCGCGATATCGGCATGGGGATTGTGGGGGCGATGCCCGGATTGCGCCGGGGCTTTATCCGGCAAGCCGCGGGCCTGACAGGTGATCTGCCCCGCCTGCTTCAAGGCCGCGCGCTTTAATCCAGCTTGCGCGCCTCGTCCTCCAGCATGATGGGGATGCCGCCACGGATCGGATAGGCAAGGTGCGCCGCCCTTGAGATCAGCTCCTGCTTATCGGCATCATAAGTCAGCGGTGCGTGCGTCAAAGGACAGACAAGCGCCTCCAACATGCGGCGATCGGGGGATGGTGTATCGCTCATTGCAGCATTTCTTCGTGCGACCCACCGCGCAACGAGAACTCGATCAGCGTCACCAGCGTTTCACGACGCGTCGTCAGTGATGGCGCCTCCAGCAAGGCCTGTTTCTCTTCGGGGTCGAATGGGCAAAGCATCGACAACGAATTGATCAACAATTCGTCTTCCGCCTCTTTCAGACTGTCCCAATCCGTCGACAGCGACATCGCATCAAAGTAGCGTCCCAGAAGATCAAGAAAGGCGGGGCGGTCAAAGCTGCGGTCATTCTCGGTCGGGCCCGCATCCCTCTCAAAACCGTCCCAACTGACGTCGGCGCGCAGATAAGGGGTAAAGCCTGTCACTTCACGCTGAATCCGAAACCGCGAAACCCCCGCCAGCGTGATCATGTATCGCCCATCCTCGGTTTCCGAGAATTGCGTCAGCCGCCCGGCGCAACCGATACTGTGCAATCGCTTGTCGGTTGATCCGGGAACCTCACGCGACTGGATCATCCCGATCAGGCGATGCGGCGTCTTGAGCGTATCGTCCAGCATGGCCAGATACCGCGGCTCGAACAGATGCAGCGGCAATCGCGCGCGCGGCAACAACAGCGCGCCGGGCAACGGGAACAGCGGGATGGTCGGGGGAAAATCGGTGAGTTTTATCATGTGATGCGATGTAGCCCCAGCCCTTGATCAGGCAAATATCATCGAGCTCAGCTTGCGCCGCCCATTCAAAACAATCGGATCTTGCGGTTTCAGCGCATCGAAGATGATGAAAAGCTGCGTCTTGGCCGCGGCGTCGTTCCACTCACGATCTCGACGGAACAATTCCAGCAACTGATCGACCGCACCCTCGACATTGCCACTGGCGTGCAGGGCCAAGGCATAATCGAACCGCGCCTGATGATCGTCGGGCGCTGCGTCGACCGCCTCCGCCAACTCGGTCAACGGGCCTGCCTTCGCCGCTTGACGGGCCAGTTCGATCTGCGCCCGCGCGGCTTCCAGCGGGCCAGCCGACTTGATGCTGTCGGGCGCGTCGTTCAACAACGCCTCCGCCTGTTCCAGTTCGCCCAACGCAATGTGGGCACGGGCCAAACCGCCAAGCGCGTCAGCGTTCTCTGGCTCTTCGCCAAGGATCGCCGCAAATGTCTGGGCGGCATCCTCGATCGCGCCTTCGGTCAACATGACCTCGGCCGCCTCGACCGCTTCGGCCAAACCGCCATCGTCCCCCGACACCGCCAGCAACTTGTCGATGAAGGCCTTGATCTCACTTTGCGGCAGGGCACCCTGAAACATGTCCACCGGACGCCCCTGATAGAACGCTACCACCGTCGGGATCGACTGGAGCGGCAGCCCCTGCTGTGCAAGGGCACCGGCCAACCGCTGCTCCTTGTCGACGTCAACCTTGACCATCTTGACCTTGCCTTTGGCCTGCGTCACCGCAGCCTCAAGCATCGGTCCCAGCGTCTTGCATGGGCCGCACCAAGTGGCCCAGAAATCTACGATTACCGGCACATCCTTGCTGCCTTCGATCACGTCGGCCATAAAACTTGCTTCGGTGGCGTCCTTGATCAGGTCGGTGGCGCCGGGTTGGGATTGTCCAAGCTCAAGCATGGCTGTCTCCGTCAATTCTTTGAGTTGATGTCTATATGCGTTCCCAAACGGCAAACGCCAAGGGTGTCACAGATCGAAAGTCGCAAAGACAGGCGCATGGTCCGATGGTCTTTCCCAGCCCCGCACATGGCGCAGCACACGGCTGGAATGGCCCGCATTCGCAATATCGGACGTCGCCCAGACATGGTCCAGCCGGCGCCCCTTGTCCGCGACATCCCACTCTTTCGCCCGATAGGACCACCAGCTGTAAAGCTGTCCTTCGGGGATATCCTGCCGGGTGATATCCACCCAGTTGCCGCTGTCTTGTGCATCGGCCATATGCGCCACCTCGATGGGGGTGTGGCTGACTACCTTGATCAGATCCTTGTGGGACCAGACGTCATCTTCACGGGGCGCAATGTTCAGATCGCCGACAAGAATGGATTTCTCGGGCGCTTCCGCATGGAACCAGTCCCGCATTTCGGTCAGAAAATCCAGTTTGTGGCCAAATTTCACGTTCACCTCCCGGTCGGCGACATCGCCGCCGGCAGGAATATAATAATTGTGGATCGTCACGCCGTTTTCCAGCCGCGCGGCAACATGGCGGGCGTCGCCCTTGGCCACAAAGTCACGGTGCCCCGCATCTTCCAACGGCAACCGCGAAATGATTGCAACACCGTTATACCCCTTCTGACCCCGTGCAACCATGTGGCTGTAACCGGCGGCGGCAAACACATCGGCAGGGATCTTGTCGACCGGGGATTTGCATTCCTGCAGGCACAAGACATCTGGCTCTTCTTCCCGCAGCAAGCGCGCCACCAGATCGGCACGAAGCCGGACCGAGTTGATGTTCCAAGTCGCAACGGTAAAGGGCATGAACAGCATCCTGTTTGTGATGCCCCGGTTTAGGCCCAAGCTGCCGCGCCTTCAACGCGATAGCCAACCGGCCCAAAAAATCGGCCCGAACGCAAGCGCCCGGGCCAGTCCAACAGGGAGGTTGTGAAGCGACGCTAGATCATGAACCTTATTAACGCGTTGATAAGCGTCAACACGGCATTTCCCAGCCTCAGGCGATCAGGCGATAACCACCGCTTTCTGTTACCAGCAGCCGCGCATTGGATGGATCGGGCTCGATCTTCTGACGCAGTCGGTAGATATGGGTTTCCAGCGTGTGGGTGGTCACACCTGCGTTGTAACCCCAGACTTCATGCAGAAGAATATCGCGCGCAACGACGCCATCCTGCGCCCGATACAGAAACTTGAGGATATTCGTTTCCTTGTCGGTCAGGCGGATCTTGCGGTTATCTTCCGTCTCCAGCAGCTTCATCGCAGGCTTGAACGTGTATGGCCCAAGCGAGAAGATCGCGTCCTCAGATTGCTCATGCTGACGCAATTGAGCGCGGATCCGGGCCAACAGCACCGGGAACTTGAAGGGCTTGGTCACGTAATCATTTGCGCCCGCGTCCAGCCCCAGAATGGTATCGGAATCGCTGTCGTGGCCCGTCAACATCAAGATCGGGCATTTGACACCTTGTTTACGCATCAGGCGGCACAGTTCCCGGCCATCCGTATCAGGCAGGCCGACATCAAGGATGACCAGATCATAAAGCGCGCTCTTGGCCTTTTCCATCGCCTCAACGCCGTTCCCGGCCTCGAACACGTCGAAATCCTCGGTCATCACCAGTTGTTCCGACAGCGCCTCGCGCAAATCGTCATCGTCGTCGACCAACAGTATTTTCTTCAGCGTTGCCATGGAACATATCTCCCGGTTGTGTTGCCATTGACGTGCGCCCCGCAGGTTCACTTGGCAAGCGACTGAAAAATAATCTCACGCAGGCGTGTCGCATAGCGGGGGATTGTTTCAAATCCGACGCCGATTAGCTTATGGATCGGGCAGCCCCGAAGGATTACGCCACTCATGAGTCTGCTGCCAACACCTGCCGAACTGACTGCCCGCGCCCGGTCTGACCTGCGCGTCGGCCTGCCGATCGTGATCGGTCAGGGGGAAACCGGCGTCATCGTGCTGGCTGCCGAGACCGCGACGCCGGCGCGACTTGATGCCTTGCGCGCCTTGCCCGGCGACACGGTCATCGCCATTACCGGCTGGCGTGCCGAAACGCTGAAGGCGCGCGCCTATGATGGCGACATCGCCCGAATCGTCATGCCACGTGATGCCGATTGTGCATGGCTGAATGCGCTGGCCGATCCGGCGGACGATCTGCGCACGCCGATGAAGGGGCCGTTTCAAACCCTGCGTGACGGTGCCGCATCCCTGCCGCGACTGGCGCTGATGCTGGCCAAGTCGGCGCAACTCTTGCCTGCGGCGGCCATTGTGAACGTCGATGACCCCGCCGAATTCGCGGCGCAACACAGCCTGACATGCCTGACCGCCGATATGGTTGCGGCGGATCTGGCCCATCATCACGCGCTGCACCCGGTCGCCGCCGCGCGCCTGCCGATAGAGGCGGCCGAGGCAGGTCGCCTCCATATCTTCCGCCCGGACAACGGCGGTATCGAACACTATGCCATTGAAATCGGCCGCCCCGATCGCGCGCTGCCGGTGTTGGCGCGCCTTCATTCCGCATGTTTTACCGGTGACGTGCTTGGCTCGTTGAAATGTGACTGCGGCCCGCAACTGCGCACCGCATTGGCCGAAATGGGCAGCCTCGGGGCCGGTGTGCTGCTTTACCTGAATCAGGAAGGTCGCGGGATCGGCCTTGCCAACAAGATGCGTGCCTATTCCCTACAAGATCAGGGGTTCGACACGGTCGAGGCAAACCACCGTCTGGGCTTCGAAGATGATGAGCGTGATTTCCGCATCGGTGCTGATATCTTGACGCGTATGGGGTTCGATACGGTGCGCCTGCTCACCAACAACCCGCGCAAGGTCGCCATGATGGAAGCCGAAGGCGTCACCGTGGCTGAACGCGTCCCGCTGCTGACCGGCACAAATCGCCACAATGCACATTACCTCGCCACCAAGGCCGCGAAATCGGGGCATCTTCTGTGACCCCGCGCGATATGGTCGTAACGCCGATGGGCTTGCGCTTCATGGGCCGGTCTTTTCCCTACACCCTTGGGCGTGGAGGCCGGACCACGGCCAAGCGCGAGGGCGACGGGGCAACGCCTGTCGGGGCGCATGGCATCGTCGGCTGCCTCTATCGCCCCGATCGGATGGCGCGGCCCTGCGATTGGGCTGTGCCCATCCTTCCCGGTGATCTGTGGTCTGACGATCCGCGCGATGAAGATTACAACCTGATGGTCCGCGCGCCCTATCCACACAGCCATGAACGCCTGCGCCGGGCGGATCCGCTCTATGACCTCGTATTGCTGACCGATTGGAACTGGCCGCGCGCCGAACGGGGGCGAGGCTCTGCAATCTTCATTCACCGTTGGCGGCGACCCGGTTATCCGACGGAAGGCTGCGTTGCGCTTGATCCGTCCGCCCTGCGTTGGATTACCCGGCGCATCACCTTTGGCACCCGTCTGATCGTTCAGTCGTAGGCGCGTTCCCCAAAGATGGCCGAGCCTACGCGGACATAGGTGGCCCCGAAACGGATCGCCTTTTCGAAATCGCTGCTCATTCCCATGGAAAGTTCCGCCAATCCGTTGCGCGCCGCGATCTTGGCCAGCAGGGTAAAATGCAGACTGGGCTCTTCATCGACGGGCGGGATGCACATCAACCCGGTCACCGGCAGGTCCATCGCACGCACTTCGGCCACGAACGCGTCGGCCTCTTCGGGCAAGATGCCCGCTTTTTGTGGCTCGGCCCCGGTATTCACCTGCACCAACAGTTCGGGGGAAGCGCCCCGTTCCTGCGCCAGTCGCGCCAGCGTGTTGGCCAACTTGATTCGGTCCAGCGTGTGGATTGCGTCAAACATCTCCACGGCCTGACGGGCCTTGTTTGTCTGCAGCGGTCCAATCAGGTGCAACTGCACGCCCGCGAAACGCGCCTGAAACGGCGGCCAGCGTTCGCTTGCCTCCTGCACGCGGTTTTCGCCGAACAGGCGATGGCCCTGCGCCAGAACCGCTTCCACCCTCTCGGGCGGTTGCACCTTGGACACGGCAATCAGCCGGGCAGAACCTGCGGGACGGTCAGCGGCAGCTTCGGCCGCGGCGATACGGGTCTGGATGTCATGTAATGCCATGCAAACAGCATAGGCCAAAAGAAAAGAGCGGGCGCAAGGCCCGCTCTTTCCATTCCGAATGATCCGGGTGGATCAGAAGGACATTGCCGCGCCGAACGACCAGGTCTGAATGTCATCCTGAACGCCGAACGGGTCGGAGAAACCATAACCCACGTGAAGACCCAGACCGCCGCCCAGATCATAGGCTGCTGCCAGACCGTAGCCGGATTGCTCACCAATCACGTCCGAGTCGAACTGACCCCAGTTGGCAGAAACCGTGAAGGCGTCAAATTCATAACCGATGCCCACACCGACATGCGTGACTTCATGCGAGGTCGCAGCGATACCCGAGCCATCAACGCGCACGCGGTCCATGGGGCCGGAGATATCCCAGACCGAATACTGGATCGCGGCACTCAGGCCATAGGACGTCGTGACTGCGGCACTTACACCGATAATGTCTACGTCCAAGGCCAAGACGTCGGGCAGCGCGTTAACCGTGCGGTGCTCAATTCCCGCAATGATGGGACGGCGTGGGTTGGCTATGCCAACCTGCTGAAACGTCTGGTAACCCAATCCAAGGCTCAGGTCCGCGCCACCAAGGTCCATTCCATAGCGAAAGCCAATCGCGTAACCCGCGTCACGGAGGCCGGTGTCGTCCATCTCGACCGATACGGCCACGCCGAAGTCACCGACGGAATAGTTGTAACGCAGGATCTGGCCGTCATAGGCGCCATCGCCGTATGCTCCCATCGCACCAGCGTGCGCCGTTTCATCGTCGGCCAGCGAGCCAGCATTGCCAACCCAAGCTTCGGTCATCGCCCAATCAAGCGCGCCATCGGTGTCACCCATGGTGACGGTGCCGAAATCGCCCGAGATGAATACGGTCGCGCCGCCATCGTCATTCGGTGTGAATGCGCCGGGCTCGTCCAGATCGACCGATGCGCCGAACGTCAAACCGTTGTCGGTGGTGCCCGACATCGTGAAAGTTACGTCGATGTCCTGAAAGAAACCTTCGTTGACGCTGTCGCCACCGTAGATCCCCATTTCAGCCCAACCCGACAGGGCAACATCAGCGGAAGCAACACCAGCGGTGGCCACCAGAGCAGTCGTTGCGAAGAGGATTTTTTTCATGGCTTGTTCCTGCCTTTGGATGTCTTTTTGATAATCGGCCGCACATCTATGCCGCGCATTAATTCTATTTTAATCAAATACGCGGGTGGGCATTCAAACGCCAGACTTCGCCTGCGCCGGATAGGGCATTCATAAATTACATGGCCCAAAAGTCACACATGCCTTCGCGCCGAAACCGACCCCGCAAAAGAAAAGAGCGGGC
>Ga0075467_10000968_pt1 | contig 23500 bp, 15 predicted proteins | sample DEB08_DNA_9_FD_75067 | JGI IMG/M metagenome (GOLD analysis project Ga0075467, IMG submission 75067) | Aqueous microbial communities from the Delaware River and Bay under freshwater to marine salinity gradient to study organic matter... | ecosystem: Environmental > Aquatic > Marine > Coastal ... | reverse complement strand
TGTCAGCAGGGCGTCAAGCCCTGCTGACATTTTTTGCTAAATTGATTGAATAGGGAAATCTGTAATTATGTTTAAAGTTAGATTAACGCGCTGGAAACGCTTAGTGTTTGCTGCGCTAGGGTTGATTTCAGTTTTAGCATCAAGCCAAACGTTATTGGCTAAAGAATCAGTTTGGGGAAGTGATTATTTTCCCAATTATGTTCTAACGGATCACAATGGAAGAGAACAACGTTTCTTTGATGATTTGATAGAAGACAAAGTTGTAATCATTAATTTTATCTATACAACTTGCCCTGATGTTTGCCCGATGGAGACAGCGCAAATGGGCCAAATTTCACGCATACTCGGCGAGCGAGTAGGCAAAGATGTACACTTTATTACCATCACGATTGACCCGGAGACAGATACTCCAGCGGTCTTAAAAGAGTATCGAGATCGTTTTCGCGCCAACTGGCCGTTTTACACCGGTGACAAAGACCAAATAATAGATATCCGACGAAAATTAGGTTTGTTTGTCGAAGATATTGGTGGCGGTGAAAACAACCACAATGTGAATATGATTATCGGTAATCAGAAAACCGGTCGGTGGATGAAAAGATCACCGTTTGAGAATCCATATGTTATGGCTGATCAAATCGGTAATTGGTTACATGGATGGAAGCCAACCGTGGCTAAAAAGGATTTTACTGAGGCACCTGATCTTCGAAATGTTTCGGATGGTGAAAATTTGTTTCGGACTCGATGCATGAGTTGTCACACGCTTGATGGAACTTTGGATAGCAAAGCAATTGGGCCTGATTTACTTGCGGTAACGCTTAACCGTGACCGACAATGGTTGGTTGATTGGCTGCGAAACCCCGAAAAAATGATCAAGGCGGGCGATCCGATAGCCGTTAATTTATACAATCGCTATAACAAGATATTGATGCCTGATATGAACCTAGGTAAGGCTGATATAGCCGATATTCTCGAGTATCTAGAAGATCGTACTAAGGAAATTATGACCGCGCGCATCAAGAACAATTCATCAACGAGTGGTGAAGCTACTGGCAATTTTAGTCCTGCCGGAGCTATAAGCGGCAGCACCGCCTCTGAATCAAGATATGGTCGTGATCGAGATTCGGTCGCAATTATGAATTCTTGGGTGCGTGAGGCTTTGCCCGGTGCAGGTGTCAATGCCGGCTACATGACTTTGTTCAATATCAGTGATAAAGATCTGACGATTACTAGGATTGAGTCTGATAATTTTGATTCTATCGAAATTCATCAAATGGTATCGGTTGACGGCATGATGGAAATGTCGGAAATTAAAAACATGGTAATACCCGCAAAGCAAAGCGTTGAGTTAGCTCCCGGCGGAAAACACCTAATGATGATGGACCCAATCAAGGATTTCATACAAGGCCAGACAGTTGAAATGTCACTTACATTTGATACTGGATCGATTCAATTAATGACCGTACCGGTCATGAGTAAATAGGCTTAATAATATGCAAAAAATTAATACATTAGCAAGATTATTACCCACACGCCTGTGGGTAATCACTTTAACAATAATGAGTTTGTGCGCTTCCTTTTCATTGTCAGCCGAAGAGTCTGCCCAAGAAATAGGCAGCTCAGTAGAAGTAAGCTTCAAAACATCAAAAGGTGATTTTGTTGTTGAGCTATATCCACAGAAAGCGCCGCTAACGGTTAACAACTTTGTTGATTATGTGGAGAGTGGCTACTACGACAACACTATTTTCCACCGTGTAGTAGCTGACTTTCTGGTTCAGGGTGGCGGCTTTAACAAGGGTATGATTGCAAAACAACCGAAGGAGGCAATTGTAAATGAGTCATTAAACGGTTTGAAGAACAATCGTGGCATGCTCGGTATGGCGAGGAAAAAATTACCTGATAGCGCAACCTCTCAGTTTTATATAAACCTAGTCGACAACGCAGATCTCGACCCTCGTGGTAGTCAGTTTGGGTACACGGTGTTTGGTAAAGTGATTAGTGGCATGGACGTAATTGATCAACTTTCGACAGTTGCTATTGAGGATACTCCGCGCTTTAAAAACGTTCCAACTGAAGATATGTTTGTTTTATCCGCCGCTGTAACTAAAGGCCAGAGTCTGGTGGCTAAAGGCATCAAGGCGGTTCAAAATGCAGGCAACTATATAGCTGGCGAGCACTATATTGAATTAGCTGATGCGGTTGAAACCAAGGCCTTCAACGCCATAGAAGTTGTCGAGGTGTTTTCATACGGCTGTCAACACTGTTATTCATTTGAAAAAATGCTTACTCCCTGGGCTGAAAATCTACAAGCAGATGTTCAGTTCTCCAAATCGCCAGCAATCTGGAACGGGCTAATGCGCTTATTTGCACATACCTTCTATACCATTGAACAGCAACCGAAAGCTAAGGAATTGCATCAGAAGATTTTTGATCAAATCGTGATAGACGGGCGACCTCTATTGTCTGAATTAATGATTGGAAAGTTCTTTTCGGAAAATGGTGTTAACGAGCAAGTTTTTGCAGAAATCTTTGACTCGAAAGCGGTAATACGACAAGTTGCTGATGCTGAAATGCGTGTCAAACGATATCGGATAGAAGGTATTCCCGCGATGGTTGTCAACGGCAAGTATCGAGTTAGTCTGGCAACGGCCGGGAGTCCAGAGGAGATGTTAAAAGTGGTTGACTATTTGATTGCAAAGGAGAAGGGAGGGGTACTTAGTCAAGTCGACTGATTAGTTTCAGATCATGGATAAATTCATTTCAAGAATTGTTGTAATAATATATCTAACCATGGCATTGGTGCCAATTGGCTATATGCCCGCGGCCTTGGCCGACGGGAATGGTTATTTGGCATTATGCCCATCTGGAAATACAAAGAATTTGCTATTTAGCAAACGTAGTTCGCTATATGAGACTATGGCTAATCAAGGAGCAGCGGTTAGTCATGGAGCAGAAGTAAGTCACGGAGCAGCATATAATCATGGAGCAGCGCATCAAGGAGCAGTATCTAATAAAGGAGTAGTATTTAATCAAGTAGCAGCACATCAAGCGGCAACGTTTGATGTTAGATTAGACCATAGTTCTCATCATAGTCCTGGCCATAGTTTGGGTCAAAGTTCGGTCCACAGTTTAAAAGATAGTTCTCATCATACGGAGCAAAATAGCTCTAAACTTCAACAGCATGGCGTTCATAAAACACACGGAAATGCTCTAAGCAATCACGCGTCGGCCGATATTCATAACGGCCACGGCGAAGACAGTAACAAGTGTAATTACGCGACGGTCAGCTCGGGTCAGGACTTTCTCCAATTACCTTCGCTGATACCATTTACACTCACCAATTCCCAGCTTTCAGCTATCAATCGGCGCGCGCTAGTACTAATAGCCTTGCGCTTACGGAAGCAGCAATCGCGCGCTCCTCCAATCATCACCATTTTCTCTTAGAAGAACTCTACTCTTAGATAAATGTCTGAGAGCATCTAAATTTTTTAGCAGCGTAGCTACGTTGCCGACATCCGCTGTATCAATAGATTAAATAATCAACATAGCGGATGCCCATGGAGTGAAAATGTACAACAAATACCTAGTATTCGAACTAGCCGCGCTTAGCGTAGCTGGACTTGCATTGTCGAACCCGTCTATTGCTCAAACTATTGCTGACCGCGATGCTGTTGAGCAAAATAAGCCTGAGATTGAGGAGGTTCGCGTGCTCGCTGACGCCTTTTTCAAAGATACAACGGTAGTCAGCCCAACAAGTGTTATCACCGCAGAACAACTTAAAGCGCTTAATATAACCACAGTAGAGGACGCGCTCGCGCACCAACCAAGCTTGGTCATTCGCAAACGTTTTATAGGAGACCCCAACGGAGTCGTCGGCATTCGCGGGTCAAACATGTTTCAAACCCCAAGAACAATGGTTTTCGTCGACGGTATGCCTTTGCATTACCATCTACAAACACGATTTCGTGGTTCTCCTCGCTGGTCTCTAATTTCACCTGATGAGGTTGCAAGTGCAGAGGTGATTTATGGGCCGTATTCGTCACAATACAGCGGCAACGCAATGGGTGGTGTTGTGAACATCAAAACACGTAGACCATCGCAAAGCCTCACTACACTTGAACTAGGCGCTTTTTCTCAAGATTACAATCGATTACTTACCAATGAGAGTTATGAGGGTTATCGGGCTTATGTAGCCCACGAAGACAAGGTTGGGGATTTGGGTTACAGCGTTTCATACACACGTTTAGACAATGAGAGCCAACCTCAAACTCAATTTTTTAGACGTCCAGACTCGGGTAGTTCTTCTACCGCCTTTGCTAATAGTGGTTCGATTCCGTCTGGCAATGATACCAATGGGTTAGCGGGAATTTACTTTGGTGATTCCGGCCCAGAAAATGCCAAAACCGATTTAGTAAAAGCGAAATTCTTTTACCACCGAGACTACGTCGAGTTTCGAGGGTCAGTGGCCTATGAACAACGCTCACGCGTTGAGAACCAGGCAAACAACTTTTTAAGTGATGCAAATGGAGTAACGATTTTCGATCGCGAAGTCGATATTGATGGTATCAACTACGACACCTCTAATTTCGGCACCAGCGTTTTTCAAAACCGTGATCAACAGCGTGAAAGCTTGTTGATTGGGCTAGGGGCGAGCTTCGAGCTTGCCAACGACTGGGCTGCAGATGTTTTTTACAGCTACTTCGATGTGTTGGACGATACCGAAATCCGCTCGGGAGCAAATCCCGATGATCCAAATTTCACATCGATAAATGATCGTAATAGGGCGCGCATTACAAGCTACGACGATACTGGCTGGAATATTGTTGACCTTAAACTTTCGACGGATAGTTTCGCTGGAAAAGAAAATCAACGACTATCGTTGGGGTTTCATTATGACAGTTATGAACTAGACTTTATTGTTGACAACTATAATAGCATCACCGGTCAGCGAGCTAGCAATGAGCTGGATGGAGATCGCGCAACAGGGCGCGCCGATAGTGGCGGTGAAGCTCAAACTATGGCCGCATTTGCACAGTATGGCGCCGCATTAAGCGAACACTGGGACTTGTCGTTAGGCCTGCGTTACGATGATTGGGAAGGCGAGAATGGTTACGTTGGAGGCACAAATTCAGCCGACCGATCAGAAGATGGGTTTTCAACAAAGGCATCAATTGCTTATTCGCCAACGGACCGTAGATCCTTCAGATATTCAGTTGCGCAAGCGCTAAGATTCCCTGTTATTGAAGAAATATTTGTTAATAATGCGAGCGTAAGCGGAGGTAGTGTTGCTGACGCTACGCTTAACCCTGAAGACGGCGTCTTTCATAATTTATCGTTTGAACAGCTCTTTGAAAATGGATCGGTCACGGTAAATTTCTTCCATGAAGACGTAGATGACGTGATTTTCAATCAAACATCGTCGATATCCGGTGTGACTACTTTTCTCCCGGTCGATACAGTTAAGACAGATGGTGCTGAACTAATAATTGCGTCCAACGATGTTCTTGGACTGCCGGTTGATGTGACATTTAATACCACTTACACCGACGCTAAAATAAGTAGCAACGCAAATAATCCGGAAATTGTTGGTAAGCGCTTTCCACGTATCCCTGAATTTCGTTCAAACCTAATTTTAAACTATCGAGTTAATGATCAGTTTAATTTTGGCGGGTCAATACGTTATGCCGGAAACAGCTTTGGTGAACTCGACAATAGCGACACAGAAAACAATACTTTTGGCGCTCACACGCGATACACCTTTGTTGGACTCAAAGCGAATTGGAATATTTCACCAAACCTAAACGTGAGCGCCGGAATTGATAATGTGTTCGACCAAGTGGCTTACGTGTTTCATCCGTGGCCAGCCCGAACCTTCCATCTTAGCTTCAAATACGTGATTCCTAACTCATGAAACCAGTACACTCTTCCATTGGCATTAAGTGGGTGATTTATGCATTCTGATGCTAATGGCTTTCGCCAGCGCCTTTGGCGCTGGCATTTTTTTGCTGGCCTGATAATTAGTCCTTTCCTGATTCTGATTTCAATAACCGGTTCAATTTATCTCTTCAAAGCGGAATTGGAGCAATGGGAGGAACGAGGAATCAATGCGATATCTAAGCAGAGCGGGGCAGTAGTAACAGGTAATACGGAGCCGATCGGTGAAGCCACGTTATTACAAAACGTAACCGATGAATATCCTGCTGCGACATTTGTTCGGCTAACCCTCGCAAAGCAGGGTGATTCGACAGTCGAGTTTGACATCGTTCCGAAAGAGATCATTCATCACGTCGAGGATGAGTCTGAACACGCGCATCACACTGCACCGAATACTGAAAAACTAACCATTTGGGTTGATCGTTATAGTGGAAAAATTTTGGAGGCAAAAGTTTCTGAAGATCGTTTTCTCAATGTAGTTAAAAAACTTCATAGTGAACTACTGCTTGGGAATACAGCCTCGTACATTGTTGAATTAGTTGCGTCTTGGGCGATTGTCTTGTTGATTAGCGGTACGATACTTTGGATTTACAAAGGTAATTCCAATAAACAGAAGATTGAGGTTAAATCTTCGAAACAAATATTTTCACCACAGCTTAAAAATAATGGCCGCTTTAACATCAGAACGGTCCATGCTGTAGTGGGGCTCTACATATCAGTTCCGTTAATGCTGATGTTACTCACAGGCTTACCTTGGACACAGCTTTGGGGCAATGGCTTTAAAGAACTCAAAGAGTTTGCCGGCTGGAGCGGACCTAAGCAGGAATGGTTTGTCACATTAAAGTCAGGTAAACCAGAAATACCTGAAGACACGCTTTGGGAAATTTCAGATAACCGAGAGGGAATGATAAGTCAGAGTTGGGTGCCTAATGACCAATTTGCTTATACTCTTACCGATATTGCAAGTAAGCCAGAAGTAGTGAATCTAGCACACCCTATTTACATCAGTCCGCCGAAACCTGATAATGGGGTATGGACGGTTAGGTCGATGCCTCAGGATAGGGCAAAACGTGTGACATTACATTTTGATCAATTTTCAGCAGAACAAATATTGCGCATTGGCTTTGAAGACAATCACCCCGTTCAACGAGTGGTGTCACATGGTATTTCTTTACACGAAGGAGCTCTATTCGGTACATTAAATAAAGTTTTAGTTTTGATTACCGCTTTATCAACTGTCATTCTTTGTGTTCTTGGTCTAATGACATGGTTGAAGAGACGATCTGCTACAGGTTTAGCAATACCTCGGAAAGTCAATCAAGATTTGCCGACAAAGTGGCTAATGATAATTTTGTTATTATGTTTGTTTTTGCCCGCATTTGGTGTTTGTATAATTGTATTGGTTTCATTGCAATTTATTTATAACTCGATTTTTAGGGCATGAACAACCGAGCTTCTAATATCCAGGCTGAGTGGCGATCGACGATGATTGATGTCTTTGGCGGTATGGCCAAGCAATAGTAGATTTATTGGTTTTATTGCTAAATAGATTGTTTTAATCTATCCATTTAGCTTTGGTTAACGGATTTTTAACGATCAATTAACGCTGATGATGGACAGTGTTCAAGTAAGGAATTTCTATCAGAGTTAAGCAAAACACAGAGAGGTGGAGAAAATGCTTAGGCCTAGACCTAAGCGAACCGCATAGAGCATTTTGGGTATAGCAATTAATTAATTTAACAAGGATATTTTCAGCGATAGAACTCGCAATATTAATTTTAAAAAACACGTCTGATAGATTGTCGCTCTAAAATATCTGTAAACGATAGGGTGGAGTTATTTTTTTATCTGATGTGCAAAATAAGCGGCGGCATTGATGCCAATTCTTAAACCTGATTCGCTTTACCACTGGCATTTATTCGGTGTCCTATGCACCTAAATGTCAGTGGCTTTTGGCCAGCGCCTTTGGCGCTGGCTTTTTTTTACTCGTAAGTTAATTTGCGGTCACCTGACTAGGTGGCGATGACATGCTTAAGGTTGGCCATGCTTATGAGGGTTTGGCGATGGAAGTAGGCCATTTTGCCAGCACTATATCGCTACTAACGAAGCGCTTAACACGATTCGCAGTAGCGCCTTCATTTAGGGACGTTGCGGGCTTTCGGCTTAGCCGCCGATCTTGACGTGCTTAACTTTGGCCTAAAGCATGGGCTCTGGTGTGTCTTATCCTGCTGGGCATTGATGATGGTGCCTGTGATAGTAGCTATGCTGTTGATCGAAGGGCACATGTTGGCTATGGGGCTAATCACACTTTATCAAGATAAGCCAAAGCCTAGAACGTCCAAGGTCACCAAAATGGCAGGTTAGGCCCCCAAGAAAGTTCTTTTAGTTACTCAAACAACAAGCCCGAATTCAACTTAATATCAAATAGCAGGTTAAGTCGTAGAAGTAATGCTCGAATATCTGTCGATATTATCCAAACGCTCAATGCTATCGATAGCTGATTGTGAAAATCTGTATTTTAGCAAAAGGACAGTATTAGTGCTCTTGAGTCACTTAATAGACTGAAACCAGCGGGAGCCTCTAAAACTAAACCAAACAAATTCGACCTTAGCAATAATATTGTCTTCGGCTATCCAGCCAAATTTTCGACTGTCGATACTACGCAGAGAATTATCACCTCCGATAAATATCTCCAGACCGTCTGAGGCTCGGCGTATTTTGGTAATTCGTTTAGCCAAAACGATACCGTGTTGATGCCTTTTGACGACGATAACTTTCCGATCGGCTGAGGCTGTATCCCATGTATTAACTAAAACCACATCGCCTACTTGTAGGGTTGGCTCCATTGACGGCGATGGAATATGGTAAAACGAGAAGCCAAATATTTGAGCTTTGTATAAATGGCTAGATACAATTATCGATAAGTTTACAGCGACCAAGGCAATTAACGTCAAGGCTTGGTATCTTCGGGTAAGTTTGTTTTCGGATATTGCCAAGATCCCTATCCAATAGCTGATAAAGTGCCAAGCCACTAAGACTACCAGCATGGCTGCAAAGCCGCTGGGTGTAACAACCCAACGAGTGATTGAAAACAAAAACACCATACTCAAGCCAATGGCTGGAACCGCGAACGCTCTTACATACATCCCAGCAAGGACTGAGCTGGAGCCCGGCACTAGTAAGCAGAGCAGTGAGTTGAGATATTTCATTACCCAATTATAGTGTCATATCAGTTGAGGTTCATTGACTAAAGTGATGATCTATTTAGTTATGCTGAGGTCTTAAGTTATATAAACAGCTGTTATTTGTTAAGGTACATAGTATCCATGCAATTAATTACTACCAACAACAAAAATATTATGCGTCATTTGATCTTCTCTCTATTCATTCTATTTGCTCTGTGTTTATCAGTATCAGCCAGTGCTAATCAACTCCGGCATGTTGAATATCCGACTTACACCGCATACGTTAATGGTTTGAGTATTGCCTATCAAGATTTTGGTAAGTCGACTAACGGCACTATTTTGTTGGTTATGGGTTTGGGTGCGCAATTAATTACATGGAATGATGAGTTGGTTCTTGGCTTAGCGGATGCCGGTTACCGCGTTATTCGTTTTGATAATCGAGACATAGGCTGGTCTGAGAAATTTAACGATTTACCGACGCCTGGAATCGTTACCGGTATTCGCTATAAACTGGGTTTGTCTTTAGCTGCGCCGTATAAGCTTGATGATATGGCCGCAGATGCTTATGGCTTGCTTGAGCATTTGAAGATTGAAAGAGCTCACGTTGTCGGAGCCTCGATGGGCGGTATGATCGCGCAGATAATGGCGGCCAAGTATCCTGAGAGAATTGCATCTTTAACCTCCATTATGTCGACTAGCGGCGCAGAACACCTTCCTGAAGGTAGCGTTGAAATTGATTTTTCCGCTAGCGGTAAATCTCGTGACGAAGTAATTAGTGGTACGGTGGCATTAGTCCGAAAGTTTGGCGGCAGCATCGGCACAATGGACCAAGATTTGCTCCGTCAAAGAATTGCCAGAGCCTATGATCGCTCTCATTATCCCGACGGTAGTGCTCGTCAGTTATGGGCAATCGCTGATTCGGGCGACCGCGTTGAGCTTCTTAAAACCGTCAAACAGCCAACGTTGGTGCTACACGGAAAGCAAGATACACTGATTCCGTTTCAAGCCGGTGAGCATACAGCTGAGCTGGTAAAAGGTGCTAAGTTAGTTTTGCTTGACGGGATGGGACACAGTATCGATCAGGCTAATATGCCAATCATCGTTAAAGAGATAGTAGAGTTAGCCGCTACCGTTAATTAGTCTTTCACCGACTTAGTCTTTCTTCATGTGGACGCTTATTTAAGTTCAATGTCTTGAGGCACTTGATCTGTCTCAGCAGGTGACTTCATTGCTTGCTTAGGTGGTTAGTGAGCCATATATTGCTCGCAAATAGAGTTATAGATATATAGGGGACATATATTAGTCATTAAAATAATTGATGCTGACCATTTTAATGTGTAATATATTGCTTGTATGTAAGTTTAAGTTTGATTGAGGTTAATATATGACGCATTATAATGATTTCCAAACAGCATCGCCAAAACAGTCGATTCTGGCGATTGGCAGTCAGCTTGAGCAATTACGGCTAAGTAAAAACTTAAGCCAGGCGTTGGTCGCTTCTGAGGCAGGTGTTTCACGGCGTACCATTACTCGAATGGAGGCTGGTGAAACAGTCTCGCTCGACACTTTTGTTAGGGTGCTTAAGGTATACGATATAGCCGACCGTATTGCCACTTTGTTTCCTGAGCATACTGTTCGCCCCATCGAGCGGGTTAAACTTGGTGGCAAGCAGCGCAAGCGAGCCAGCTCAGTGAAGAATTCGGAAAAAAAATCAGTCACCAATAACTCGATGAATGACTCAGTAGCCGAGCCAAACCAAGAGCCTTGGTCTTGGGCTGACGAGGCTGATGACTCTTCTGGCGGTGAGGTTAATCGAGATGATTGAGTGGAAATTGATAGCCGCTGAAACGACCATCGGCAAAACAGCTTGAGCGACGCAAATGTAATGTTGTGGGGACGCCGCATCGGTGCTGTGTCTTGGCTTAGTGAGAGAGATATCGGTGTATTTCAATATGCCCCTGAATTTGTCAGCAGTAACATTCAAGTTGCTCCACTGACCATGCCTCTGCGCGAGACACCTTATGAGTTTCCGGCTTTGTCGCGTGGCACATTTAGTGGCCTGCCTGGGTTACTCTCCGACTCACTACCCGATAAATTCGGTAATGCTTTGATCGACGCATGGCTTGCCAGAATAGGGCGTAGCCCACAATCATTTAACCCCGTTGAGCGACTTTGTTATCTAGGCGGACGAGGAATGGGTGCGCTTGAGTTTCAACCGGTTATGCATCAACGATATCGTCGCGACTTTGAGCTTGATGTGGCCGAGCTGGTTAACTTAGCAAATCAAGTCCTAAGTCAGCGCCAGCAACTCAGCGTTACTTTAACGGGTGAGGATGACCGAGCGCCAATAGAAGACATTATTAGAGTAGGCACGTCGGCCGGAGGGGCAAGAGCCAAAGCCATCGTCGCGTGGAATCCTCAAACTGGTGAATTTCGATCGGGCCAGGTAACACAGCACACTGGCTTTAGCCATTGGCTAATAAAATTTGACGGGGTCAGCGGCAACCGTGATAAAGAGCTGGCAGACCCGCAAGGCTATGGTCAGATCGAATACGCTTATTATTTGATGGCTTTAAGTGCGGGCATCAACATGAGCGAGTGTCGACTGCATCACGAAGGTGGTCGGGCGCACTTTATGACCAAGCGTTTCGATCGTTCAGACAGTGGGCAAAAGCGACACATGCAATCCCTAGGGGCTATGATGCACTACGATTTTAATCAGGCTGGCGCACATTCATATGAACAAGCGCTTCAGGTCATCACTCAACTTGATCTAACAATGTCAGAACGCAAGCAACAGTTTCGCCGTGCAGTATTTAATGTTTTGGCTCGCAATCAAGATGACCATGTGAAAAACATCGCCTACTTAATGGATAAAGCCGGACAATGGCAGCTCGCACCGGCGTTCGACATGGTTTATTCGTACAACCCTGATGGCGCGTGGACTGGTAAGCACCAAATGAGCGTTAATGGTAAGCGAGATGACTTTGTTATAGGCGATTTATTGGCGCTAGCTGAAGGTGCCGGTATTAAAGCAAAACTTGCAAAAGGCATTATCGGTGAAGTTGCTGAGGCGGTCCGCAACTGGGCTGTATTTGCTGCCGATGCGGGTGTTGGTGAAAGCACCGTTGTGAATATTCAACGTAGCCATAGACGTTTTGATGAGACAGGGTGATGAGTAAGCGCAATGAGACAACGTAATGAGTAAGTTGGCCGACAATTTTATGTTCAGCTTAATACACGAATGCGGCAAAGCGTTGATAAAGACGGGTGGAAGTTAAATTGTTGAAGCCAATGTTGAAGCCAATGTTGAAGCCAATGCTGCTTAGCTTGGTGCTATTTGTCATATCCACAGTCTACTACACCCATGCAGCATTGACGTTTCCAGTGCTCTTTAACTTAGATAACCAGCTCAATTACGCCGCGACTGAGTATTTAGCCGAACACCGAAAAATTCCTGTGGTCAAAGCAGACGACCCTGAAATTTTGTTCACTGAAATAGGTACCACTCGCTCATTGAGGCCACCGTTTACTTTTATCGTATCGGCGGTTGCTAGTAATTTGACCGCCAATATTGTTGATCATAGTATTACTCGTCAGCGACTAGGTTCACCATTGATTGGCGCGTTGACAGTGGTGGTCGTGTTTGTTGGGTTTTGGCTAGCATTTAATCATATTGGCTTGGCACTACTGGGGGCAACAACGATCGGCTTATTGCCCAAGTTTGTCTTTCTTGCCTCGTGCAACAATGATGATATTGGCGCTGTATTATCGGTCAGCCTGCTGTTTACCAGTGTCCTAGCTTTAGTCCGATATCGAGCCAACGTTTCGGTTTTGATTGCTCTGGCGTTTTCACTCGGCCTAGTGCTACAAACAAAATTTACTGCGTGGCTTGTACTACCTTGGTTTGGCATTTTTTGTTTGATACTGATTCGATCTAATTGGCGATCAATTGTGAAACTAACACCGCTGCTTGCAATAATCTTTATCCTAGCTGGTGGCTGGTGGATCGTATTTAATATGATCAACTATGGAGTTACCGACCCCTCGGCAATAAGACACGCAGTTGAACTTCAAACTCAATTGAACAGCATTCAAGCAAATAGCCAAGGGTATCTTTCTAGTGGCATCGGGCTTTACGATTTGTTGGTTAATCATGATCAGTTTTTAACTAAGAGTTTTCGGTCTCTAATTGGCTATTTGCAATGGCTTGATCTGAACGTCGGTGCGCTTACCTATCTTTTCTACGGATTGTTATTTTTAGTTGGGTTTGTCGGACTTGCCTTTACCTCGCGGGCCACGCCGAAGAAACGAGACTATTTGGATTATTTAGTCATTATATTGGTGCTTAGTCAGTGCGTTTTCTATTTCCATCACAATTTGGTAAGAGATATTCAACCGCAAGCGCGATATGTTCTACCGGTTATTATGCCGTTGGTCTATTTATTTCTTAGGCAAATTGAACGACTGCCTCCGGGCGCCGTAATACTGCAATTTCGAGGTCGAAAATACGCGTCTCAATCGGTAGTAAGTAGCGTACTAATCGGTGTATGTGTGTTGGTTCATCTAGTTGCTATGGAGCGCTATATTGTGCCGACGTTTAACCCAAAACCTTACTTTACAAGCCTAAAGAAACCTCAAAAGCATGAGGTTCGAGACGCTTTTCAGATATCGTCAAGCAATGCGTTGTCATATAAATTTATTGACAATAGGCTGCAGTTACGGAGAGAGGGCACTGGGCCGTCAAGCATCACCTTAAGCTCTCATTTTTGTCGCCAGCTGCCATTGAATGCATTGATAACAATGAACGTGAAATCGCTAACTAGCGGCGGATTTAGCGTACATATTGATCGGCTCAATCAGGGGGCCTACGATAGTATTTATTGGCGACGTGTGCCAGCAGGGGAGAGCGTCGCAATTTTTTCTGTCAATTCGCACAATTGCAGTGGTGTAAAAATATCCTTGTCTAGAAGCACGTACCAACTCACGCTAGAGAGTCTTGATATCAGCGAATTGAGAATTCATCAACACGGTAAACCGCTTTAATTTAAGTCATTAACTGATTGATTCGAAATTGATAAATTGATGTTTGTAAACGCTTGTGCTAAAACTTAACGGCCAAAGAGACGGCTTTGCTCGACAATGGCATCGACCCATGAGGGGTTTGTTCGATTACAAGCTTTGATCTAGAGTAGGGAGTGTCATACCGTATTAGCCATCTAACATAGCTAGCTAACTGATAAAAATATAATAAATTGTTGAGAACCGACATGATTAGATTAGTATATTTCTTAAAGGCAGGTGCCTTTGCTTTCGCATTCAACTTACTTGCTGGCACAACCACAGTCTATGCTGCGCCGGCAGGCCTCGGTTTGTGTCCAGCTGGCTTTACACAAGGTACTGTAACTACCGGGTCGGTAGATTGTTATCGCAGCACGAGTCCTAAATCTGATAGGTCAGAAGCACAAGCTCTACGCTTACAGCGTGAAGCGGTTTGCCTCGCGACGCCGAATGCGCAAGTAACAAGCTCTATATTGCGAACCAATGGTTCCGGACAGTTTTTCTCGGAAATTATATGCACCGTGAGCCGCCCAGTGCCAGAGAATACGGTGTTTTGTCCCGCCGGTTCTGAAGAGGCAATTCGTGCATTTGACACCCTTGTTTGCGAGTATTTTGGTAGCCCAGCGAGCACCGCGCAAGACGCTCAGACGGCTATTGATGAACAGATTACACAATGCACTACCGACTTTAGTGGGCGAGTTCTTAAGTCGGGCGTTGAACAGCAGGCTTTTGAAGGTGTTGATTTCTTTACCACATTCTTATCGTGTGCTCGCGAAATCGAAGATACTGATATAATTCAATGCCCCTACACGTTTTCTGAGCGTTCTAGAGATGAGGACACTATTAATTGTCGGTCCGAAACATCAGGCTCTGCCACCATGGAAGAGGCCGAAGAGGAGAGTCAGATAGCACAATCTATTTGTACTGATACCACCGCTGGCCTCGGATCTGTCGACCAATCTCTAGTTGGTGCAACGTCAAATAGTACGTTTTTTAGCTCCACAGATTGTATCGTTGGAATAGCCAGATACGGTGATTTTGCCGATAGCTCTGTTATTCGAGCCTGTGATGCAAGCTGTACCAAAGAAGTTGAACAGACCAGGGCCTGCTTAAATGGCGGAACAGTTGGTTCAACTGGATGTACTGGTGCTGAATCTCAACTGGTCGAGAGACGATGTAACACTGGTTCAGACCGCGCTGGGCTTTGTCCCGCCACCGGCCTTCCTGCTGCAAACATCGTGCCACTATTGCTTTTGGATGATGACGATTAGGCTAACGCATCTTAGGTAAACACAGTTAGTGAATAGAAAGGTGCCTAAGGGTGCCTTTTTATTTGCTTAATCAGCTATCGTTCTGGAGCCAGAACCTGAAGCAGCGTATAGGCAATTTTTAAATATAAAATTTATCTAAATTTATGTCATATTCAAACGCTATAATTACAATAATAAATTGATTGATTCGCTATATAGAAATTGTTCTAAGTGAGTTGATTTCCGGAGTGTCCGTGAAAATAATAAATGTCTTATTATTACTTTGCTTATTAGCGTTTAGTCTGTTCGCCAATGCTCAACCGATGAGCCGCAGTGACGTACCTAGCCCATTGTCTCCTTGGGTCGATTGGGTGCTGCAAGATGAAACAAACATTGGCTGCCCCTATCGCTATGACCAAAACCAACAGACCTGTGCATGGCCGTCGCGACTTGAATTAGCGTTAAACGAAAGGGGCGGGCAGTTTACCCAGCAGTGGCAACTGTTCAGCGAGTCATTAATACGCCTGCCCGGCGAGTCTGAACATTGGCCATTGAATGTAAGTAATCAGAATGGTGTGTTAATGGTGCAATCGAAAGGTGGTCTGCCTTACGTTAAATTGCCCGCCGGTGAACATATTATTAGCGGCCAGTTTCAATGGCAGAAGTTACCCAAGTCTTTAACTATCACACCGGACTCTGGTCTAGTAGATTTGCAAGTTAACAATAAAGTCGTAGAACGTCCGCAATTCGGCGATGGCGGCCAATTATGGTTGCTGCAATCAGATAACGAAAAAGTCAGTGAAGATAATATTGACCTCCAAGTATTTCGACGAATTTTTGATGGACACCCGATTAAAGTAGAAACGCTAATAAAACTGCGCGTGTCTGGGAAGCAGCGTAATACTAGCCTAAATTCAGTGCTATTAGACGGTTTTGTCGCGGTTCAGTTAGAGAGTGACCTTCCGGTACGATTGGAAGGCCGTAATCAATTAAAAGTGCAACTGAGACCGGGTGAGTGGTCAATTAAAGTCGTCGGTCGAGCACCCGCTGATATGCAGCAGTTCACTATGCCTGACGTTGCTGAGGGCTGGCCCGAACAAGAAGTTTGGGTGTTCGTGAATGATAATAATATGCGTCAAGTGCAAGTTTCAGGAGTGGTCAGTGTTGACCCTAACCAGACTCGACTACCTAAACAATGGCGCGGCTTACCGGCCTATTTATTAAGCCCCGGAAAAGTTCTAGGTTTGGATGTGCGCGAGCGTGGCATTACCAATTTGGCGCAGAATAGTTTGAGCTTAAATCGCCAAATGTGGTTAGATTTTGACGGCGGCGGTTACAGTATTAAAGATCAGCTGGGCGGCGAACTGCAGCAATCGAGGGTAAACGTATTACCTAGCATTGATCTAGGGCGCGTCAGTATCAACCAACAACCGCAATTTATTACCCGCGAAACAAATAACGAGTTTGCTGGTGTTGAAGTTCGTCAACGGTCACTGAATTTAGCCGCCGAAAGCCGCTACACCGGCAAGTCTTCTTTACTGCCAGTTAATGGTTGGCGACTCGATTTTCAGCAAGTTGATACGCGTGTGCATTTACCTCCTGGCTGGCGAGTCGTTGCGGTCACCGGCACCGACAATGTGCCTAACACCTGGGTGCAAAAGTGGACCTTGCTAGATTTGTTTTTAGTCATGATTATTGTTATGTCGATTCGCCACTTCTATGGTTGGCGCTGGGCTAGCTTTGCCCTTGTGACACTGGCATTGGCCTGGCAAGAGGGTGGCGCGCCGACGCTTATTTGGTTGAATCTGTTGGCTGCTACGGCATTACTAAACGTATTAAAAGAGAACCGGTTCTCAAAGATATTACGCAATTACCGTTGGGGATCCTTGGCGCTGCTGGCGGTGATTCTTCTGAGCTATATGATCGATACCATTCGAGTGAGCATTTATCCTCAGCTAGAAGCCGGTTATACCCAGCAATGGGGCGCGCCTGAGGTACAGTACGGCATCACAGGCCAACAACAATCTAACCAATCTCCTAACCAATCTCGGGATGATGTTTCGATGGTAAAAGAGGCGGTGGTAAGAAAGAGTAAATTGGCTTCGTCGAAGATGTCGGTAGATAATTATCAACGAAATAAGGTCGACCTAAAGACCATCGACCCAAATAGCCTGATTCAGTCTGGGCCAGGCTTACCAAGCTGGAGCGCTTATAAATATATTGACCTGAGATGGTCCGGCCCGGTCAAACCTGAGCAAACTAGTCGCATTGTGCTACTAAGCCCAATAGTAAATTCGATAGTTAAGTTATTAGGCATAATACTATTGCTGATGTTGGCTTGGTGCTTTGTTCGCAATAACAATGAGCCATCAGATAGTTCGTCACTGCCGGCATGGTTGAGGTTGTTCAAACCGACATCATTAGCCCTTTTACTTTGTATGACCTTGCCGATGATTGACTCCACCAGTTCGGCGAACGCACAAACAATTCCTGACCAACAAATGCTCGACAATCTCAAGCAACGGCTAACTAATCCGCCCGAGTGCGCGGGGAGCTGTGCGCAAATTGAGCGGATGGCTATATCTGTATCGGCTCAGCGCCTGCAAGCTCGGTTACGCGTACATGCTTTAACTGATGTGTCGATTCCTCTACCCGGTAGTCAGTCGACATGGCTGCCTAAGCAGGTGCTGGTTAATAACCAACCCGCCGTTGCGCTAGCGAGAGACGCTAACGAGTTATTGTGGCTAAGCTTGCCCAAAGGTTTACACGATGTTGTGTTAAGCGGTGGTTTATTTAAGCAGATTTCACTGCCGTTACCGTTGCCGTTAACACCCAAGTTCGTCAGTTGGGCCAGCGACGACCAGAGTTGGACCATAGACGGAGTTAACGAGAACGGCGTTGCCAACTCTCAATTGCAGCTCACGCGAGTCATCGATAAAGATAACTCGCAGTTATTTCAAGCTGATAGCAGCAGGCTATCGACATTTGTTAAGGTCGAACGTCAACTGCAACTAGGCTTGGATTGGTACGTGCACACTACAGTGACCCGCATTGCGCCTCAAATTGCACCGCTCGATGTTGTTATCCCTTTGCTGGCGAATGAGCAAATATTAGACGCAAATTTAACCGTTCAAGAGCAACAAGTGAAGCTCAATTTTAGCGCTAATCAGTCAAGTATTAGTTGGTCGTCAAAATTGGATTCGGCCAGCGATATTGTCTTAACCGCGGCCAATAGCGCCGACTATTTGGAGGTTTGGAGTGTTGACGCTAGCCCTGTGTGGCATATCGAGGCCTCAGGCTTGCCGATTAGCCGCTATCTAAATCAAGAGGGCGAGCAGCAGCGTGTGGTGCCTGTGTGGCAACCTTGGCCGCGTGAACAGCTGACATTGAAGGTTGATCGTCCGGTTGGGGTAACGGGTCAAACAATAACAATTCAAGCTAGCCAGCTTATCGTGGGCGCGGGTAAGCGCACCAATGATGTTGCTCTAACTTTAGCGATTCGTAGCAGTCGGGGCACACAACACTCAATTGAATTATCGCCAGATTCCGATATTCAATTACTCACAATAGATGGGGTTGAGCAAAGAATACAGCGTACTGGCAATCAACTGGATCTGACGCTTAAGCCCGGCAAGCAAGAAGTGCTTATAAATTGGCGGGAGCCGAGTGCACAGAAGCTGTATTATAAGTTCCCAGTGATAGATCTCGGTTTGCCGAGTGTCAACGCTCATGCCGATATAAAGTTGTCGCGCAGCCGCTGGGTGCTTATGGCGACTGGTCCAACCTTAGGGCCTGCGGTATTATTTTGGGGAACGCTATTGGCGTTGCTGATTTTTTCCATCATTCTAGGTCTGAGTAAACTTACGCCGCTAACCACTGTGCAATGGTTTCTGCTGGCGATTGGTTTAAGCCAAACCTTGCCCGCGCTTATTATCGTTGTAGTGGCCTGTTTCATCGGTTTATCGGTACGAGAGCGCCTAAACTTCAACGCTAAAGATTGGCAGTTTAATCTGATGCAAGTCTCACTGATGGTGCTTATTTTTGTCTCTGTATCGATTATGTTTGGTGCGGTCGCGAACGGTTTGTTAGGTAGCCCAGACATGCAAATAGCCGGTAACGGTTCCAGTTCACATCACTTAAAATGGTATCAAGACCGTGTTATCGGAGGCTTGCCTCAGCCGCAGATTGTTAGCGTACCAATGTGGCTATATCGAGTGTTGATGCTGGCATGGGCAATGTGGTTAGCAATGTCTTTATTGAAGTGGATTAAATGGGGCTGGGCGGCGCTGAATACCGATGGTTTTTGGCGTAAAAAATCTGTTATAGCTGGTGCTAGTGATAGTGACGCGACTTGATTGCCGCGACTGGCAATTTTATCAATGCACGATTTAATGTTACATGTCTTGCCTTCACTCTATTTGAGTAATGCGCCTGAGGTTGCTCGGAGTAGATAATAGATTTTTGCTCAAATTTTTATAGCTGATCTGCGTTTTGTTGCTTTAGCTCTTTTAAATTCATGTTTAGCCTAGTCATCATAGAGTAAAGAGTGCTTCTGTTTTTTAGCCCCATCATCTCTGCTGTCATGCTGATATTGCCATCACATTTTTTGATGCTATACATAATAATCTCTTTTTCTATGCCAGCCTGGAGCTCTTTGTAAACATTGCAGCGGTCACTACTTTTAATGTAGCTATCCAATAAATCCATAAATTTATAGCTTGTTTGGCGTTCAGCAGACAGCGGTATCAGTCGCCTTAAGTCTGACAGTTTATGCTTCGACTCCGTTTTTAAAAGAATGCCCAAGAAGAGGGCAGTTGCAATCGGCATTAAGCCTGCAGTGTTGATTCCAATATCGGTAATCTTAAACGTAAGTGCGGTAAGTATAACTAGCATAATTGGCGCAAGCGCATACAGGGTATAGGTACAGCGGACTGAGTCGAGCCTTGATTTGGCCGACCGGTGACCATAGAAAATGACGATAAAATTGCTCAGCAAGGCAATCAATATATACGCAGCAAACAACCAATATAGATAGCCTTTAATTGCCGTCGTTGTGTACCCTATTGAGTATTGACCGGCAATAATAGAATCGGTGAATAGCATCAAGCCTGAAAGGCTAGTGCACAGGACTACTAAGATACTCGTCGTTAGCGTGCTCTCGAGTTTACTGACTGATAAGCCATGTAACAGCAGATAGAGAACAACGAAAGCCGTCGCCACGTAATAAAGGCGAAAAAAGCTATTGATCGCAACCTCGCTATGAACGCTAAAGTAAGCTAAGACTTCAATCGCATTGTGTGCCGCAAACACGGCGATAAGTGAAAGGAAAAGAACCGAGACTCCGCCGCTCCTCAATGCATAAGCCAAAACGAACGGCTTAAACAACAACCCCACTAACGCGGGTGCAAAATAGATACTCATCGACTTTAAAATCCTCCATGACTAATGCTACATAAGCAAACTGGGCAGCTAGCAGACCTGATCCTGCAAATAGGCTGCCAATCTTTTCTCCAGCGACTAAATTAACAGAATCAATTAACTATTGAAAGCTCAACGGAAAAGTTACGGTGATGGCATTGTCGAACCTCGGATATATTGTCACAGTTTTATATCTGGCCTTTGGATTATTTCGCGAATCAAAAGACCCTAGAGGTAGGCTCGAAATCGAGCGCTGATAAAAGACTTCGTATTGTTGGCTAATGCATTTTGTTATCGGCCACTGTCTCTCTATTTGAATTTTATGCGCGACTATTTTGGCTAGAGGATACCGGTGGGCCCGTGGCTTTTGAGTAGTGGCTTTATGAGAGACGCCATTCAGAGAAGATAATAGGGATATGCTTATGTGTCGTTGCTAGTCTGTGTTTTGTTGCTTAAGTTCCTCCCAATTCATATCTAGCCTGGTCATCATAGAGTACAGAGTGCTTCTGTTTTTTAGACCCATCATCCTAGTGGTTTTGCTGATATTGCCATCACATTTCTTTATGCTATACATGATGATCTCCTTTTCTATGCCGGCTTGCAGCTCTTTGTAGACATTGCTGCGATCGTCGCTTTGAATGTAGCTATCCAATAAATCCATGAAATTATTGCTTGTTTGGCGTTCAGCAGACAGCGGCATTACCCGTCGTAGATCAGATAACTTATGTTTGGACTCAGTTTTTAGAACAATTACTAGGAAGAGCGTTGTAGCGATTGGAATTAGCCCTGTCGCGTTGATTTTGATATCTGCGATTTTAAAAATAATCGTGAGGAGGAAAACCAACATCACTGGGGCAAGCGCGATCATGCTATGAACGCAGCGCACGGCGTCGATCCGTGACTTGGCGATTCGGTATCCCTGAGAAATAACGGCAAAATTACTTAAAAGAACGATGAGTAGATATGTAGCAAACAGCCAGTACAAAGAGCCTTTTATCGCTGTTATTGTGTAACCGATTGAGTATTGTCCTGCAATAACTAGGTCTGTAAATACTATTAAACCCGATATGCCAGTTGCAAGGGCAATCAATAAGCTGGTCACTATAGTATTTTCGAGTTTACTAACAGATAGTCCGTGTAGCAATATATAGAGTACGACGTACGTTGTGGCTACGTAATATAAGCGAAAAAATATGTTAACGGCATTGTCGTTCTGAACATTGAAATAACCTAATATCTCAATTGCATTGTGGAAGGCGAATACAATTATCAATGACAGAAAAACGATAGAAACTTTGCTTCCTCTTAGAACATAGGCCAAAACGAACAGCTTAAAAAGTAACGCGATTAATGCTGGTGCAAAATAAATACTCATCGACTTTAAACTACTCCATTGCTTATGCTACATAACAAAATTGGCCAGCTACCAGACCTGATCCTGCAAATAGGCCTCCTACCTTGTCCCCAGCGTTTAAATTACCAGAATCAATTAACTTTTGAAAGCTCAACGGAAGGGTAGCGGTGGTGACATTGCCGAGTTTAGGGTATGTTTTAACAATTTTACGTTTGTCTAGTCTGTGAAGGGCCATGGCATGCTCAAACGCGGCATCACCGGTCTGGTGTGCTATAGCCCAATCGACGCTGTCCCAGCCGAGTTCGTCCAGGGCTTCTCGATATATCTGTTTATTGAGTTGCAGGCCACGGGCAACGATTTTGCCCATATCCATGTGCGCCTCAACCTCACCATTAGGCTTCCAATTATAGTGACACAACTCTGAATATTGGCTCTTGCTCGTTTGGTGGAATTTCATAAAGCCAGAATGCCCGTCTTTGGCGGGCCCGACAATCATAGCGCCCCCTGCATCGCCAACAGATAGCATCCCCCATAGGTGCTTTGCTTCTGCCATTGGCAACCCCTTCTTTAGTTGTTTCGCTACAATTCGTGACATTTTTGTAGTGACTTCACCCGTAACTATTAGGCCATATTTAATCGTGCCAGACTCGATTAAGCTTGATGCTAGTTTGAGTCCTTCAAAAAAACCAAAGCAAGCGTTTGCCACATCAAATACATGATTGGCATTCAGGCCCAGTGCGCGTTGGATAACGTGTGCGGTTGCTGGTTCGGGTCTATCCCGTTCGATACCACAAAAGATGACTGCATCGATCAGATCCAAGTCCAGATCGGGGCATGATTCTAGTGCGTTGTTCGCAGCCTCAATGGCAAGTTGTGAAGGGCGTTGATCATCAGTCACCATTCTACGTTCAATAATACCCATTCCCGCAGACATCCAGTCATGGCGCATGCCATATTTTTGCTCGGTACCTATGTCCTGCATTATTTCGTCAGAGGTGACCCGCTGTTCAGGAAGGTAGCTCCCCACGCCCATAACTTTGGTGCGGACAACCGGTTGAAGTAGGTGGATCTGTTTTAATAATTTGAAATTAATTTCGTTCATGGTATTTTTTCTAGATAGTTTGTGTGTGGGAATATCATGACACTTGCCAAGTACAACTGACTACAAGAAAACACAAATTAGTGGTCTACACAGTTGAAGATTGAGCGCATAAAAAATAGATAAAAAACAATGATTTATAAGATTTATGTGAGATGCCTTAGAGCTTATACTGCTCGGAGAAGGCCAACAAAGAAGGGGG
>Ga0075467_10000967_pt1 | contig 23506 bp, 21 predicted proteins | sample DEB08_DNA_9_FD_75067 | JGI IMG/M metagenome (GOLD analysis project Ga0075467, IMG submission 75067) | Aqueous microbial communities from the Delaware River and Bay under freshwater to marine salinity gradient to study organic matter... | ecosystem: Environmental > Aquatic > Marine > Coastal ... | reverse complement strand
GTCATCTTGTGGAAGCTCTTGTCGCGCAGCACGCCGGCATTGTTGACGAGAATGTCGACATGCCCCCATTTGGCGATTGCGTCGGCGACCATTTTTTCCACCGCAGGCATGTCGGTAACGCTGCAGCCCGCTGCCATGGCTTCGCCACCCTCGGCCTCGATCTCGGCAACCACCTGCTCGGCGACCGTCGCGGAACCGCCGGTGCCATCGCGGGCACCACCAAAATCATTGACCACAACCTTGACGCCGCGCCGCGCCAGTTCCTTGGCATGTTCGCGACCCAGGCCGGCGCCGGCGCCGGTGACAATGGCAACGCGATCGTTGAATTCTACTGTGCTCATGACGAGTCCTTCTTTAATTGAATGATTAACGAAAGCGATGCGCAATCAGGCCCGGCGAGTCAAGCGGCAAGGCGGCTATTTTTCGGTCGTTTTTGCCCGGGTCCTGCCTGCCGTAGCGGCAGAGGCGGCAACCCGCTTCTTCGGCTTTTTCGGCTGCTTCGCCTTCTTGGTCTTGGCCTTCTTGGCGGCCGCCGCCTGCTCCCTCGCTGCTGCCCCCATCAGGTCCGAAAAGCTGCGTGAAATGCAGGTCGCGTAAAATTCCGGATCCGGCATGATGTTGCGGTCGGCCAGAAAGGTCAGGATGACATTACCGTTATAGCTGGTCACCACATGGAACAGTCCCTGCCCCTCGGCCAGGATGCCCATGCCGAAACTCTTGACCAGCTTGGCGCCGGCAAAATACATCGGTACCATCGGTCCCGGGACATTGGTGACCACCGTGTTCACCGCCGGATTGAGGCGCTCGACCAGACCGGCACGGACCATCATCTTGGTCCCGGCCGCAGTCAGCCCGGCCGGCATCGCGCCCGACAATTCCATCAGCGTCTTGGCCCCCAGCGCCTGGGTCATGGCCTTGGATCGCCGGGTTTCCTCCATGACGAATTTCAGCCGGTCGCCGGCATCGGCCAGATGCGTGCCGACGCCGACCTGCATCATCGTCACCTGGTTGCCGGCACTATCCTTGTCATCATCCGACCGGACCGATACCGGCGCGCCGATTTTCAGCGTCTTGTCCGGCAGGTCGTTCTTGGCTTTCAGATAGGCGCGCATCGATCCGCTGACCACCGCGATCATCACGTCATTGACCGTCGCACCGGGAAAGGCCTCACGGATTTTCTTGATGTCGGACAACGCAAATTCGCGCCCGTCGAAGACCCGGTGCGGGCTCAGCTTCTTGTTGAAACGGGTCTTGGGGATGCTCCCCTTGGCATCGTCGCGCTGGCGATATTGCCGCTGCACGTCGAGCAGCCGTTTCGGCATCGGGATCAGTTTCTGCAGATTTTGCAGACCGCGCACCGGATTGGCGATATTGTTGAACTGGGCCTTGGCGAGCAGGGCGATCGGATTGGGGTCCTTTTCCGGCTCGAACTGCATGTCGAATGTGCGCGGCTTCATCTCGGCATCGAGATCGTGCAGCGCCAGCGTCATCTGCAGGCCGGACTGGCCGTCGATCGCGGCATGGTGCATCTTGTGCAGCATCGCAAAGCTGCCCTTGGGCACGCCCTCGACATTGTCGAGCCCCTCGATCACCGTATATTCCCAGAGCGGCTTGTTCATGTCCATCGGCCGGGCATAGATGCGCGCCGCCTGGATGCACAATTGCCGCCAGTCGCCCGGCTTCGGCAGGGCAATATGGCGGACGTGAAATTCGAGATCGAAATTCGCGTCGTCCACCCAATAGGGATGGTCGAGATCGAGCGGCACCCGCACCAGCTTCTGCCGGAAGATCCGCGCCCCGTCGAGCCGCCCCTCGATATAGCGCAAAATGTCCTTGAACCCGACCTTGCCGCCGGGCGCGGTCGAGGGGTCATAGATCAGCAATTGCCCGATATGCATCGGCGTGTTCGGTGTTTCCGTATAGGCGAACATCGCATCCAGTGCGCTAAGCTGTTTCATGACATTTTCCTCAAGCCTCTCCAATGGCAATCAGCATAGTGCAAATTTTTGCGATATGCGACTCCGTTAAGTTTCCCGGATATGGGCAGACGCCTTTCCGGCGATGCCCGCTGCCGCAGCCGGCCCTGCGATCAAAAGCTGCGCCAGTCCCGGACCAGATATTGCGGCGGCACGGCGCGGCCCCAATAGAAACCCTGGCCGTGATCGGCGCCGAGCAGCCGGGCCTTTTCCAGGTGGAAGGGCGTCTCAATCCCCTCGACCACCGTCTTCGCGCCGCGCATGTGGCAGAAATCGATGATCGATCCGAGCACCGTGATCGGCACGCGGTCGTTGCAAAAGGCCCAGAAGATTTCCTTGTCCATTTTCAGCTCGGCAAAGGGAATTTCCGCGATCCGGTCGAGATTGCTGTGGCCGGTGCCATAATCGTCGATCGACACCGTCAGGCCATGGCGGGCGAGCATCTCGCAGATCTCTGCCACCACCCGGATATTGGCAACCCGGTTCTCCTCGGTAATCTCCATGATCACCGACCCGCGCAGATTCCGCGATCGGTGCAGGCGCGCAAACAGCGCATCGAGAAAGTCGGACTGGGTAAGCAATATCGGGCTGCAGTTGAATGATACCGGCACGCTCTTGCGCGACCGACGCAGCGCGTCGGCCAGTTTCATCGTCTGGTCGATGACATTCATCGTCGCCTCTATTTCAAGCGACATTTCCGTTGCGGCCGAAAAGATCGTCGCCGGGCTGATCGCGCGCCGGGTCTTCAGCCGCGACAGCGCTTCATAGCCGACGACCCTGCCGTCGGTCAGCGCGTGCTTGGACTGGAATTCGACGACGAGATTGTCAATCAGCCTGTCGCTGGCGATCAGCGCCCGGATATATTCCGAATCGAGATTGATCTTCTGGCTGTCTCGCGCATAGCGGTTGACCAGCTCGGCGAGCATATTGGGGTCGAACGGTTTCGGTATGGTGGCGACGATCTGCGAGCCCTTGGCGTCGAGCGACGACATGCTGCCATGCTGCAGTTTCGCATCCGATCCGGTCATCAGGACGAGCGGCAATTTGCGGGCGTCGCTGTCGAATCCGCCCAGCAGATCGGCATTGCTTTGCGAGAGCATCTGCCGGTCGGCGACGATCACATCGGGAGCAAAGGCCGTGGCGCCATTTTCGTCGCCGGGGGAATAGATGCAGGCCACGGATATCGCACGCTGTTCAAGATCATCCTGCAGAAAGCGGGTGAACGCGCTTTCTTCGTCGATGACGAGGACCCGTTTGTTGGGCATGGCCTGGGCTTCCGTTTAATGCAGGTCCGCGAGCGGATCCGGCGGTGATTGCGACCCTGCCTGATCGGGCTCGTCCTGCCTGGCCCGATCCTCTGTTCGATATTGTGATAGATAGCTGATCCTCAATCCGGGCAGCCCGGACCTGTCGATCGATTCCTGCCAGGAGAGAAATTCTTCCAGCGACAGATCATAGCGATCACACGCTTCCTCGAGGCTCAGCAAGCCGCCGTGGACGGCGGCGACCACTTCGGCCTTTCGCCGGATCACCCATCTGGTCATATTATTCTTCGGCAAGTCATCGAGGCTCAGCGCCTCGCCGAAAGGACCAATCACTCTTTCCGGCCGTCTCTGCCTGTCAATTTCCATGTATCCTCCAGGACATTGCGGTTTCCCGCAGGTGCAATGAGCGGGGGAGCGGCCTGAAAGGCTACCTGCCATTGCAATCATTGACATGGCTAAATGTAAAATATTAAGATCGGGTTATAATATCTGGTTAATTGATCAGAAATACTTGGTCAATAAATAGATTCACAATATTTATAGATATTTTGGAAAATTTATTTCATTATATTTAAGTAATAATCCAAAACAGATATATTATTATGGATATCATTATTTTATCAATTCGGCCGGGCTGGGCCCAAAAAGAAACCCCGGTGTAAGGGACACCGGGGTTTTCGAAAGTCTGGTTTGGCCAAAGTGCGGCCGCTTGTTGGGGGTCTGCGGCTCTCGGATATTTGCCCTAGTTGCTGATCACCATCGCGGTTTCGAGCGGCTTGCCCGATTTTGCCGCGGCCATGATCGTCACGCTGGCGCGCTGGGCCGAAGCATTGGCTTCCTTCAGGCAGGAGCCATGATCCTGCGTATCGACCAGGTTTTTCGGATCATAGCTGCCGCAAACCTTGCGCACCGCGCCTTTCAGCCGGCCCTGCAGCGTCGCCTGGCCATCCTCGCTGTTCAGGTCGAGATCGGCATAGCTGACGACAGCCGTGTGCACGACCCGGCTCTGGGCATTGGCGCTGGCGGCAAAGCCGGTCGCGGTGACGGTGATCGCGGCGGCGGCACAAAGGGCCTTGGTAAAGATAGTATTCGACATTGTTTCACTCCTCAAAATATTTCTGGGCGGTGCCGGCAAATTGGGGGACCGGCACAACCCGTCAGGGGGTGAGGACGGGAGCGGAATTTCCATGGGGCCGGGGAAGGGCTGTCTGGAGAGACGTGGGGATATGCTCCCGCCTCGCATTCCTAGGTAGCGGAGCGATGCGATTCGAGCAGCCGCCGTTCGATAAACCGCCATTTTGATCGGCCAACGCCGACCGGCTTCGACGAACGACAATCGCCCGTCGACAAATCGATCTTCATGTAACTTTTGTTACGAATCAGATAGTTACAGATGACACCGAATCATGCTGTATTATGACACTAAATCAGTCCGGAGAGGGGACTCGACGGGTCTGCATACAGGCGCCGGCCCATCCGCCCGGACCGATAGGCCTCGCGCCCGGCCTCGACCGCCAGCTTCATCGCCCGTGCCATCCGCACCGGTTCCTTGGCCTCGGCGATCGCCGTGTTCATCAGCACGCCGTCGCAGCCCAGCTCCATCGCAACCGCGGCATCGCTGGCGGTGCCGACCCCGGCATCAACCAGCACCGGCACGCTGGCGCCCTCGACGATCAGCCGGATCGTCACCCGGTTCTGGATGCCGAGCCCCGACCCGATCGGCGCGCCCAGCGGCATGATCGCCACCGCGCCGGCATCTTCCAGCTGTTTCGCCGCGATCGGATCGTCGACGCAATAGACCATCGGCTTGAACCCTTCCTTCGCCAGCACCTCGGTCGCCTCGAGCGTTTCGCGCATGTTCGGATAGAGCGTCTTCGCCTCGCCGAGCACTTCCAGCTTGACCAGATCCCAGCCGCCGGCTTCGCGCGCCAGCCGCAGGGTACGGATCGCGTCCTCGGCGTTGAAGCAGCCGGCGGTGTTCGGCAGATAGGTGATCTTCTTCGGGTCAATATAGTCCATCAGCACCGGCTGGTTTCGATCCATGACATTGACGCGGCGGACAGCCACGGTGACAATCTCCGCACCCGAGGCTTCGACGGCCGCGGCATTTTCCGCGAAATCCTTGTACTTGCCGGTGCCGACGATCAGCCGCGACCGGAATGTCCTGCCGGCCACGGTCCAGCTGTCGTCGCCGGAGCCGCCACCCACGAAATGCACGATTTCCAGTTCGTCACCCGGCTCGACCATGACCTGTTCGAGAGTCGACCGCGGGACGATCGCGCGATTGCGCTCGACCGCCACCTTGGCCGGGTCGAGATCGAGCGAGCGCACCAGATCGGCGATCGAACAGCCCGCCGCCATCCTGTGGTCATCGCCGTTCAACCGGATCTGAATTTCAGCCATTTCGGTAACTTTCATGTCTTTGATCTCGCTTTTCAAAAACGAGCCATATAAAGAGGTTGCTCCAGTCGCAACCAAAAGCCTTGGGGAGGAACCAATATCTTGGCGGCCAAGACCATCTTTATATTGAACGGACCCAATCTCAACCTGCTCGGCATGCGCGAACCGGAAATCTACGGTTCCGAAACGCTCGACGAAATCGCCGGACAGATTGAAGACCATGCCCAGACGCTTGGCTTCGACGTCGACATAAGACAGAGCAACCATGAAGGCCATCTGGTCGACTGGCTGCACGAAGCAGCCGCCGAAGGCGCGCAAGCGGTGATTCTCAATGCCGGCGCCCTGACCCACACATCGATCGCCCTCTATGACGCAATCAAGGCGATCGCCACGCCGGTCATCGAGGTGCATCTTTCCAATCCCGCCGCGCGCGAGGAATTTCGGCACAAGAGTTTCATCGCACCGGTTGCAAAAGGAACGATTTGCGGCTTTGGTGCTTTCGGCTATCAACTGGCGCTCGACGCCGCCAGCAAATTTTAACGACTGCATAAGGACAAGATATGCCTGCAAAGAAAGAAATGGGTGAAGGCATGAACGTGGACATCAAGCTGGTGCGCGATCTCGCGGCCATTCTCGAAAAGGCCGGACTGACCGAGATTGAAGTCGAGGATGGCGACCGCAAGATCAAGGTCGCGCGCGGCGGCGGGACATTTGTTTCCGCTCCCGCCGCTTATGCGCCTCCCGCCCCGGCGACAGCCGCCCCGGCTCCGGAAGCGGCAGCCGCTCCGGTCGATGATCATGCCGGTGCACAGAAATCGCCGATGGTCGGCACCGCCTATCTCGCACCCGAGCCCGGTGCCGCCAATTTCATCAGCGTCGGCGACAAGGTTGCCGTCGGTGATACTTTGCTGATCGTCGAGGCGATGAAGGTGATGAACCCGATCACCTCCGAAACCGCCGGCACGGTCAAGGCAATCCTGGTCGAGAACGGTCAGCCGATAGAATATGACCAGCCCCTGGTCGTGATCGCTTGAGGCGCGCAGCGTGACCATTGAAAAAATCCTGATTGCCAATCGCGGGGAAATTGCGCTGCGGATCTTGCGCGCAGCCAAGGAACTCGGCATCGAAACCGTCGCCGTGCACAGCACCGCCGACTCCGACGCCATGCATGTGCGGCTCGCCGATCAGGCGGTCTGCATCGGTCCGCCACCCGCTGCCGACAGCTATCTGTCGATACCGGCGATCATATCGGCCGCCGAAATCAGCGGCGCCGATGCGATTCATCCCGGCTATGGCTTCCTTTCCGAAAATGCGCATTTTGCCGAAGTCGTTGAAGCACATGGCATCAAGTGGATCGGCCCCAAGCCCGAGCATATCAAGATCATGGGCGACAAGGTCGCGGCCAAGAAGACGGCCGGCGATCTCGGAATCCCTCTGGTGCCCGGCTCTGCCGGCGCGGTCAGCGAGATAGAAGAAGCCAAAAAGGTGGCGGCGGAGGTCGGCTATCCGGTGATCATCAAGGCCGCATCCGGCGGCGGCGGTCGCGGCATGAAGGTGGTCAACAGCGAGACCGAGCTGGAAACCCAGATGAAGCAGGCCGGCACCGAGGCCAAGGCGGCCTTTGGTGATGCCACCGTCTATATCGAGAAATATCTCGGCGATCCGCGCCATATCGAATTTCAGGTGTTCGGCGACGGCCGCGGCAACGCGATCCATCTCGGCGAGCGCGACTGTTCGCTGCAGCGCCGGCACCAGAAAGTGCTCGAGGAAGCGCCTTCGCCGGTGATCAGCGCCGAGCAGCGCGAGCGCATGGGCAAGGTCTGCGTCGACGCGATGAAGGGCATGCAATATCGCGGCGCCGGTACCATCGAGTTTCTTTACGAAAACAACGAATTCTACTTCATCGAGATGAACACCCGGCTGCAGGTCGAGCATCCGGTGACCGAAATGATCACCGGTTTCGATCTCGTGCGCGAACAGATCCGCATCGCCGACGGCCGCGACCTCTCGGTGGAACAGGAAGACCTGGTGTTCAGCGGCCATGCCATCGAATGCCGGATCAACGCGGAAAATCCGAAGACCTGGGCCCCCTCGCCCGGCAAGGTCACCGGCTATCATCCGCCCGGCGGCATGCATGTCCGCGTCGACAGCGGTCTCTATGCCGGCTATTCGATCCCGCCTTATTATGACAGCATGATCGCCAAGCTGATCGTCTACGGCCGGACCCGCGACGGCTGCATGATGCGGCTGGCCCGTGCGCTCGACGAATTTGTCATCGAGGGCGTCCAGACCACCATCCCGCTGCACCAGAAGCTGGTCTATGACCCGGAATTCCAGTCGGGCGAATATACGATCAAATGGCTGGAGGAATGGCTGGAGAAGGATAATCTGAAGGATTAGGTTGGTGCCCCCGCGCAGGCGGGGGTCCATCACGTGGCTTATCCTGAATCATCATGATGGTTGTGACGCACACCGGAACCTGCGCACGCAAATCCCCCAACCGCCAGTTTCCCATTTACGAGATGGAACCCCGCCTGCGCGGGAATGGAATGAACAGGAACTTCGTTCAGGTTCATTCCACCTTTCCTGAACATAACAAGTCAGTTCAGGACTCCGACAGGGTTAACAAACTATCAGTCGTTGCACAGATGCGGCAAATGGAGTCGCCAGCAACAGGAGTAAGCCATGCGTATAATTTTCTTCACAGGTCTGATGGCGGCCACGATGTTGACGCCCGCCGCCGCATCCGCCGCCGAAATCGCCCCCAATCCCGACAGCCGGCCGGCGCTGGTCCAGATCGATCTGACCGGAACCGTTGCCCAGCAGCGCGATGGTCGCAGCGAACGCCGCGCCAATCGCGGCAGTGGTCTGCGTCAGGCAGAGCGACCCGGCAATCGCAACAATCGCGGCCAGGCAAACATGAACTGGCAAACCCGCGGCGATCAGGCCGAAGCACGGCAGAATCGCCGGGTCGACCGCGTCGATCGCAGCGTCAGCAGCGCGCCGCGCGCCGCACCGCCGAGCGCGGCCCGTCCCGATCGCCCTGATCGCAATGTCAATCTCGCGACCCAGCGCAGCCAGCGGGTGGAACGCAACGTCGCGCCCCGCGTTGACCGGCGTCAGGATATCCGGCAGGGCGACCGCAACCGGGATAGCCGGGTCAGCCGGCAATATGACCGCAACCGCGACGGACGAATTGACCGGCGCTATGACCGCAATGACAATGGCCGCGTCGACCGGCGCTACCGGGATCAGCGCAACTATGCGCGCAGCAGCCGCAACTGGAACCGCAGCTGGCGCAGCGATCGCCGCTATGACTGGCAGCGCCATCGCCAGGTCCACCGCAACTATTACCGGCTCGGCCGCTATTACGCCCCCTATCGGGACTATCGCTATCGGCGGCTGAACATCGGCATCTATCTGGGTTCCGCTTTCTACGGCTCGCGTTACTGGATCAACAATCCCAGCTATTACCGCCTGCCCGCGGCCTATCCGGGAACCCGCTGGGTCCGCTATTATGACGATGTCCTGCTGATCGACATCTATAATGGCGAAGTCATCGACGTGATCTACGATTTCTTCTGGTAAGCCAGCAGACAGGATACGGAAAACCCGCTGCCGAAAAGGTGGCGGGTTTTTTGTAACACGCATCTGCGAAGCCGCGTCCTTGCGACCGGATCGACGGTCAGGCAGCCCCCGGAAGGGAGGCTTTGTTATCCAGGAAAGGATGCCGAGAAAAATGCAGAAAGACGACGCCGCTGATCAGCGCGGCGAAAAAGCACCAGACGGAGGCAAACCAGTTCACATAGGCAATCCCCGTCACAATCATCGATATGGCGATCGCAATCCCGAACCAGCGGACCGTCTGGTAACTGGACAGCAGAGGCGTGACGCAGGTCCCGATGATGTAGAGCATCAGAATGAAGGCATCGTGGCGATGGGGCAGATGATAGACGATATGCCTGCCGTCGATCAGTGCCGAAACGGGTTCGGTCGCAAGGGCGAACAGGAAATAGATCCCCGCGAAAACGCCCGCCGCCATTGCTATCATCAGCCGCTTTCGGCGCGCGGCAACCGGCTCGATCATCAGCACGGCCAGTGGGACCAGGACGGGCCAAAGCACGTGCGAGAAAAACAGATAGATTGTCGTAGCCGCATTGGTCGCTTGCGATTGCATCGGCAGAACCAGCCACAAATAGCCTTCGACCAGCTGCTGCAGACCAAAAGCCAACGGGATGATCGCATAAGGCAATTGTGACAGCTGATCCGCCCGGCGAACGGTTACCGTGCCAATCCCGAGCAGGGCGATACCCGCCAATATACTGGCATTGGCAGAAAAGCAGATGATTCTCACTCCCTTTGCTTGTGCCAGAAATGCCCCGGTCAGGCCCTGGCATGGCGAGAGCTGAAGCTAGGCACGGGTTCGAGAGATGCAAATACGCAATCAACCCTAGTCACGGACCTCGCCCCTATCGCGCTCCGGGTTCGGAAATTCTGGCCGGCGCGCGGCCCTTTCCTGTTGCAACTTCGCCAAGGGCCACGCAAAAGCGCATCAAAATGACAGGAGAAACTGGATGATACGCGCGCTCGGCCTGACCATATCGACTTTTGCGCTGGGGATGCTGCCGGCCACTGCCATCGCCCAGGACCAGATCATCCGCGTCGGCAATCTGCTGACCGATGCCGCTTCCGCTCCCAGCGGTCCCGCCACCATCATCGTCCGCGACGGCAGGATCGCCGAAATCCGGCGCGGCGCCGACCCGGTAACCGATGCGGACGCCACCATCATCGACCTCAGCACCAAGACCGTGATGCCCGGAATGATCGACCTGCACGTGCATCTGACCGGCGATCCGGGCGGCGATTTCTGGAGGGAAACCACCGAACCCGCCGAATGGGGCGTGGTCGTCGGCGCCAAAAATGCGCTGCTGACCGCGAAAGCCGGCTTCACCACCGTGCGCGAGGCGGGCTCCTCGCAATATAGCGCCTTTGCGCTGCGCCGCGGCACCGCCGAGGGGATCATTCCCGGCCCGCGGATCATCGCGGCCGGTCCGGCGCTGGCGATCGTCGGCGGACACGGCGATGTCTCCGGCTTTACCGAGGATATCAACGACCTGCTGACCAGCGGCTATAGCTGCACCGGCGCGGTCGAATGCGCCGCCAAGGTCCGCAAGGCGTCGCGGGCCGGTTCCGACATCATCAAGATCACCGCCACCGGCGGCGTGCTGTCGCAGTAGGGCCGGGGGCTGGATGCGCAATTTACCAGCGAGGAAATGCAGTCGATCGCCGACACCGCCCATTCGCTCGGCCTCAAGGTCATGGCCCATGCCCATGGCGCGCGCGGTATCGAGGCGGCAGCGCGCGCCGGCATCGACTCGATCGAGCATGGCACCTTTGCCGACGAGGCGGCGCTGAAGGTCATGAAGGCCAATGGCACGGCGATGGTGCCGACGATGATGGCGTTCAAGGGCGTCAGCGAACGGCTCGGCAAGGGCGTGTACACGCCGGTGGTCGAAGACAAGATCCGCATGACCATGGGCCGCGTCGGCCCGGCGGTGACCATGGCCAAACAGATGGGCGTGCCGATCGCCTTTGGCACCGATGCCGGGGTCTTTGATCACGGCCGCAATGCGGAGGAACTGCAGCTGATGGTCGATGCCGGCCTGACCCCGCGCGAAGCCGTCGCCAGCGCCACCACCGGCGCCGCAAAGCTGCTCGACATGGACAAGGAGATCGGCCGGATCGCGGTCGGCTATTCCGCCGACCTGATCGCGTTCGACGGGAATCCGCTGGAGGATGTCCGCAAGCTCGAAAAGATCGACTGGGTGATGGTGCGCGGGCGCGTCATCGACTAGACAGCAGCCATGGCCAAAGCCTTTTCGAAACAGCAGACCGAGCGTTATGCCAGCCCGCGGCGGATGGCCGCGCTCGGCCGGCAGGTCACCGAAACGCTGAACGCCCATCCCCGGGTGCAATGGCTGGAAAGCCCGTTCGTGCAGCTCTTCGTCCACCAGAATTTCCTGAGCAATGCCGATTGCGACCTGCTGATCGCCATGATCGACAGCAACAGCCAGCCCTCGACCCTCTACGAAGGCACCGAGCGCGAGGGCTATCGCACAAGCTACAGCTGCAATGTCGATCCCGCCGATCCCGATATCCGCCGCATCGACCGGTCGATCTGCGACCTGCTGGGCCTGCCGCAGACGCACAGCGAAATATTGCAAGGCCAGCGCTACCAGCCGGGCCAGCAGTTCAAGGACCATCACGACTATTTCCACGAAAGCGAGAAATATTGGCAGCACGAAGGGCCCAATGGCGGCCAGCGCAGCTGGACCGCCATGGCCTATCTCAACGAACCGGAACAGGGCGGCGCGACCGCCTTTCCGCAGCTCGAATATCGGGTCGAACCGCGCCGCGGCATGCTGCTGATTTGGAACAATATGCGCCCCGACGGGACCCCCAATATCGACACGCTGCACGCCGGGATGCCGGTCGAAAAGGGTACCAAATATATCATCACCAAATGGTTCCGGCTCAACCAGTGGGGCAATGCCTCGCCGGGCTGAATCGCTGGCGCAACGACCAACGCACGACCGGTTTCGACCAACGACGTCAACCTCAGGGGGAAGTCGTTGCGGGCGATACTTTACCGTGTTAGCTGGGCATAACAGTTTTTGGATAGGAACAATAGATGATCAAGAAATCGCTCGCCCTTCTTCTCGGCACCAGCCTGCTCGCGACCGGCGGCATCGCGTTCGCCCAGCCGCTCGCCATGACCAGCGCAGCAGCAATGGAGCATCACGAAGCCGCGGAAATGACCGAGGGCCAGAAGATGAAGGCCCTGTTCGCCAAGAGCGACGAGGAAAATCTCAAGCGCAATCCGATCGGCGCGCTGTTCCGCGGCGACGAACGCTATGCCGATCAGCTTGGCGATTATATTACGGACGAATATTTCGCCAAGGAAAAGGCCGCCGAGACCGCCGAGCTGGCGGCTTTGATGCAGATCGACCGCGGCCAGCTGAGCGCCACGGACAAGATCGCCTATGACGTGTTCAAGCGCGACAAGCAGCAGGCGCTGAAGGGCTATTCCGACGAAATCATGGCCCTGACCGTGGTCCGCCCGGTCAACCATTTCAGCGGCTTCCACACCTTCTACCCCAATTTTGCCTCGGGCAAGGGCGGCGCGCCGTTCAAGACGCTCAAGAATTACGAGGACAATCTCAAGCGCCACAAGCAGTTCATCGTCATCGGCGACCGTTCGATCGGCCGCTTCCGCGAGGGCATGGAAAGCGGCGTGGTCGAGACCAAGCTGACGATCAGCAATGTCATTGAGCAGCTCGCCACCCAGATTGCGCTCGGCCTCGAGAACAGCCCGTTCATGGCGCCGACCAAGAATTTCCCCGAGGATTTCAGCGAGGAAGACAAGGCCCGCCTGACCAAGGAATATGCCGCCGCGACCCAGGATATTTTCGCCGGCTACCAGCGGATGCACGATTTCCTCAAGAATGAATATCTGCCCGTCGCCCGCGACGAGGTCGGGCTTTCGGGCATGAAGGGCGGCGACATTCTCTATGAAAATCTGATCGAGAACACGACCACGCTACCGCTCAAGGCCGACTATATCCACAATCTCGGCCTTAGCGAAGTGACCCGGATCAAGACCGAAATGGAGGCGATCAAGCAGGAGGTCGGCTTTGACGGCACGCTGCCGGAATTTTTCGAATTCCTGCGCACCGACGAACAGTTCCACCCGGAATCGCGCGAAGCGCTGACCCAGGCCTATTATGACATGGGCAAGAAAGTCGACGCGAAGATCGGCGAACAGTTCAAGGTGCTGCCGAAATCGCCGCTCGAAATCCGTCCCTATGACGAATCGATCGAGAAATTCCAGGCCGGCGGCTCCTACCAGAGCGGCACGCCCGACGGCTCGCGTCCCGGCGTCTTCTATTTCAACGCCTATGACCTGCCGTCACGCAACACCTCGGGCATCACCACCCTCTATCTGCACGAGGGCGCACCGGGCCACCACTTCCAGATTTCGCTGGCCCAGGAAAATGCCGAACTGCCGAACTTCATGCGCTTCGGCGGCAACACCGCCTTTGTCGAAGGCTGGGCGCTCTATGCCGAGAAGCTTGGCTTCCCGATGGGTCTCTACACCGACCCCTATCAGCGCTTCGGCCATCTCGACGACGAGATGCTCCGGGCGATGCGGCTGGTCGTCGATACCGGCCTGCACAGCAAGGGCTGGACCCGCGACCAGGCGATCCAGTATATGCTCGACAACAGCAGCATGGGCAAGACCGACGCCACCGCCGAAGTCGAACGCTATATCGCGATCCCCTCGCAGGCGCTGGCCTACAAGATCGGCGCGCTGACCATCCAGCGGCTGAAGAAGGAAGCCGAGGACGCGCTCGGCGACAAGTTCGACCCGCGCGAATTCCACGACCAGGTGCTGAACACCGGCGCGCTGCCGATGACCGTGCTGGAAACCAAGATCCGCGACTGGATTGCCTCGCAAGTCTAGGCAAGATTTTTCATCTATTCATTGCCCCTATACTTGGTTTCGACTTATATCGAAGCCGAGCGTAGGGGCAATTTCATGGCTAGATATTTCATTTTTTTCTGCTGGGCGCTGCTGGTTGCCGGATCCCCGGCGCAGGCGGCGTGGCACGAAGCCAGCAGCGACCATTTCCTGATCTATTCGGATCAGAAGGAGTCGGACATCCGGGCCTTCGCCGAACGTCTGGAACGCTACCATGACGCGATGCGTTTCCTGTTCAATCGGCCAAGCGACAAGCCCAGTCCGTCCAATCGCGTCACCATCTACGCGGTGAGCAGCGCCCGCGACGTGCGGGAACTGGCCGGGGGCGGAAACAAATATCTGCAGGGCTTTTACGTCCCCCGGGCAGGCGGCTCGCTCGCGGTCATTCCGGAAGTCAAGACCGGTCGCTACGAACTCTCCGACTCCGAATCGGTATTGCTGCACGAATATGCTCACCATTTTCTGCTCAGTGCGTCGGCGCGCGCCTATCCTTTGTGGTTCAGCGAGGGCTATGCCGAATTTTTCGGGACGGCAAAATTTGGCGGCGACGGCAGCGTCGGCCTTGGCCTTTCTTCGAAAAACCGCGCCTATGAACTGGCGATCGCGAAAGATGTTCCGATCGAACTGCTGCTCGATACGCAGGCCTATCAGGCCAATAAATCGAAACGCTATGACAGCTTTTACGGGCAAAGCTGGGCGCTTTATCACATGCTGCATTTCTCCCCGGAGCGCAAAGGGCAGATGGAGGCCTATCTGGTTGCCCTGGCCAAGGGAAAGACTGAAATGGAGGCCGCGACCGAAGCCTTTGGCGACCTGTCGCAACTCGACAAGGATCTCGCCAGCTATCTCAAACAGCGCAAGATCATAACCTACAATATTCCGCCGGATTATCTGAAAACCGGGACGATCAATATCCGCCAGTTGAACGCCGCCGAAGCCGAGATCATGCCGGTCCGTATCCGCTCCAAGCTCGGTGTAGATGAAGAGGAGGCAGTCGCCCTGCTCCCCGAGGCCCGGGCGATCGGCGCGAAATATCCGGGCGATCCGTTCGTCCAGGCGGCCCTGGCAGAGGCCGAATTTGATGCCGGCAATGACAAGGAAGCGGTCGCGGCGGCGGATCGGGCGATCGCTGCCGATCCCAACCGGGTCAATGCCCATATCCAGAAAGGCTATGCCCTGTCCCGGATGGCATCCGATGCCGAAGATTTCGACGCCGCATGGAAGGCGGTCCGCGGTCAGTTTGTCAAAGTGAACCGGATAGAGAATGACAATCCAATCCCACTGATGCAATTTTACCTGAGCTACCGGGAACAAGGCGTCGAGCCGCCGGAAATTGCCGTTCAGGGCCTCCGGCGCGCGCTCGAACTGGCACCTTATGATCCGCAGCTGCGCTGGATGAATGCAAATCAATATATGGCCGACCGCAAATATGCCTGGGCGGCGGTGACGCTGGGGCCGCTGGCCAACAGTCCGCACCCGTCTTCCCTCTCCGAAAGGGCGCAGGCGCTAATGAAGGAAGCGGAAGCGAAAGCCGCACAGGCGGCAAAAGCGGAACAGGGCAGCGACTGATTTGCCGCGTGCCGACAGCCCGCCCGTCATCGCGACCCCGGCGCAGCCAACAATAATGGGCGAGACATGAGCCACTCCCGATCAGGGGAGGGGTTGGGTAAAATTCCCTGTCCTACATCACCTGAATTGTGATAGTTGTTCCCCATGGCCAATCCCAAAACTCCCAAAAAAACCTGCCGCTTTCTGCGGCTTTCGCGGCCAAGGCTTTTTATCCTTTAGGGGGTGTGACCCGTGTGACCCGTGTGACCCTGATCTTCTGTACAGCGGATATTTTATGACCGAAAAGCTCGCCACCGCCGCACGCGACATTCTCGCCACGCTGATCGGCTTCGACACCACCTCGCGGAACAGCAATCTCGAGCTGATCGCCTGGGTCGAGGATTATCTGGGCCTGCATGGTGTCAGCTCGACGCGCGTGGTCAACGCCAATGCCTCCAAGGCCAATCTCTACGCCACCGTCGGCCCCGATGTCGCCGGCGGAGTGATCCTGTCCGGCCATAGCGATGTGGTACCGGTCGACGGCCAGAACTGGGACAGCGACCCGTGGACGGTGACCGAGCGTGACGACCTGCTGCACGGGCGCGGGACCTGCGACATGAAGGGCTTTCTGGCGCTGGCGCTGGCCGCCGTGCCCCTGTTCAGGAAGGGCGCAAGACCGGTGCACCTGGCGTTCAGCTATGACGAGGAAATCGGCTGTCTCGGCGCCCCGGCGATGATCAAGGATATGGCGGCAAAGCTGCCGAAACCGGCGCTGGCGATCATCGGCGAACCGACGATGATGAAGGTGGTCACCGGGCACAAGGGCATCACCGTCCACGAAGTCGAGATACTGGGGCACGAGGCGCACAGCAGCCTGCCCCATCTCGGTCTGTCCGCCAACATGGTGGCGGTGGAACTGATGCATGATCTGGCGGAACTGGCGCGGACCCTGTGGGAACAGGCCGATCCGGATTCGCCCTTCGTCCCGCCGCATGCGACACTGACCATCGGCACGATGACGGGCGGCACCGCGGCCAATATCCTGGCCCGCCGGGCGCAGTTCATGTTCGACCTGCGCTGCCCGCCGGAGACCGACCCGGAAGCGGTACTCGCCCCGTTCAAGACGAAAATTGCCGCACTGAATCGGGAGATGAAACAGGCCTTTCCGGAAGCGGGCGTTACCATCACCCGGCTGTCCAACGCGCCGCCGATGGCACCGACCGGTTCGCAGCAGGCCGAAGCCTTTGTCCGCCGGCTGACCGGCGACAACGGCCCGGCCGGGGTGGTTTCCTATGCCGCCGAGGCCGGCCAGTTCCAGCAGGCCGGTTTCGCCACCGTGATCTGCGGCCCGGGATCGATCGAGCAGGCGCACCAGCCGAACGAATATCTGGCGGTCGAGCAATTTGAACGCGGCGCACAGTTCATGGTCCGGCTGGCGGAGGAACTGCTTGAAGAGAGGCCCATGTCCCGTTCGTCCTGAGCCTGTCGAAGGACAAGGGCGCGCAGTCGTGGTTCGACAGGCGCACCACGAACGGAATGCTGCCAATAGTGGCTAACGCTACGGCATCGCCAACATTTGTAAAAGCCGCAGAAAACAGCTATATTGGAAGCGAAAAGGATCGCATCATGCCCGCTGTAAAAGCTGCCAAACCCAATGAGATTTTCGCTCCTGACGAATGGGCGGCGTTAACCCGCGTCTCGCGCTGGCACGGCCTGTGGTTGGCGGCACATGGTTGGCTGATGGTGGCGCTGGTCACTGGCGGCACCGCGCTGCTCTGGCAGTGGCACTGGCTCGCCGGGCTGGCCGCTACCCCGGTCGCGCTGGTGCTGGTTGGCGGACGGCAATTGGGCCTGTCGATCCTGATGCACGATGCGGCCCATGGCCTGCTCCACCCCAGGCGCAAGACCAACAATTTTGTCGGCCAGTGGCTGACCGGAGCGGCGACCGGCAGCGACCTGCACAGCTATCGCGCCTATCATCTGACCCACCACCGCTTCACCCAGCAGACCGAAGACCCTGATCTCGGCCTGTCGGCCGCCTTTCCGACCAGCAAGGCGAGCATGAAGCGCAAGGTGATCCGCGACCTCACCGGGCAGACCTTTCTCAAGCAGCGCGGCAACCAGTTCGCGGTTGCGTGGAAGGGGCTGAAGGCGATGCTGTCCGGTGCGCAGGAGACTGCCCCAGCGGCCAAGCGCGACACATCGGCGGGCACGCCGCTCAACCGCAATGGCGCTGCCGGCGTGGCCGCTCCGGTGGTCGATCTGGATGGCGCGAAACGGACCACCCGGACAGTGGGCCGCTTTCTGCTGGTCCAGCTGGCCGTGCTGCTGGCCAGCCTCGCCACGCTCGGCATCATTCCCTTCCTGATCTGGCTGGTCGCGCTGGCCACCACCTTCCAGCTGATCCTGCGGATTCGCAATATTGCCGAACATGCCTGCACCACCACCGGTGGCGACGATCCGTTCAGCCATGCCCGCACGACCAAGGCCAATATGCTGATGCGGATGACGCTGGCGCCTTACTGGGTCAATTATCACAGCGAGCATCATCTGTTCATGGGCGTGCCCTGCTATAATCTGCCCCGGGCGCATGATCTGCTGATCGCCAAGGGCTATGGCCCGCGGATGACGATCGCAAACAGCTATGCCGAGGTGTTGCGGACGGTCACGACCCCGGTCGCGGCCTAGCTCTTCCGAACCGCTGCCTTGATCTCGCCTAGGTCCGCTTCCAGCTTGGTGATCTTCTCGAGCATCAAGAGGTCGATCTTTTCGTGCAGGCGGATGATATCGATCTCTGCCCGCAGATTGACTTCATAATCATGCGCCGCAGCAATCCGGTCCTTATTCGCTGCCCGGTTCTGGCTCATCATGATGATCGGTGCCTGGATCGCGGCCAGCGTCGACAAAATCAGATTGAGAAAAATGAAGGGATAGGGATCAAAGGCGGCATCGAACCTGCCCAGGATTCTCGAGTTCAGCAGCATCCAGATGAACAGCACCAGGGCAAAGGCAATGATGAAGCCCCAGGACCCGCCAACCGCTGCCACCCGGTCCGACAGCCGCTCGCCAAAGCTGGCCCGCTCGTCCGCCAGCTCGCCGGCATCATCGGCGACAATCTGGCGGGAGACAATCGCCTCGAGCACGCCCCGTTCTTCCGGCGTGAGCGCGCCGACCGGCTTGTGCAGCAGTTGCTCGCTCAGTTGCTCGACCGTCCGCTTTGCCATCTCAACCCTCCGTCGCTGCCATGCTGTCTGCCGGCTAGTCCCGCATCCTGATGAAGCGGTGCGCCGAGCGGTCCTTCTGCGTTTCCGCCGGATCGAAAACCTCGCCGTTCATCGCGATATAGACGCCGGGCGGCAGCGTCTGCGTCGCCGCCAGCGCAAAGCCGACATTGAACTCGGCATCGCTGTTGCGCAAGGTCGCCGGCTGCATGGCGCCGGTCAGCACGATCGTCTTGCCGGCAATGTCGGACAGCACCCGGGCGGTATCGACCATCGTGTCGGTGCCGTGGGTGACCAGAATCTTGTCCGCATCGCTCGCCGCCACCGCATCATGGATCGCCATCCGGTCCGCATCGGTCAGCTCGAGACTGTCCTTGCGCATCAGCTGCGTGACCCGGTGCGGGACAAAGACGTTATTCTCGGACAGGATATCCGGCAGCGCCGTCGCGCCGATCTGATATTCCGACAGGGCATCGAAATAGACCTTGTCGATCGTACCGCCGGTGGTGAAGATATCGATCATGCCAGCGCTTCGGCGATCAGCTTGCGGCTGTTCTGAACGCCATAGAGCGCGATGAAGCTGCCCATCCGCGGTCCCTGCGAGGAACCAAGCAGCGTCTCGTAAAGCGCCTTGAACCAGTCGCGCAGATTGTCGAAGCCGCCTTCCTTGCCGATCGTGTAGATGATCGTCTGGATATCCTCGGCCGGCGCATGTTCCGGCAGTCCGGCGAGTTCCTGGTCGAGCCGCTCGAGCGCCGCCACCTCGACGCCTTCCGGCTTGCGCCGGTGCAGCGTGGGGGCGATGAAGTCCTTGTGATAGGCCATCGCATTGTCGATCAGCCCGTCGAGATCGGGATAGCGTTCCGCCGTCGCATCCGGCACATATTGGCGCAGATAGCCCCAGATCTGCTCCTTCTCGGCATCGCCCATCACGCCGACCAGATTGAGCAGCAGGCCGAAGGTGACAGGGATCGTGTCGGTCGGCACATCGCCATTGTGAACATGGTGCACCGGATTGCCGAGCCGCTTGTCCGGCTCCTGCTCATGCCACTGCGCCCGGAACTGGAAATATTCGTCAACCGCCCGCGGGATCACGCCCAGATGCAATTGCTTCGCCGATTTGGGTTCGCGATAGATATAGAAGGCAAGACTGTTCTCGGAACCGTAGCGCAGCCATTCGTCGAGGCTGAGGCCATTGCCCTTGGACTTGGAGATCTTCTCGCCCTTCTCGTCGAGGAACATCTCGTAGATCAGGCCTTCCGGCTTGCGCGATCCCAGTACCTTGGCAATCTTGCCCGACTGGATGCCGCTTTCGGTCAGGTCCTTGCCGTACATTTCATAGTCGACGCCAAGCGCGGTCCAGCGCATCGCCCAGTCGACCTTCCATTGCAGCTTGGCGCCGCCAGAGAGGATATTGTGCTCGATCGTCTCGCCCTGGTCCTCGAACCGGACGATCCCGGCCTCGGCATCGACCACCTCGACCGGCACCTGCAGCACATGGCCCGTCTTCGGGCTGATCGGCAGCACCGGCGAATAGGTTGCCTGGCGTTCCTTGCCCAGCGTCGGCAGCATGATGTCCAGGATCTGCTGGTTGCGCGCCAGCACCAGTTTCAGCGTCTCGTCAAACGCGCCCGATCGATATTGCTCGGTCGAAGACATGAATTCATAGTCAAATCCGAATTGATCGAGAAACTCGCGCAGCATCGCATTATTATGCGCCGCGAAACTCTCGAACTTCCCGAACGGGTCCGGAACCTGGGTCAGCGGCTTGTGCAGATGCTCCGCCAGCATGTCCTGGTGGGGCACATTGGTCGGCACCTTGCGGAAACCGTCCATGTCGTCGCTGAACGCGATCAGCCGGGTCGGATTGCCGGTCAGCGTTTCATAGGCATGGCGCACCATGGTCGTGCGCAGCACCTCGTTGAACGTGCCGATATGCGGCAGGCCGGATGGGCCATAGCCGGTTTCGAACAGCATCGGTTCGCCGCCGGGCTTTGGCGCCGGCGCACCGCGCTCGCCGCGATAGCGCTTGAGCAGCTTGCGGGCTTCCTCGAACGGCCACGCCTTGGAATTCTCTGCTGCTTCACGATAGTCGGTCACGAATATGTCCTGTTTTTCTCTGTATGCTGCGCAAATAGTGGCCTTAGCCTGTATAGCAAGTTAGAACAGGACAAAAGCAGGAGATTGGTGATGTCATATTTGATCGCAGGTGTGCTCCTCTGGAGCATTGTCCATCTCATGAAATCGGTCGCGCCCGGTCTGCGCGCCTCGATTCAGGGCGCCATTGGCGAAGGGCCGCACAAGGGGCTGGCGGCATTGCTGCTGCTCGCCTCGGTCGGCTTGATGATCTATGGCTGGCGCACGACTCCGGCGGAATTCGTCTATGATCCGCCCGGCTGGGGCCGCCATCTCAACATGCTGCTGATGTTCTTCGCCATCTATCTGATCGGCGTCGCGCAGGGCAAGTCGCGGGTCAAGCAGTGGATCCGGCATCCGATGCTGACCGGCGTTCTGATCTGGGCGGCCGGGCATCTGATGGCCAATGGCGACAACAAATCGCTGGTGCTGTTCGGCGGACTGGGCCTGTGGGCGCTGGTCTCCATCTTTACTGTGTCTCGCAATGAAGGTGCCTGGGCAAAGCCGGCCGGAGTAGCAACGCCAGGCCGAGAGGCGATCAGCATCGTCATCGCGCTCGTCCTTTATGCTATTTTGTTCGGGGCCCATCGCTTCATTGCCGGCGTCGCGCTGGTCGGCCCGCACGCACCCTGACCCAGCCGCGATCGTCTTGACCGATAATATTCTCCCCTATCCGGCGCTGCACGCCAGCCACAGCGGCATCTGGATTTGCGACAGCAATGGCCAAACCCGCGCGATCGGCAAGGGCGAAGCGATCGGCCGGGTGGCGGAGACGCCGCATATCCTGCTCAACGCGCCGCTGCTGGGGCAGCGGCTTGGCTATCCCGATCTGTCCGGCCTCGATCTGCTGGAACTGTTCGCCTTCATCCATCCGGCGCAGTTCGTCGTGCCGACCCCGGCCGGTCTCGCCAAGACGCTCGGCCTGACGCCACCGGATCAGGAGGCCGCTATCGCCGGGCTCTATCGGCAGGCCGCAAGCCTGCTGCTGGACGGGCTGGAAGCGCCTTATTGGAAGGAACGGGAAGGGGCATGGAGCAGCGCCCAGGCCCTTTACCGGTTGCGCTGGCCTTGGGGCGGGGAAGTGGGCAAAAGGCTCGAAAAGCCGGTCGAGGGCGAACGCTGGCTGTTCTCGAAACTCCCGGAATGGGAAGAAGAGCCGGCGCGGCCGGCACCCCGCTCGATTGCCATGGACGAGCAGGCGACGCTGGCCCGGCTCGAGGCGCTGACCGGCGAGGGGGCCGAGGACCGCAAGGGTCAGAAAAGCTACGCTGCGGCGGTTAGCGGAATTTTCAACCCGCGCCGGATCAAGGGCGCGCCCAACATGTTGCTGGCAGAAGCGGGGACGGGGATCGGCAAGACGCTGGGCTATCTGGCCCCCGCCTCGCTCTGGTCCAGCGAGGCTGGCGGCGCAGTGTGGATTTCGACCTTCACCAAGGCGCTGCAGCGCCAGCTCGACCGCGAAACCCGGCGCATCTATCCGGACGAGGCGACCTTTCGCAAGAAGGTGGTGGTGCGCAAGGGACGGGAAAATTATCTCTGCCTGCTCAACCTGGAAGATGCCCTGCAGGGCGGCTTTGCCGGACGGGCGGCGATCCTCGCCCATCTGGTGGCGCGCTGGGCCGCCTATAGCAAGGATGGCGACATGATCGGCGGCGACCTGCCCGGCTGGCTGACCACCCTGTTCCGGCGCAACGGCGCCACCGCGCTGACCGACCGGCGCGGCGAATGCGTCTATGCCGGCTGCCCGCACTATCGCAAATGTTTCATCGAAAAGGCCGCCCGGGCGAGCCAGCAGGCCGATATCGTGATCGCCAACCATGCGCTGGTGATGGTCAACGCGGCGCGCGGACGCGAGCAGCAGAATCGCCCGACACGGCTGATCTTCGACGAAGGCCACCATCTCTTCGACGCCGCCGACTCGATGTTCGCCGCACGGCTGTCCGGTCAGGAAGCAATCGAGATCCGCCGCTGGGTGATCGGGCCGGAATCGAAAAATCGCGGGCGGCGGCGCGGGCTTGCCGCGCGGCTCGCCGATATCGCTTCCTATGACGAGGAAGGCGGCCGGGCAATCGAAAGCGCCCGCCAGGCCGCCGAGGCCATGCCGAGCGACGGCTGGCTCCAGCGCCTGGGCGAAGGCGAGCCCTATGGTCCGATCGAGGCCCTGCTGCACGAAGTCCGGGCGATGGTCTTTGCCCGCGACGAGAGCCAGAGCGCCGATGCCGGCTATGGTCTGGAAACCGAACTGTCCGACGTCGAGGGCCCGATGATCGATGCGGTGGCCACTGCTGCAGAGGCGATGGACGCCCTGCTCCGGCCGCTGGTTCGGCTTGGCCAGCGGATCGAACATCTGATCGAGGAAGGACCCGACTGGATGGACGCCCCCGCCAAGGCGCGGATGGAAGGCGCGCTGTCGAGCCT
>Ga0075467_10000966_pt1 | contig 23514 bp, 28 predicted proteins | sample DEB08_DNA_9_FD_75067 | JGI IMG/M metagenome (GOLD analysis project Ga0075467, IMG submission 75067) | Aqueous microbial communities from the Delaware River and Bay under freshwater to marine salinity gradient to study organic matter... | ecosystem: Environmental > Aquatic > Marine > Coastal ... | reverse complement strand
TGAAAGCACCATTGTTTAAAAAGGTTTGATTTCACAATTCCCGTTTTTGTTTCACCACAAGGTAAGCAACACCCAGTTATCAAAATAGATAATAGGAGCATCGCTCATAGAGGAACTGAGTTCGACCTAAAATTATAGCCTCAGATTTTCAGTAAAAGGAAAAGACTAGTCTGGGTCGTGCAGCTGTAGCGGGCTACAGCAAATGAGCTAGATGCAGGATTTTTGCTTTTATTGGAAAAAACTTGTAATCCTCTTCTAAAAAGCGGTTTTTGGCGCCTTAGCCGTTCACAATAGCCCGCTATTGCTTCACCGCTTCGGCTTAAAACCCACTATTTATAAGAGGTCTGAGGCCTAATTTTACATCGAACTCAGTCTACCACTAAGTCCAAACAAAACTAATTACTTGTTTTAAATTGGGATGTAAGCTTTTAGCAACGGGACAATTACGCCCGATACCTTCCAATATCTTCTGCATTTTCGCATCGCAATTGGCTTTAAGACTCACATTTACATGCACTTCTCCTACTCTTCGCGGATCAGAATGCATTACTTTTTGCACGGTGGCAGAACAGTCTTCTAAGTCGAAACCTTCTTCTACAGCTCTAATGCCCATAACGGTAACCATGCAAGCAGCTAGGGATGTTGCTAAAGTATCGGTAGGTGAAAAAGCTTCGCCTTTGCCCTGATTATCAGTTGGTGCATCGGTGATAAAGGTATTTCCCGATTTTATGTGCTCTGCCTCTAGGCGTAATGCGCCTAAGTATTGTAATTTTGATGTGAATGCCATCTTGCGCTTTCGAATTTTAATGGAGGATAATCAGGCGAAGTTAATCCCTCTGGGGGAGATATCTAAACATTAAAATGATAGTTAAATAGATTTTGCTAATCCAATTTACAAAGACATCATTAGAACTAATATTAAATTTGTTTTTAAAATAATACCATTATGAGATTACCAATAATTAAGCACGCCGTAGATTTTATCGAAGCCAACGATGAAGATTGGGTGCACGAAACCATCGAATTTTTAGAGCACATGGCCGATGCCAAGGGAATTAAAGACGAAGAGCTTGACGTAATTGGCGAATTACTCTCTAACTTTTACGGCGCCCTTGAAGTCAACAAAGACATGAAAACGGGTACCGCACGTAAAGATGCGCTCAATAACTTTATGAAACGGGTAACGGGCTCAATAAATTAAACAATTTGACAGCAAGCTTGTCATTTAACCATTAATACAAAGCATGCGCGGAATACGTTTTAGCGAGTTTACAGGTAAAAACCAGACACCTTTCGAAAAGCTTTTTGGCATTTTCAAAGAGCTTTTACTACATACCTCTGGCGATGTGGATGAGTCCATCGCATGGCTGCGTGAATTGGATAAAGAATACAATCTCACCACGGCTGAATATACGATCGACGATTTTTTAGAAGACCTGAAAAAGAAGGGCTTTTTGCGCGAAGAAATTGATAACGGCGAGGGCGATGGTGGTTTAAGTATCACTGCAAAAACCGAGCGATCTATCCGCAAAAGCGCCTTAGAGCAGGTTTTTGGGAAACTCAAGAAAGGCCAGCAAGGCAATCACCAAACCAATAAGACTGGACCCGGTGATGAAAGCAGCAGCAATTTAAAGCCCTTTCAATTTGGCGATTCCCTCAATCAGATTGACATGAACCAAAGTATTAAAAATGCCTATGCCAATAATGGTATCGACAATTTGGATCTGCGTCACGATGATTTGGTGGTGCGCGAAGAATTTCACAAATCGCAGCTTAGCACGGTTTTAATGATTGACATCAGTCATTCCATGATTCTTTACGGCGAAGACCGCATTACACCAGCCAAAAGGGTGGCTTTAGCATTGGCAGAATTTATAAAAAGTAAATACCCGAAAGACACCCTCGATATTATTGTTTTTGGTAATGATGCCTGGCAAATTGAATTGGAGGAAGTTCCTTATTTAAAAGTAGGTCCTTATCATACCAATACCGTGGCAGGCTTAGATTTAGCAATGGACCTTTTGCGTCGCAAGAAAAACTCCAACAAGCAAATCTTTATGATTACCGACGGTAAGCCTAGCTGCTTACACGAGCCCGACGGCAGCTACTATAAAAACAGTTTTGGCCTCGACGATGTGATTGTCAACAAATGTTACAATCGCGCGGCCGCTTGTCGCAGAGCCAATATTCCTATCACCACCTTTATGATTGCGCAAGATCCTTATCTACAGCAATTTGTACAAAACTTTGCCCAAGCCAACAAGGGCAAGGCCTTTTATACCGGCTTAAAGGGATTGGGAGAATTTATCTTCCAAGATTATGAAAACAACCGCAAAAGAACCATTCGTTAAGCAATGAAAAATATAAAAACCCTAGGGGAATTAAAAGCTTCAGGCTATCAGCCAGAGAGCATTAAAGAAGAACTACGCAGAAACTTAATTGAGCATTTAAAAAAGGGCACTACCGTTTTTACCGGAATCCACGGTTATGAAGACAGCGTAATTCCTGAAGTGGAACGCGCGATTTTAGCGGGTCACAATATTAATTTCTTGGGTTTACGTGGTCAAGCCAAGACGCGTATGGCACGACAAATGACGGATTTATTAGACGAGTACATTCCCGCGGTAGCTGGTTCGGAAATAAACGATGATCCACTACAGCCTATTTCTCGTTTTGCCAAAGACATTATTGCTGAAAAAGGCGATGCCACTCCCTTGCGTTGGATACACCGCAGTGAGCGTTATTACGAAAAATTAGCGACTCCCGATGTTACGGTGGCAGACCTTATAGGTGATGTAGATCCTATTAAAGCCGCCAGTTTAAAACTACCGTATTCGGATGAGCGTACCCTACACTTTGGCATGATTCCCCGCGCTCATCGCAGTATTTTCGTTATTAACGAATTACCAGATTTGCAGTCGCGCATTCAAGTAGCGCTCTTCAATATTTTACAAGAAGGCGATATTCAAATTAGAGGATTTCAATTGCGTTTAAAACTCGATTTACAATTCATCTTTACCGCCAACCCAGAAGACTATACCAACCGTGGTTCTATTGTTACGCCTCTCAAAGATCGTATTGGCAGTCAGATTTTAACCCACTATCCCGAAACGATAGAAATTGCGCGTAAAATCACATCCCAAGAAGCAAAGTTAAAGCAAGAGCAAGCCGAGCATATTGGCATTCCCGATATTGCTTTAGACCTTCTAGAGCAAATTGCCTTTGAAGCGCGCGATAACGAATATGTTGATTCTAAAAGTGGGGTTTCTACCCGCTTAACGATTTCGGCCTTAGAAAACTTAATTAGCACCGCCGAACGTCGTCAGTTAATCAGCGGCTCAGCTAATACCCGCGTGCGTTTAAGCGATTTTATGGGCATTATCCCCGCCATTACGGGCAAGGTAGAATTGGTATACGAAGGTGAACAAGAAGGCGCGGGCATGGTGGCCGAATCGCTTATTGGTTTAGCGGTGAAAACGCTTTTCCCCAAATACTTCCCCGACTTAGATAAGCTTAAAGCCAGCGACGACCAAAGTCCTTACCGCGACTTAATCGCCTGGTTTAGCAAAAGCAATACAGTAGATTTACATTTCGACTATTCCGATACTGAATATCAGAAAGCCTTACTCGCGGTGAAACCCTTGGCCAAGCTTATTAAAACCCATCAGCCCGAAGCCAGCGAAGAAGATCAATACTTCTTAATGGAAATGGTATTATGGGCTTTAGCGGAATACTCCAAACTGAATAAAGAACGAATCCGCGAAGGCTTCAATTTTGCCGATTTATTTGGCTCCTATTTGCGCAGCGGCGAGATTTAAGAAGATCGTTTTCTGCGCTTTCGCAGATGGATAAAATATAAAGAGCGTCAGACTAGTCTTAGTTTAACGCTCTTTTATTTTACCTTTTAAAAAGATGAGTTTTTTCTCAATTCTTCTAGATCTGCTAAAATATCCTTTAGTCTTTGGATTTGGCGGCCGTATACAAGGTTTAAATCAAACATATAAATTCTACCCGCAAAAATTGACACTAAAGCCAGAATCAGAAGCACGGCAAGCGTTAAGTATAATGGGTAACCGAAAATCAGAAGCATATCGGGAAATTGATGCTTTAGCCCAGCAAGAAAAGCTTCCCCTGGCATATCTCCACCAATAGGGCCAAACCAGTAGCCCGCCAACACGGCTAAAAGCACGAAGGGATAAAAAACCCTAGCAAATTTCTGATTAATACTAATCATCTCTTTTAGCCAAGTGTCGAAAGATTTCAAATACGAATAGCTATTAACGGTTTTATCGATCTGATCTAGCCCTTTCATTAGCTTATAATTTACGTAGGCCAATGGGATTAAGGCGATAAAAAAGCCGATGCCCATATAGGGGATTCGCACCAGCCAAGATAATAGTAAGACCACAAAGGCGCCAATAACTATTCCTTTTACATTGATGCGAAACATACGAGCAAATTTGTCTACGAGGTGACTAGACTTTTTATCGTAGAGGTTTATTATTTTGGGCACCACTAGCTCTTCGCTTGTCAAGAAGCCCTCTTTCCAAATAGATTCAATTGATCTTTCCATCTAATATTTTTTTTAAGCGTTCTTTAATTCTTTTGATACGCACTCCAATATTATTGGGATTTGTGCCCATTATATCGGCAATTTCCTGATAGCTCTTTTCTTCAAGGTAGAGCAGAATAACCCCCCGATCTACTTCAGAAAGTTTGCGTATTGCATTATAAAGCTGTTTGAAAGAATCATCCGTATTATCGGTGCGCTCCTCTGGTAATTCTACTGGGGAATAATCGGAAGCAAAATGTTGATGATTATTTTTCTTTTTTTTGAGTAAGCTCAAACTAACGTTTAAGGAAAGACGGAATACCCAAGTAGACCATTCCGATTGTTCTTGAAAATTATCCCTGCTTTTCCAAATCTGTAAACACACTTCTTGATAGTAGTCCTCAAAATCTTCCTCCGTATTAGTATAGGCCCTGCAAATTTTTATAATAATCGCGGCATGGGGTAAAATTGATGATGTATAAAAATCACTACTCACTCTTTTTGCTTTTAGATTCTAGATCAAATTACCGCTGGCCTTTGATTGTGCCTTCAAATTACGACCAACTAGAAGACCCGCTAGCATGCCAAAGCATATGCCCATGGATATTCCCTCTTGGCCAAAAACCACCCCAATCGAAAGGCCAAATAAAGAGCCTAAGCCTACACCCATATTTATATAATACCCCTTCGTGAAAAGTGAGAAATTTTGGCGTAATTGCTTTTTAAACTGCTCCAATGCTCCTTTTAGCTGTCTTCTATTAAGGACTTCATTCGGATTCAATTTAAGTGCTCCTAACTCTTCTTCTATCAACAGGCTTTCCGCTTCTGATAAGTTTTTCGCCTTCAAATTATTAAGGAGATCCATAAACTCCTTAGCTAGCTTCTGCACAGATTTTTTACTATCCTGAGAAAGGTATTGATTGAAATAGTTTAGCGCCTCTTTTGTTGTCATAATTTTAATCCTTTCTTAGTTAGTGTCCCAATCGAAGGATTATTACACTCAGGAGAATTTTTTTTTTGAAGAAGCAATTTAAGGATAAGGAATTACTTCAATTTTGCCGATTTATTTGGTCCCTACTTGCGCAGCGGAGAGATTTAAGAAGATCGTTTTCTGTGCTTTCGCAGATGGATAAAATATAAAGGGCGTCAGACTAGTGTTAGTTTGAAGCTCTTTTTGCATTGTAAAAATGGCCGTAAGATTGAACTTGTTTCAGTGTCCATCTAGTTTTATCTGGACATGGACAATAGCATTGGGGTTTAAAACACGGATTTGGTCAAATCGAACAGATCGTCACAGATCCATTTTTTGTTAGAGTGGGTAATAGTGTTTTTGAATTATAGAGATGCTAAAACGAGCTCAACATCACGGTAGGGATGACCTTTATTTTTACTCTATTATGGCTATAATAATATCCTTATCCTCAACTCGTTTCTGGGTCGTATTAGATTTATCAAAAGCCTTTAATAATGACTTTGCAGATGTGCGCTTTTTTATAAAACCGACTAAACTACCCCTAATCAATAAGTTCCAATTTAAACTATCTTTCCGCTACATTTCTAATCGATCTAAATGAGAAAAACTGTCCTAATTGCTACAATCCTATTCTCCAGCCTAAGCGTAAGCTAAGCTCAAACCATATAGATTACCATTCGGTTTATCGGAAACTGTGGCCTACCCATTAGCGATGGCGGTACCAATATATATACGGACTCCCCTATCTTTCTGGTTTTAAATAATATACGAATTACGACGATTCTGAATTAAGCGCTGTAAAGGATAGCTCTATTTTTATCTTCACCCGTAAGCATTCCGACCATTACTCTAGCCTGCGCATGAAGCGAATTTTAAAAGGAAAGAGTGGTGCCAAGTATGGCAGCTGGGATATAGCAGAGCTAGAACAGCTGAGTCTAAGCATTCCAGACTTTAGTATTAGAGCCTACAAAACCAAACATTTTTTATCGCGTAAACACTATTCCTATTTGATTGAATGGCAGGCCAAAAGAATCTTCCTTGCGAGAGACACTGAGCACGCGGAAGTAGTTGTAAGCATTGAAGACCTTGACTGGCCTAAATGCCCGTTTGACTTATTCAAGAAGTTTATGTTTACCAAGAGAAGAAAGTAGATTCAAAAACGATCGCTGTTTATCATATTGGCGAAAAAGACAATATCAATATTGAAAGTGAGAAAATCCTCATGCTAAATAAACAGGGAGAGGAAATCTCCATCGCCTATTAAAATTTAGTTTAATCCCCCGTTTTTAGTCTTTTGTGGCTTTTCCTTTAAGCATCTTTGATACTTTCAGAAACAAAAAAGAGCGTCAAACTTTAAGTCTGACGCTCCTCTTTATTTTAAAGAATAGACTACAATTTCTTTGCAGCCTTCTTGGTGATTTTCTTCAAACGCTTTTGTAGATCTTCCAATAATTCGGCTGAAGCATCTTCGCACATAGGAAGTAATTTAGCAGGATCCATAACGGGAATACCGCCAACCATGGCAACGGATTTATCGGAAGTAGCGCTCTCATTGATGGTTACTACTTTCTTACCTTCTTTGTTCCAAATTTTAATGCGAACATAAGCTCTTACACCAGCGGTAAAAGGAACCATTTTCTTTACAAATTCGTAACCCATAGACACGAACATCACGCCATCCGCTGTTTCTTTGTACATCTCCACCATCTGCATTTGGTTGCTCTTTTCATTATTAAAAAGAGACTCTTGCAAAGGCTTATAACCTTCGGCGGTTAAAAAACGCTGCAAGAATATATTTCTATCAGCATCTTCTTCTTCGTTAAAACGACCTTCATAAGCTAGATAAGCAGGATTCTGTAAAACCTCTTCTTCTGGTAGAAGTAGGAAAGGAAATTGAGGAACGAAATCTTCTTGAAAGGTTTTGTAAAAATTATCTAGAACGGGCTGAAGATTGAAATTAGGATCTTCCATTAAGGAAGATATTGCAGCCACGGCACCAGCACCACCGCCTACTTCGTCAAAGCCAATGTGTTTATTTACGTAAAATGTAGTTAAGGCAACCTTCTTCTCTTGCGCGAAAAGACCAGCAGTTGTTGGGGCTAAAAAAGCCAGCAAAACGAATAATTTAAGTACTTTCATTTAGTTTATATTTAATTGTCTTTAAAAGTACTGCAAAATGGCTTTGCTCAAGCAGATAGGCATGAACTTTATGTATTATAACTGATAGTCTCAAGACACTTGGAACTGGCAAGCCTCTCTTAGCCAATTTTTTAACTAAATACTCGATGTTGCCCTACGCAGTCTTTTATATTTCTCAATGTGCATGGCTTGATTGCTTAGACCAGCTCCTTGCTAAAGATTGTTCTACTAGCTCTAGTTTGTTGGTTAGCCATTATACTAAAATTATTATTCGGACCGGATTATATCCACCTTTTTCACTTCGTGGTTGTGACGGCCTTGGGGAAGCTCGTTCAAAATTAGCCCTTATTAATTCCTCACCTTCATAATAGCTCAGTTCTTCTAAAACCAATTCCCTTACCAGGGGGAAAGGAATAGAAACGATGTAAATATCATCTCTAGGATCAGCAGTTTGATTATCGTAATAAAGACTGACCGTAATATATGTGCTACCATTCATTTCGAAAGCGGTGCCCGCATAGCTCAGAAAGCGGGAGGATTCAATATTCAAATCAAACTTATAAACCTCCTTTGAGATTATAACCGAGCGGGATCCTAAATCTCTAATATCCTTATTATTCGATCTTGAACGCTGCACGAGGGATAATTCCGCAACGGTAAGCCCTTTATCTGTAGTTTGCAAACTGCTTATATAGCTTGAAATTTGGCTAAAGCCTGCGCTTGAAGTTAACACTAGGGCTAAAAGAGTAATTCTAATTTTCTTGGCCTTTCTTTTTTTATTCGCTATTAAAAGCACAACAATTGAAATAAATTATTAAGATAATGGAAATTATGGAGACCCAAAAACTAGTGTCTATTTCATCCGACATACTAATATTTACGATCATTTAAATGACACTAGCGGCGATTACGAATAAGGGGATTTATTTTATCATTAGACAGATATATTTTTATTTGCTTAGATAAATTGAAGAGTTAGGTTTTTGTTCCACGAAGAAGCGAAGCGAAAGGAACTGCTTTGTTTGTGCTGAAAATATAAAACGCTAAGCCTAGATTTTGGTTTAAACAAACGATCCTCCCTAGACGCAGAGCCTCAAAAAGCTTGCGATATGTTTGTCGTTTTTTCTTTCTTTTTTTTACACTCATACTTAGCTCAAGGCTTTTTCCGAATCAGCACAGCCGCCTTCTCCTTTTTTATTTTGCGAGGAGAACCATCTTTTTATAAGAAATGCGCTTTTACAACTAAAAAATATTGGGCTCCAAGCTTTAGTTTTTAAACGATACCGTAACACAAGGTATCATGATTTTTTGCCTAAATTTTACTTCGCTTTTAGCTCTAGATTAGTTATTATTTCGGGTGTGCAAGAACCCCTGGTAATGATATCAATGGAAATGATATAAATCTGACTTGTATCCTGAATCAAGTTATCATTTAATTCAGGGATACTTGATTTTATTAGATTTCGATTGAGGTCGCGTACTATTTCTGATCTCTCTGTGTTCACAAATCGAATATTAGAGCTAGTATTATTTATACTTGAGCTAGTATCTATACGATATTCCTCTACTAAATTTACATATTCACAAGCTCCCCCATCAGGAATGATTTTAAACTTGTCACAGCCCGCCAAAAAAATGCCCACCCCGGCCATGAGGCTATAAATTTGTATTCTTAAATACTTCATAATTTGGTCAAATGTAAGGATTTGGTTAACATATATCCGGGAAGGTGTTTTTGTTAGACTTTGTCTAACTGTTTTATTCGTTCTTCTTTTTCGATACTACCTCACCTCCAATTAGGAACGGTATTTCAATTGATTCTATGATTGTATGATTTTCATTATCCGATTTATGAATAGTCACGAATTCAACTTCATATACCTCTAAAATGTAAACAGATATTTTTTTTTGAAACGAATCATCTTTCGCTTCAAGTAGATCCTAATTCGCTTTATTATTTTCACTAATTACTTGACAGTAGCGCTATCTATCTGCATTATCAATTATTTCATTAACCCCAAATGAAGTGGATAATAATAGTAATACCGTACTAATCCAAAATGACTATTATAAGCTATTATGGGCTATTTTTACTATAAATTCTCACAGAAAATTCTGTCCGATAGCAACTCCTTATAATTACTCTAAAAATTTAGACAAGTCAAAAAATTTGAACACCCAAATTCTCATGCATTTACCTCTCAAAAAAATGCTTTCAGTTATCATCTATTCTCGCTAATTCATTTAAAAATTTCAAGTCTATTGGGTGTAAATTTGATAGTTCAGTCTTAATTATACGTACAATACGATTAACAATTTCAGATTTCCCTAACCCGGCGCCGTAATGATTTAAAGTGATGTCAAAGTTTACTTCCTCTTTTTGCCAATTTTGATATCTATACCCAGATATAGTTATTATCGTTAATGGTCGCCCACTTGCTGTGTCTATTCCGTGACTTTCTACTTTTCCATTTTCAATGATATCCCATATATAATTGGTATCATGCACTTTTACGACAGTGGAGTTTAATGAGTAAAAACTCAAAACACTATGATTAATATTTAACACAAAGTCCAGAGGTGAAGAGGAACTCACTTCAAATGAATCATGTATGAAAAATGTATTGGAAGTGATATTTAATATCATCTTTTGAAATATTTTGTTCTTATTATTTCTAATTTAGGTCTATCACAACCTAGACAATTTTTATTATCCATATTGTGATAATTTAAACCACCTGAGTATGACATAGAGAAATCAATAATTCGTATTTTCCCATCACGACTAATCAATATATTTTTTTCCGTTATATCATTATGAAATATTGGGGGCTGCATTTCATTTATATAAATTATTGCTTCCTCAATTTTCATGAATATTTCGTTAGACAATTTTTGTCCTGACAACTTGTTAAGCTCTACCCCCTCAAATAACTCCATCAATATACCTTCTCTATTTTTCAACCTTATCCAGTTAATGCACTTAATTATATTTTCGTGCTCTATTCTCTTCAAAGTATAGTACTCATTTTTCAGGCGTAATTGAGCTTTATCATCAGAAGACTTAAAATGATTTAGTGTTTTAAATGCATAATTTTGATCACCATTAGCCACGTGATAAACATCAGAAATCCCACCACTTCCTATTTTTCTAAGTACTTTCATTTTACTCTGACTAAGATAAAATTTAGTTACTGGTATTCAGCATTTTCTACAAATATTTCCACTTTCCCTTTTTTTATTTTCCTTCAGATATCCATAGAATTTAGCAATAGGATATAGCCAGCACTGAGAAAAATTGATGTTTTCATGAATCAATTTTGGATGGACTTCTATGAGGAAATGAAACTCACACATTGCAAGTGCATTGGCGAAATAAAAAGTCTTAATGCTAAAAAAAGAATAGCCACTTCCACTTTGTCTCAAAAAAAGAGCATCATCAAATTTCAGATAATGCTCTTTCTTAAAAATACTTTAGTCTTTATTTTCGAAAAGACCCGCGCTAGGGATTGTACTGGAAAGCCCACAGGCCCTGAGGCCGAGGACTTGGAAGGGAAAGCCCGACCCGCAGCTGGCGGAGGGTAGCGCCCAAAAATACTAACCTGAGTTTAATGTAAAATTAGGTTACTAAAGTGCGTGCTTTACAATTTCCGCTTCTATCGCTTGGCGTAGGTCATTGCTGATGGGCCATAGCGGTTGACGCATAAAGGGTGGAATGACTTCTAAAATGTCGAGGGCGGCCTTTACGCCACCGGGGTTTCCTTGGGCGAAAAGTAATTGGGTAACGGTAAATAAACGGTAGTGTAAACTGCGTGCCGTGGCCATTTCACCCGCTAAAGACTGTCGAATCATTTCGGTAAAAACCGCCGGAAAGGCTTGGCCGCTAACGCTGATTACACCATCGCCACCCGCCGCAATAATGGGCAAGCTGAGATTGTCGTCGCCGCTTAAAACCAAAAAGCCTTCGGGCCGATCTTTAATAATCGCCATAACTTGCTCAAGGTCGCCACTGGCTTCTTTTACGGCCACAATATTCTTAAAATCGTGGGCAATGCGCAAGGTGGTGGCCGCTGTTACATTAGAACCAGTACGTCCGGGTACATTGTATAAAATAACTGGTAAGGGACTGTTTTCGCTGACCATTTTGAAGTGCTGATATATGCCTTCTTGGGTGGGTTTATTGTAATAAGGGGAAACCGATAAAATGGCATCTACGCCAGTGAGGTCTTCGTTTTTAAGGGAAGCTACCACCGCATTGGTATCGTTGCCGCCAATACCGTAAACGATGGGCACTCTGCCGCCGGCAGCTTCAACCACCGCCTTTAGAACGTCTTGCTTTTCTTGGGCCGATAAAACGGGATTTTCACCCGTAGTTCCCATAACCACCAAGTATTCTACTCCACCTTCTATACAGTGACTAACCAGGCGCTCTAAGGCATTAAAATCGATGGCGAAAGTGCTGGTAAAAGGAGTGACTAAGGCCACTCCTGTTCCTCTTAATGTTTTCATTTTACTTATTTATAAATGCTAGTAATTTCAATAATGCCGCTCTGGCAGCGGGGCCTTGCTCTTTTAGTTTAAAGTCTAATTGCAAATCGGACCAAGGCTTTTTCTGATGGCCAAAATTAACTTTTAAAGTAGCATGACTGCCATAGCGCAGGTATTTTGCTGCGATGTGATCGCCGCTACTGAGGTCGATAAATACGTCGTACTTCTTTTCGAGTGCTTTAATGAAAACCTCGCCTTTAGGCTTACCCCACCAGGTAGATTCTTTGGCCTTAATATACTGCGGATAAATATCAGACGGCATTTCTTTTTCCTTAGAGGTATAGAGAGCTATGCAATCTACTAGCTTCCCTTCTGCTTTTAAAAGGGCTTCCCAAGCGCTAACCTCAGCCTTTGCTAATTGGGAATATTGGTAAAACAGTAAATAGGTTTTACTGTTTTCAAAACCCGCGTAGCTGGCCTTAGGTTGGACTTGTATTTTATTTAAATCGCGTTGACGATACCATTCTAATAGTTTCATTCGGCGCTAATTAAATCGTGAAATTCGTTTTCGTCGATAAGGGTAATTCCTAAATCTTCTGCTTTCTTGCGCTTACTGGGTCCCATGCCTTCACCGGCAATAATAAGACTGGTTTTGGCGGATACCGAGCCGGTATTTTTCCCACCGTGCAATTCAATAAGGGCTTTAATTTCATTGCGGGAATAGCGTTCGAAGGTACCCGAGATCACTATGGTTTTGCCCTCTAATTTAGCACTAGCTCCTTCTTGCTTTTCTATGGCAAATAGCAAAGGCACCGCTTGTAAACGTTGTAAAATATGGAGGTGCCTTTCGTCTTTAAAGTAGCTTATTATGCTTTGCGCGATGCGCTCGCCGATTTCATTTACGTTTAACAAATCCTCTAGGCTGGCCGCTTGTAATTTTTCAAGGGTTTCGAAGTGTCGGGCTAATTTCTTAGCGACAGTTTCACCTACATAGCGGATGCCTAAACTAAAGAGCACGCGCTCGAAAGGAATGGCTGTACTAGCCGCAATGCCATCAATTATATTTTGGGCCGACTTTTCCGCCATGCGGTCGAGGGGCAATAAGTCTTCCTTTTTTAGTTGGTATAAATCGGCCGCATCTTTAATTAAGCCCGCTTGCACAAATTGTTCTACCGTTTCGCCGCCCATGCCTTCTATATCCATGGCCTTACGGCTGATGAAATGCTGAATGCGACCGCTAATTTGTGGGGGACAACCGAGTTCATTGGGGCAATAATGCAGCGCCTCTCCTTCTTCGCGACGCAAAGGTGTATTGCATTCGGGACAGGTTTCAATATAATGGAAGAATGGCGTATTTGGGGCACGTTTCTCGAAATTAACACCCACTACTTTGGGTATAATTTCACCACCTTTTTCTACATATACGCTGTCGCCAATACGCAAATCGAGCTTCGCGATTTGGTCGGCATTGTGAAGACTAGCGCGTTTTACCGTGGTTCCTGCCAAAGAAACTGCTTGTAGATTGGCTACTGGAGTAATAGCGCCAGTCCGACCGACTTGGTATGTAATACTTTCTAAAATCGTTTCCTGCTGTTCGGCCTTAAACTTATAGGCGATGGCCCAGCGCGGACTTTTAGCGGTGAAACCCAAACGATCTTGCAGGCGATAGTCATTCACCTTAATTACGATACCGTCAATTTCAAAGGGTAAATTATGCCGCTCTTTGTCCCAGTAATTAATGAAATTAAAAATGCCTTCCGCATCTTTTGCTTTTTCGATGTAGCGCTTGGCGGGTGAAGGAATTTTAAATCCCCAATCGGCTGTGGCAAGCACCGCGTCGTAGTGATTGGTAAAAAGGCGTTGATCGAGCATCACATAATACAAGAAACAGTCGAGGGGACGATCGGCCACCAGCTTTGAGTCTTGCATTTTAAGGGTACCGGAGGCGGAGTTTCGTGGATTAGCGAAAGCTTCGAGGCCTTCTTCCATGCGACTTTGGTTTAAAGCGGCGAAACCCGCAAGGGGCATAAAAACCTCGCCTCTAATTTCAAATTCAGCCGGGAAATTGTTGCCGCGCAAACGCAAGGGAATGGTGGCAATGGTTTTAATATTATTAGTGATTTCGTCGCCTTTACTGCCATCGCCGCGGGTTAAAGCTTGCACGAGCTCGCCATTTTCGTAACGGATGCTAATGGCGGCGCCATCGTATTTTAGTTCACAAACAAAATCAATTTCCTCTTCAGGAATCAATTTCTGAATACGCTGTATGTATTCCTCTAGCTCTTCGCGATTATAGGTATTACTAAGCGATAGCATGGGGTATTTATGCTGCTTAGTGGGAAAGTCTTTGGTGATGTCGCCTCCTACTCTTTTCGAAGGCGAATTGGGATCATTAAACTGCGGGTACTCCTTTTCGAGTTTTTGCAGTTCCTCAAGTTTCAGATCAAAATCGTAGTCCGATATTTCGGGCGCATCGAGTATATAGTACTGATGATTATGGTGTTCTAGCTCCTTACGAAGGGCTAAAATTTGGGCCTGAGCGCTTTCCGTATTCATAGCTTCAAATTTAAAGGCTTCGGGCAGATTAAATTGCTAAAAGTGCAGATTTTGTTAACAGCTGGGAGGCGAGATATTGAATGGCTCGGAGCTAAGTTTGAGCGGTGGGTTTCATAGTAAAAGGTTTTTGAACCCGCGGTCTTCAGAAACAATTGAATTTCCCTCACCACAATCCACTTCTTCCCCACCGAATTACCATGAATTACTCCCCCTTTCTTCGAAAGCCTTAGGTACCGGGTTTTACGTCTCACAATTTCAGCAAAGAATAGATCCAGGTTCATTTTGAACATCTGATATCTCACGTCTTACAGCGAAGCGGTCTAAAAAAACAATTGAATTTCCCTCTCCACAATCCACTTCTTTCCCACCGAATTACCATGAATTACCATGAATTACCATGAACTACTCCCTCTGCCCTCGAAAGCCTCAGGTAACGGGTTTATCAAACATTCATGAACACCGATTTTACAGATGGTCACATTTCTTTTAGCGTTACTATTGAAGGCCCTCCTTGATCAACTTAAAATATCGTACTAAGTACTTAGTAATGAAGACTAAACAAAATACTCATTATACAGTCGCAAATGCTCTTTCAATTTTACAAAAGCTTTTTGGGACGCGTCTAAATCGTCGCCCGCTAAAATGTCTAAAGAACCTTTAATAGGAATTAAAAAATGGTGTAATTGATTATGCGCTTCGCCCTTCATGGTGCAACGCTTAAAAATTAAATTAAACTCGGCCTTCGCTTTATCTTGCAGCTTTTGATATTGGGTAATCTCCTCGCTTTCCTCAAAACCCGCTACCAGGCTAACAATATTGTTTACGCCTTCGGTGGTTTCGGGATTGGCCTGCCACTTTTCGCCTTCATTAAGGCTTAGTTGGTGAGTCTCTTCTTCCACTGCCTCTTCTTCTTGCTCCACTTTTGTAAATGCGTTCTCTGTAGCATTTTCTGCTTCGGTAGGAGCTTGACTACAACTTAATAAAATGGTACTAGCCAAGAGACTACTTAAAATTACTTTACTTGTTTTCATGGGTTTGATGGGTTTGATGGGCGTAAAGCTATTTCAAAAAACTCGATACGCTCAAGTTTTTAGTAATTTCTGAATGCTAAAATCTTGCTCGTAATTACAGGCTTTAATATGATCTTGCTCGCGTTTACCGCTGCGGCGGTCGCCAAAGGCCCGGCGCTTTTCACGTTTTTCGGTATTGTAGTATTCTTCGCTGCGATACCAATAATGGTTGAGGCGTAAAACTTCATGTTGGATTTGCGGATCCTGAGGCGAATATTCCTTTCCATTAGCATAAACCACTTTACTTGCGCCTCTGCGAAAGGGTAAATGGGGCCCTTCTAAAAAGCCAAAACTATTGGCTAGGTAAAGAATCGGCTTGCCCATTTTATGCTCGCCTAAACTAGCGTGAGCGCGCCAGGTCAACTGACTTAGCATGGGTTTCTCCGCATCTAACTGAGCTAAATTACTGGTGCCGAACATTAACCAGTTAACAAAAACTGCGGCGATATTTTGTCCTTTAAACCGAGACAAGAGTGCTCGAGCTTTTTCCCCTGCAGGGTTGAATAAAAACTCATCTATATCAATAACGGCTACCCAAACATGCTTGCCTTCGGCCAAAGCAATCACCTTTAAAAGACGATTTAGCTCCTGAGCTTGCAAGCGCGTATTCATCGCTCCACTGCGGGTTTTGTGTAAATACACTTGTCCCGACTTAAGGTAAGGCTCCAAAACCTTAGCGTAATGGTCATCGCTAAAATTATCGGCCAAATAAAACTGTTGTACGCCTTGCGCCAAATGAAAGTCGAGCCATTCTTTTAAAAAGGGAGCTTCATTTTTAAAGACGGCCGCTACAAAAAGAGGGGCCTTCTCTACTTCCACAGAGGAAAAGAGTGAGGCCCATATTTCTTTTAGCTTATAGAGCAGCTTAAGCCACAAATCTATTGGTCTTTTAAAAGTCTGCGGTACTTGATTCGAGTCGGCTGATGGTCGCCCAAACGTTTTTTCTTATTTTCTTCGTAATCGCTAAAACCACCTTCAAAATAGTACACATTCGAATCGCCTTCAAAAGCTAAAATATGCGTACAAACGCGGTCTAAGAACCAACGGTCGTGACTAATAATTACCGCACAGCCGGCGAAGTTATCTAAGGCTTCTTCCAAAGCTCTTAAAGTATTCACATCTAAATCGTTGGTGGGCTCATCTAATAATAAAACGTTTCCACCTTCTTTTAGCGCCATAGATAAATGCAAGCGGTTACGCTCACCCCCGGAAAGACTACCCACCTTTTTGCTTTGCTCGGAACCAGCGAAATTGAAACGACTTAAATAAGCACGGGCATTAATTTTTCTGTCGCCCACCATAATCTCTTCGTCGCCTTGGGAGATTACCTCGTAAATCGTTTTCTCTGGCAACAAAGCCTCATGACTTTGATCGACATAGGAAATCTTCACCGTTTCTCCCACTTTAAACTCACCGGCATCGGGCTCTTGTTGATCCATGATCATGCGGAAAATGGTAGTTTTACCCGCACCGTTTGGCCCTATAATCCCCACGATTCCCGCGGGTGGTAAATCAAACTCGAGGTTATCGTAAAGAAGCTTATCACCAAAACCTTTTTTAACGCCTTTCGCTTCAATTACATTGGTACCCAAGCGCGGACCATTGGGAATGAAAATCTCCAACTTATCCTCTCTACTTTTTTGCTCTTCGCTTAGTAATTGGTTGTAGTTATTCAAACGCGCTTTTCCTTTCGCTTGGCGGCCTTTCGGGCTCATGCGTACCCAATCTAACTCACGCTCTAAAGTTTTACGACGCTTGCTTTCTTGCTTTTCTTCTTGCTTCAAGCGCTTCGATTTTTGGTCAAGCCAAGAGCTATAATTTCCCTTCCAAGGAATTCCTTCCCCACGGTCTAATTCTAAAATCCAACCTGCCACATTATCTAAGAAATAGCGGTCGTGGGTTACGGCGATAACCGTCCCTTTATACTGCTGTAGATGCTGCTCTAACCATAGTACCGATTCGGCATCTAAGTGGTTGGTAGGCTCATCGAGTAGCAAAATTTCCGGTTGTTGAATTAACAAGCGGCAAAGCGCCACACGACGTCGTTCTCCTCCGGAAAGTACAGAAATCGGGGTATCAGGCTCAGGGCAACGCAAAGCATCCATGGCACGATTAAGCACCGTGTCTAATTCCCAAGCATTAGTGGCATCGATCTTATCTTGTAAATCAGCCTGGCGGGCCATTAACTTCTCCATTTTATCGGGGTTTTCGTAAACCTCCGGCAAACCAAAGTCGTCGTTAATTTTATTGTATTCTTCCAAAATAGCCACCGTTTCCGCGGCGCCTTCTTTTACGATATCAATTACGGTTTTTGTTTCATCCAACTGCGGCTCTTGTTCCAAGTAGCCTACTTTATATCCGGGAGAGAATACTACATCACCTTGGTAGTTTTTCTCAATTCCAGCAATAATTTTTAGCAGCGTAGACTTACCACTTCCGTTCAAACCAAGAATACCGATCTTCGCCCCATAAAAGAAGCTCAAATAAATATTTTTAAGTACCGTTTTGTTATTTTGCGAGTAGGTTTTGGTAAGCCCACTCATTGAAAATATCACCTTATTATCTTCAGACATATCTCTTTGAAAAATATTAAATCAATTAAACAGAACCCTCGCCGATTGGCGCAATTGGGCTTCAAAGATAAGCAGAGTAAGTGTTTTCGCTACTATCTTTTACTAGCATTCTTTACTATGCTTTCTCCTCTTAGTGCACAGCAATATATCGACGGCTGGGTATTAGACGGCAAAACCAAAGAAACCGTGCCCGGCGTGCATGTTATTAATAAGAGTACCTTAAAAGGAACTACCACCGATGGAGATGGTTATTTTTCCCTTAAGCTAGAACGCGGCGACACCATAATCTTCTCCAACATTGCGTATAAGTACTTCTACTTTATCTACGCGGATAGCACGGTGGTACTAAATGAGGTGGTTATTAATATGGAAGAACAAAACTACTTATTAGACGAAGTGAGCGTTTTTAGCTACACTTTAACCACCAATAAACCGAAGGAGATGCCTTTACGCAAACCCTCCATTCCCAGCAATGATCAAATTCGAGATCCCGAATTAATTGCCGCTGGTATTAATAATCCAGCCGAATTCCTCTATAATTTATTTGGTTCAAAGCCCAAGCAACTAAGAAAGTTGGCCGAACTAAAAGCCGAAGACGCTTATCGCGACAAGCTAGAAGAATCCAATAATAGAACCGCAGTGGTTCGTCTTACGGGGCTTTCGCAGAAGGAGCTTGAAGCCTTTATGTTTTACTGCAAATTTGCCTTGGTAAATATGAATGTCCTCAATGATTATGAGTTCCTTTTATCGGTGCAAGCTTGCTATCGCCAATATGTTAAGGAAAGAGAATTGGACGATTTTTTAGATCAATTCGACTGATTAGGTTAGAGATAGCTAAATTTTTAGTAATTTAGTTATACCACCAAATCTCTTACCTATGAAACTCGAATTACTAAAATCGCGTGTTTTAAACTCTTTCATTGAGTACTGCGGCAACAATCTTCAACACGAAATTAAAGCCGCCCAATTAGTGAGACTACTAAGAGAAAAGAACTTAGTTTTAAGTAAAACAAGCGAAAAACGCGCATTAGGTCTCGCTGTTCTTGATGAAGTCCCTAATCTAGTAATAGGCCTTTCTCGGTCGCGCACTCAACTTATTTCTGTTGAAGGCCACTGTTTAAAAAATGTAGATTGTTTTATTAAGGATATAGAAAATCACCTCCCTTATCTACGACAAGTTAAGGCACTAAGCGCTTAGCTATTCCATTCTTCTTCTCATAATTGAAACTGTAACGCAGGTGCTCTGGGGCCTTGGGTAGCAGTTTTAATATTTCCATTTGCTCCACTTTTATCTTTACGAAGGCAAAATTTAGTTTGTTACTGCTAAACTTTAATGCAGGGTCATAGGCACTACCCGGAGCTAAAAGGCTCGAGTAATCGCGCCATTGATGTTCTTTTAATCCGCTTTTAGCAGACTCATACAATTCCCCACTTTGCCATACTTCTGCTTTTGCGGTGAAACGTAATTGCAGCAATTCACTAGGACTATAAGCTAATACTTGACAAAACTGATTTTTCTGCCACTGCCCTATTTTGGAACTACGAGCATCGGTATAAAAATAAAGGCATTTAGTTTTAAAGTCTACCGCACGTAAAATCATCGTGCGTACTTGTGGTCGCAAATTTTCATCCACGCTCGAAACTACCATTCTTTGTAGTTCCTGACCTTCTTCTATATGCTCCTTTAAGATGTTCCAAATTATCTGATCGTCTTCGAAATTTATTTCCCGCATATTAAATTATCTCCTCTCTTGTTTTTGCTTCCCGTCGCAGCCATTAGCCAAATTTAGCCCTTAATCGGAGTACAGATTTCAATTAGAAAACCATTATTGTCTCTCAAATAACCCACTTTCTGTCCCCAAGGTTTATCGAGAATGGATTGATATACACTAGCGCCAGCATCAACGGCGCGTTTAAAATCATCTTCAATATCTTCGCTCGTAAAAGCCAGCTCAATTCCTACAGGCTTTTTTGAAAGTTCCATTTTTTCAATACCCTGGTTAAAATTTGCCGCGCCCAATTCCAAGGAAGCAAAAGCGATAGTAGTTTCGCCCGATTCTAGTTCGGCATAATCGTTTTCTGGGGTGATGAATTTCATACTAAAGCCAAAAGCCTTCTCATAAAACGCAATGGTTTCGTCGACCTTTTCTACGTAAAGTATGGTGTATGCGTATTTCATAATGTGCTGTATTTTCTATTAATGGGCAAGCTAACCATTAAAAGCGCGGTGCTCTAAAAATAGAAGCACTAAAACTTGAGCGCTAATTTTAAATCGAACTCCGGTTTTTAGCTTGTCAAAGAGTTAAAGCGATTATTTTTGCGCATCTATGCAGAAAGAGCACGAGAAATATATGCGCCGGTGTTTGCAATTGGCGCAACAAGGAGCGAGCAGCGCTAGCCCCAACCCCATGGTAGGTTCAGTTATTGTTTATCAGGGAAAAATAATTGGCGAAGGTTGGCATCAGCAGGCGGGTAAAGCTCACGCCGAGGTAAATGCTATTGCCAATGTTACAAATAGGGAACTCCTTAAAAAAGCCACTCTTTATGTAAATCTAGAACCTTGCTCGCATCAAGGTCGGACACCACCATGCTCTAATCTAATTATTGAGATGCAAATACCCAAAGTGGTAATTGGCTGTCGCGATACAAACAGTTTGGTAAATGGCCGAGGCATCGCTAAATTAAAAAATGCTGGCATTGAGGTTATTGAAGACATTCTTAAAGAAGAATCCGAATTCCTTAACCGCCGTTTTTTTACTTTTCACGCCCAACAAAGACCTTATATTTTATTAAAGTGGGCCCAAAGTAAAGATGGCTTTCTCGATATTAATCGCCAAGCCCATCAAAAAGGCATGCATTGGATTAGTAGTCCTGAAACACGCCCATTCGTGCACCGTGAGCGAAGCGAAGTTGATGGCATTTTAGTGGGAGCCAATACCATTATTAACGACAATCCCCATTTAGGCATTAGTGAATTCCCTGCACAGAAAAAACTCTGGCGCATTATAATAGATCCGCAAGGGCGAGTAAAACCCCAGTCCCAAGTTTTTAGAGATCCGCATTTTGTATACTTTTCCGCCGAACAACGAGATGTAGAAACGCAGATAATAAATAGCGGAAATCCGCTGGCAGAAATTCTCAAGGTGCTACACCAAAAGGATATTCTGAGTATTATGGTAGAAGGTGGCGCCTTTACCTTACAACAATTTATTAGCGCTAATCTTTGGGATGAAGCGCTTCTTATTACTGGGCCTAAGTCCTTACATGCAGGTTTAGCCGCCCCAAAAATTAAAGGCGAAATCATCGAAGACTTCTACTTAAAACAGGATCGCATCCAAAGACTATTTCCCTTATGATTTGGATTTTACTGAGCATCTGTAGCTCCATTTTAATCTTTGTGGTTTTCACTTACCTCAAGAAGTTCTCCATCGATAACCTACAAGCCATTTTGGTTAATTACCTCGTGGCTTTCAGTATCGGTCAAGCCCAGATGGGATTTTCAAAGCCGCTTGCAGCTATTATTGAGCAACCATGGCTTAACTCCGCACTGCTCCTCGGTATTCTCTTCATAACCCTTTTTAATTTAATGGCTTGGGTTAGTCAGAATTTCGGACTAACCACCGTTAGTATCGCCGTAAAAATGTCGGTAATGGTGCCTATTAGTTTTGGCATTATATACTACCACGAAAGCGCTTCGGCCTTAAAAATTAGTGCTATTATTTTAGCACTTTTAGCAGTTTGGATGTCAACTTACAAGCCCGCGAGAATAAAGTCCAATCCGCTTTCCATAATTTTACCGATACTTCTTTTTCTCGGTTCTGGCTTTCTCGATTCCTTTTTAAAATACAATCAACAGGAGCTTGTACCCGCCGAAGATCAAGCTTGGTTTGCCAGTAGTATTTTCGGTTTCGCCGCTATTTTCGGCTTAGTCGCCATTATTTACCGTTATTTTAAAATGCATGTGCCCCTGCAATTTAAAGCCATTATCGGAGGTATTGCTCTAGGAATTCCCAATTATGGGAGCATCTTTTTCCTCTTACGCGCACTCGATAGTCCCGGTATGGAAAGCTCTAGTCTCTTTGCCATTAACAATGTTGGCATCGTCGCCTTATCATCCCTCTTAGGTTATTTCGCCTTTAAAGAAAAACTGAGCCCCCTTAATATCGCGGGAATAATCGTAGCCATTATTTCTATCTTGCTAATAACCGTAGTTTTATGATTCAGGAGGCGATTGAGGGCGATCACTATCAGAGCATTAGCAGCAATGGCGAAGCGCTTTTAAAAGATAAAGGCTCTAAATTTTTCGCTTTCGCTAGATGCGTGAAAAGCCTTGATGAATTTCAAAGTTTTTTAGATGAGCTGAAAAGCCAATATCACGATGCAAGGCACTTCTGCTATGCTTATCGCTTCCAACCTAAAAAGCCAGAAGTGCGGATAAATGATGACGGTGAACCCGCTCACTCGGCAGGCACTCCCATCTTCAATGCTATATTGAGTGCTGAACTTTGGGATATTGCGGTAGTGGTGGTACGCTATTTTGGTGGTACTAAATTGGGCGTTCCTGGACTAATTAATGCCTATCGCGAATCTGCTGTAGAAGCGCTTCAAAACTGCCAAAGAATTGATATATATTTATACCGTTATTACGAATTGCGCTTTCCCTATTCCGCCATGGCTGAAGTAATGAATATTCTTCATCAAAGTTTATTTGAAATTGTTACTGAAACTATGGCTAAGGATGCTGGCTACATTATACGTTGCCGTGAAAGCAAATTGAATATTGCACTGGAACAAATAAAAAACCTCTACCAAGGTGAATTAAAGGAAATTAACCCATGAGAAAACAATCTATTTTAATCGCTCTTCTAAGCATTAGCTTCGCTTTAAATGCCCAAAACAGCAAGAACGAAAGTAATTTCACAGGCCTACATCAAGCACCACTTTATGTTTCGGTTTCCCTAGATGCGCAAGAATCGGGTCTTTCGCTTTTAGAAGAAAAAATGGCCCACGTTGGCATTGACTTTAAGTCCACCAAAGTATTAAATAGCGCTGCCGGAAAACACTTTTTCTACCAAATTGAAAAAGATAATATCCCTTTTTACGGCCAAAAATCAGTGGTACACGACTATCCTAATGGATTTGCAAGCATTCAATATCCTATTC
>Ga0075467_10000962_pt1 | contig 23637 bp, 17 predicted proteins | sample DEB08_DNA_9_FD_75067 | JGI IMG/M metagenome (GOLD analysis project Ga0075467, IMG submission 75067) | Aqueous microbial communities from the Delaware River and Bay under freshwater to marine salinity gradient to study organic matter... | ecosystem: Environmental > Aquatic > Marine > Coastal ... | reverse complement strand
TTGTTGGCAATCATCGGGAAGCAGTCACCCTGCTCACGGATACCGGGAGACATGGCCGTTCTAAATAGCACTGCGTCCATCTCTTCACGGGCATTGCGCAGGGCATTCTCAATAATATCGACTGTTACACCGTCTACATCAATACGCTTTAGGGGATCATGGTTAGTTTCTAATAGTCTTGCCGTCATGATTATTTACTCCCCTGTTGGTTTAAAGAGTGCGCTGCTGACGCCTGCGGGTTAATCAGCAAGTTGCCGACCTTATCCACTGTCGCAACATAGCCAGGCAGCACTACGGTGGTTGAATCCATCTCACTGACAATTGCCGGACCCGTCACCTCTAATCCAGTGCTGAGTTTATTGCGATCGTAGATAGTGGAGTTGTACCACTCCCCCTCATAGTAAAAACGACTGTTGGCAATCTTGCACTCTTCAAGACTCATACCGGTCTGACCGATTTTACGCTCAGCAATGGCTTTGGCCTTCGCCTTGGCCAGGGCACGAATCATTAGGATCTCGTGACCATCATCCAACTTGAAGGTAAACAATTTCTCATGCTCAGCATCGAACTGGTCAGTCAGAAGCGCAACGCCCCTCTCTTGCAGCTCGGCTTCGGTAAAGTCGATAGTGATTTGAAAAGCCTGTCCCGCATAGCGCAGATCAGCCTGATAGGAAATTTCATGTTCTGAGGCAGGAATATTGTCTTTTAACAACGCATCTCCAGCCCTTACTTGCAACTCCATCAGATCCGCAGTCAATTTCTCATCACTGAGATCACCGGCCATAGTCAAATAAGTTCGCGCCGCTTCATCCTGCACCTGAGTGGTGGCATCACCATAGGCACAGAGCACACCGGGACCAGGTGGGATAATCACCGGCCAGGCATCAGTCAGCACACCTAGAGCATTGGCATGCAATGGACCTGCTCCGCCGAATCCAACCAGAGCGAAGTCTCGGGGATCATAGCCCTGTTCCACCGACACTAGACGCAGTGCACCAAACATGGATTCATTAGCAATTTTAATAATGCCTTCCGCCGCAGCCATCAGGTCAATGCCCATGGCATCGGCAACCGACTGCACTGCCGCCACAGAGGCTTCCCGATTAATTTCCATCTTGCCGCCAAGCTGCACATCCGAGGGCAAATAGCCCAGCACCACATTAGCGTCACAGACTGTGGGTTGGACACCGCCTTTCATATAGCAAGCGGGACCAGGCACAGCGCCGGCAGACTCAGGGCCTACTCGCAGTGCCTTAGTGAGATCGGGGACAAAGGCAATAGAGCCACCACCGGCACCTACTGTGCGCACATCCACTGAGGGAGCACGAACCCGCACATCGGCAACAATGGTTTCGCGGCGCACACGCGCACGGGAGTTTTGAATCAAGGCCACATCGGTGGAGGTGCCACCCATATCGCAGGTCAAAATATTGTCGTATCCGGCGCGACTGCAGAAGTAAATCGCTCCAGAGACACCCCCAGCTGGACCAGACATCAACATATTCACTGGAGACTCCGCCGAGGCGCGGGCCGAAGCCAGACCGCCATCGGAACGCAGGATCGACAATTGAGTATCGGGACCCATCTTGTCATCCAGGGCCGCTTGCAAGTTACTCACATAGCTAGCGACTTCAGGCCGGACATAGGAGTTCACTACAGTAGTTTCGGTACGCTCATACTCCTGCATCTCTGGCACTACATCGCTGGAAATGGAAATTGGCGTATCGGTAAAGATCTCAGCGGCTATCTCGCTAGCGCGCTGTTCATTGGCACCATTGATATAGGCATTGATAAAGCAGATAGTTAAGGCTTCCACCTCACCTGTGGCATGCAGTGTTGTCAGATCAGCACGCAGCTGCTCTTCATCTAGCTCTCTAACCACCTCGCCATCGGCACCCATGCGTTCACAGGCACCAATGGTCAATTCGAGAGGGGCTAACAATGGCTTCTTCACAAAGCTGACCCAGCCACCCAATCCGCCGGGACAAAAAGATCGCGCTACCTGCAAGGTATCTTCATAGCCAGCCGTGGTCACCAGGCCAACTTTTGCACCGCGTCCGGTTAGAACTGCATTGGTCGCGACGGTAGTACCGTGCATCACTCTGCTCACTTCAGCTGGGTTAACCCCAGACTCGTCGCAGATGCGCGCAATACCATTGAGTACACCGATGGAGGAATCCTCCGGTGTGGACGGCACCTTGGCCGTATGGGTTTCTCCAGTCGCTTCATTGATCAGCAGAAGGTCTGTGAACGTTCCCCCGACATCTACCCCTAACCTATAACTCATCTTCGTCTCCGAGCATTTTTTATGGTTTATTGTTATTGTTTTTGTGGCGGTCTTTTTTGCTGCCGCTATTAATTTTCTGTAACTGGTCTGCTCTTTATCCTACTTGCTTTTTTATCCCACCTGCTTTGCCAAATAACCCTGCAACCAAGCCTTGGATCGACCACCTGGCGCTGTGCCGGTTAAAGTCTGCGCTAAATCTGAGGCGCTCATCAGTCTATCTAAATCAATACCGGTGTCAAAGCCCATCTGCTGCAGCATCATCGCAATATCGTCAGTGGCAACATTACCTGATGCTCCTGGAGCAAATGGACAACCACCCAATCCAGCAATAGAACTATCAAAGCGTCGGATACCCGACTCCACCGCGGCATAGACATTGGCCAGACCCATAGCTCTGGTGTCGTGAAAATGGCAGCCAAGCCGCTCTGCGCCATGACTGGCGACCAGCGCGGCCGTTAACTCCCGTACCTGCTGAGGATGAGCAGCGCCAATGGTGTCGGCCAACACTAGCTGATCGGCACCAGCAGCCATAAACTTGGCCACTATTGCCTCTACAACTGCGGGGTCTGTGGGACCATCAAATGGGCATTCAAAGACAACCGCTACAGTGGCTATCACCTCTATACCATCCTGCTTGGCTAATTTGAGAATCTCCAAGGTAATCACTTCCGCTTCAGCCATGGTCATGGCGGCATTTTTTTGCGCCATACCATCGCTAGCATAAAGCACCATAGTCACGCTTTTAGCGCCAGCGGCGCGGGCTAATTCATAGCCTTTCATATTGGGGATAAGCGCAATAGTCGGGGTGGCAAACTCAGACGCCTTTAGCGCAGCGAACACCTGATCAGTGCCGGCCATGGCAGGAACTGCCCTGGGCGAGACAAAACTGCCAACCTCAATTTGCGGCACGCCGGCAGCAGCAATGGCATGCACCAGCTCAAGGCGCTCCTCAACAGAGAGAATCTTTGGCTGATTCTGTAGGCCATCTCTTGGCCCAACATCTGTAATCACAACTGTTTCCGACATTATTTAATAATCCCTTGATCTTTCATCTGTTGTATCTGCTTTACGCTTAAATTAAGTAATTGGGTCATGACTTCATCTGTGTGCTGCCCCAATGTCGGCGCGGCGGTGAACACTTCATCATTACTGCGAGATAATTTAATCGGATTGCCAGGGCCCTTGGTCGAACTGCCATTGGGGTGTTTCAAATCTACCACCATATTGCGGTGCAGCACCTGAGTATCACACAGAGCCTGACTAAGACTATTGACCGGTGCACAGGGAATACGCTGGGCTTCAAAAAGCGCCAACCAATGGGCGCAACTATTAACACTCAACAACTGATTAAGTCGGGCATTAATCAACTCGCGATTTTCCCAGCGACCGGGCTGAGTATCGTATTTGGCATTATCAAACTCAGCACAGTTAAGCACCCCCTTGAGATTGGTCCAAAAGTTATCAGTGATCACCGCGATAACGATTGATCCATCTGAGCAGGTGAAAGTGTTGTAGGGCACGTGAACAAAATGACTATTGCCTATGGGATAGGGATCCTCTCCAGAGAGAAAATGCATGGTCGCCATATAGTTGAGCATTGAAACCTGGCAGTCGAGCATCGAAATATCCACGTGCTGACCCAAACCGCTGCGCTCACGCTCATAGAGGGCCGCTAAAATTCCCATCACGCCGAACATGCCGCCGCCGAGATCCCCTATAGGAATACCCGCACGAACCATAGTCTCAGGATCAGGTCCAGTTATCGACATACCGCCGCCCATTGCTTGGGCCACCTGATCAAAAGCCGGACGTTTGCTGCCCGGACCATCGGAACCAAAGCCCGACACAGTACAGGTGATAATGCGTGGGTTCACAGCGCTCAAGGAGGCGTAGTCGATACCCAGACGCTCAGGCACACCAGCGCCAAAGTTGCTGATCACAATATCCACATTGCATACCAGTTCTTTAAATAGCGCCAAGCCCTCTTCGGTCTTGAGATCTACCGCCACGCTTTTCTTATTGCGGTTCAGAGTAATGTAGTAGGCCCCCATTCCATCGAGGGAATTATTCGGATCTGTGGCCAGGAGCTTGCGCGTGCCCTCCCCGGCCAGAGGTTCAACCTTGATCGTCTCCGCCCCCAGATCAGCGAGGATCATACTGCCATAGGGCCCAGACAGCATATGGGTAAGGTCGAGTACGCGAATACCGCTGAGTGATTGACTCACAAGATCTCCAAATTAGCAGGCCCTAAGGCGAGAGTACTGCCATCAAGGCAAGTGTTATAAGGACCACCGAAGCATCGGTCACCAAAGCTACAAATAGTAGTAGATGCAATAGAATCCAAGTTAATAGCCTCTGCTGCCGATTGACCTCGGCAACAAATCCTCGTATAACCGTAACGCGCGAGGTTAACATACAAATGGTATAAAGCTATACCAAATATTTTTAACACAGCAACACGCCATAGACTTACAACCACTTTTCGCTACTCAACAAGGCAGTCCCAATGAGCACGAGCCCAAGTGCAACACTCTTCACCCGCAACCTGCGCCGCCATGTTTCTGCCGATCTCCCAGCGCCGCTCTACCACCAGCTCTACAGCCTGATTAAAACCTATATTCTCGACGGCTCTCTGCACTTTGGCGACAAACTCCCCAGCGAGCTGGAACTGACGGACCTATTTGATGTATCGCGGATTACAGCCAAGCGCGCGGTGAATGAGTTGGCCGCTGAGCAGCTGGTCGAACGCGCCCGCGGCAGAGGCACCCACGTTATCTATAAGTACTCACCAAAGCCGGTGAAGGCGCCTATGGTGGGCGTGCTCCAAGAGATCGAGAGCATCGCCGAAAGCTCAACCGCAACTGTGCTCGAATGCGCCATGGCCAAGCCGCCGCAGTCCATTGCCGCCGACTTTGGCCTCAAGCGCGGTGATACTTTGTTCCACCTGACCCGAATCCGTGAGCGTGGCGGCGGTGTATTCGCTTATCTTGATAGCTGGACAGCCGGCATCAACGCACCCGCAAACAGCGATATATTTATCCATCAGTCGCGACATCACTACTATCGCGATAATGGCATTCATATCAGTCATATTACCCAAGTCGTAGGTGCCATCGCCGCATCTCCGATGATTGCCAAGCACCTCGATATAGCAGTTGGTGCTCCGCTGCTTAGCCTGATACGTCGCTCCTTTCGCCAAAATGGCGATCAGGAAGAGTTAGTCGACTATATCAAGGTGCTCTATAATCCAGAGCTATTTCAATATCAGATGGAGCACAAGTTGGAGTAACCTCCAAGATCCTCCAATAACCTCCAATAACTCCCAGTCACTGACTCATAGCCATCCTCGCTTCAGAGCAAAAGCGCTAACAGAATAAGGCCAAACCACAATAAAAGATGATCAAAAAGTTTACGTTGACGTAAACGTTAGATGGAATTTATACTGACGGTCATGTATTCACCTCGATCGGATTTTGTTATGCCAAAAACACCAGTTCAGGCGACACTGAATAGCTCCTCAGAGACCAGCACCGAATACAGTATTTCGCAGCTCGCCAAAGAGTTTGATGTTACCACCCGCAGTATTCGTCACTACGAAGATCTAGACCTACTCTCCCCCGCGCGCCGCGGTCAAACCCGCATCTACACCCAAGCTGATCGCACCAGACTGCGGCTTATTTTGCGCGGTAAGCGTCTCGGACTGTCCCTAGAGGATTCGCGAGAAATTATCGATATGTACGAGCCGGGGAAAACCAATGTCGACCAGCTTAAAAAACTGATCGATGCTATCCAACTCCAGCGCAACAAGCTCAATCAACAACTCGACGATATCAGCAAACTGCTCAAAGACCTCAATCAAGCCGAAGCCGACTGCATCGACGCGCTCAAAACTAATGGAAGCCAATAATTTATGAACACAATCTATCCCAGCCTAAACTTTAATCTCGGCGAAGACATCGACATGCTTCGCGACAGCGTCTTCCAATTCTGTCAGACCGAGATAGCACCCCGCGCCGCCGAGATCGACCAGAGCAACGAATTCCCAATGGACCTGTGGCGCAAATTTGGCGCTATGGGACTGCTTGGCATTACCGTCGACGAAGAGTACGGCGGTTCGGGCATGGGTTACCTGGCCCACTGCGTGGCCATGGAAGAGATCTCCAGAGCCTCGGCCTCAGTTGGCCTATCCTACGGCGCCCACTCCAACCTCTGTGTTAACCAGCTAGCCAAAAATGGTACAGCCGAACAGAAACAAAAGTACCTGCCCAAGCTCTGCTCCGGCGAACATATAGGGGCCCTCGCCATGAGCGAGCCCAACGCAGGTTCCGATGTGGTGAGCATGAAACTCAGCGCCACCAAACAGGGCGACAAATACCTGCTCAACGGCAACAAGATGTGGATCACCAACGGTCCCGACGCTCACACCTACATCATCTATGCTAAAACCGACACCAGCGCCGGCTCCAAAGGTATCACCGCCTTTATTGTCGAGCGCGACGCCCCAGGTTTTTCCCGCCACCAAAAACTCGACAAGCTGGGTATGCGCGGATCCAACACCTGCGAGCTACTCTTTCAAGACTGCGAAGTGCCAGCGGAAAATATTCTCGGCGGTGAAGGTCGCGGTGTCGCCGTACTCATGTCCGGCCTCGACTATGAACGCACCGTATTATCCGGTGGCCCCGTGGGCATTATGCAAGCCTGTTTAGACGTGGTGCTGCCCTATATCCACGAGCGCACCCAGTTCGGTCAGGCGATTGGAGAGTTCCAGTTAATGCAAGGCAAGGTCGCCGATATGTACACCGACCTAAACGCCTCTCGGGCCTATCTCTACGCCGTCGCCCGAGCCTGCGATCTGGCTCAAGACTCGCGCAAAGACGCCGCCGCAGTGATTTTATTTACCGCCGAAAAAGCCACCCAAATGGCCCTGCAAACCATTCAGGCACTTGGAGGCAATGGCTACACTAATGACTATGCCGCCGGCCGCTTACTCCGCGACGCCAAGCTCTATGAAATTGGCGCCGGCACCTCTGAAGTGCGCCGCATGTTGATTGGCCGTGAACTGTTTGCCCAAAGCTGACAACAAGGAACCCAGAGCGAGCAAAGAATAGCCAGTAGAGACTAGCCAGTAGAGAAAAATTATGCCGATTATCACAAGTAAAATAAGCAACAAAAGTGCAGAGTTTACGGCCAATGCCGCAGCCATGCAGACCCAGGTCGACCACCTCAACCACACCTTGGCCGGGATCCGCCAAGGTGGCGGCGAGAAAGCCTGCGCACGTCACGTCGCCCGAGGTAAGTTACTCCCCCGCGAGCGCGTCCAAGGACTACTCGATCCAGGCTCAGCCTTTCTCGAATTCTCTGCTCTCGCCGCCCATGAGGTTTATGGTGAATCCGTCCCAGCCGCCGGCATCATCACCGGAATAGGTCGAGTCAGCGGTCAGGAATGCGTAATAGTCGCCAACGATGCCACCGTAAAAGGCGGCAGCTACTACCCCCTAACCGTCAAAAAACATCTCCGCGCCCAAGCCATAGCAGCGGAAAACAACCTGCCCTGCATCTACCTAGTGGACTCCGGCGGCGCCAACCTGCCGCGTCAGGATGAGGTCTTTCCCGACCGCGAGCACTTCGGCCGCATCTTCTTCAACCAAGCCAATATGTCAGCCCAGAATATTCCCCAGATAGCTGCGGTAATGGGCTCCTGTACCGCCGGTGGCGCCTATGTACCAGCCATGGCCGACGAATCCATTATTGTTCGTGATCAGGGCACTATTTTTCTCGCCGGTCCGCCCCTCGTAAAAGCCGCCACCGGCGAAGTGGTCACCGCAGAAGAACTGGGTGGCGCCGATGTTCACTGCCGCACCTCAGGCGTAGCTGATCATCTGGCTAACAATGATCACCATGCCCTCGAACTGGCGCGCAATGCCGTGGCACGGCTAAACCGTGTTAAGCCAGTAAATGGCGACCTCAAAGCCGCCATTGAACCGCTCTATAGCAGCGACGAAATCGGCGGCGTAGTACCCAGTGATTCACGCAAGTCCTACGACGTTCGCGAGATTATTGCCCGGGTCGTGGACGGCTCCGAGTTTGATGAATTTAAAGCACTCTACGGCACCACCCTAGTCTGTGGTTTTGCCAGAATATTTGGCTATCCCGTAGGTATAGTGGCCAACAACGGCATTCTATTTGGTGAGTCAGCACAGAAAGGCGCGCACTTTATTGAGCTCTGCGCCCAGCGCAAAATCCCCCTGGTATTTCTGCAAAATATCACCGGCTTTATGGTCGGTAAGCAATATGAAAATAATGGCATAGCCAAGCATGGCGCCAAGATGGTCACCGCCGTCGCCACAGCTAATGTCCCCAAATTCACCGTCCTGATTGGCGGCTCATTTGGCGCCGGCAACTACGGCATGTGTGGTCGCGCCTATGACCCACGATTTATGTTTATGTGGCCCAATGCACGCATCTCAGTAATGGGTGGCGAGCAAGCCGCTGGCGTCTTGGCCCAGGTTACCCGCGACAAGTATGAGCGCGACGGCATTGAATGGAATGCCGGGGATGAAGCGGAGTTTAAACAACCGATTATCGAAAACTATGAGCACCAGGGGCATCCCTATTACGCCTCCGCAAGGCTCTGGGACGATGGTGTGATCGACCCAGCGGATACCAGAATGGTATTGGGGCTGTCAATTTCGGCGAGCCATAACCGGGTGATTGAAGAGACAAAGTTTGGCCTGTTTCGAATGTGATATCCGCCCAGGCGGAGATCATCCTGAGAGAGCGCAGCGACCAGGGATCTACTTACAGAATGGCAACCAATACCCGAAGTGCACAAGACAAACTAGACCATAATCAGCAATAGAACGGACTGAAAAATGTTTAACAAAATACTAATCGCCAACCGCGGTGAAATCGCCTGTCGCATCATCCAGACAGCGAAAAAAATGGGCATTAAAACCGTTGCCGTCTACAGCGACGCAGACAGCAATTCACTGCATGTCAGCCAAGCTGATGAAGCCATCCACATAGGGCCCTCCCCCTCCAGCGAATCCTATTTGGTTATCGATAAAATCATTCAAGCCGCCCTCAGAAGCGGTGCCCAAGCCATCCACCCAGGGTATGGCTTCCTCTCTGAAAACGCTGACTTCTGCCGCCAGTGCGACGCCAACAATTTAGCGTTTATCGGCCCCCCAGTAGAAGCCATTTTGGCCATGGGTTCCAAATCCGCCGCCAAAAACATCATGGCCAACGCCAACGTCCCGCTAGTACCCGGCTATCACGGCGACGACCAAAATCCCGCCACACTAAAACAGTCCGCAGACGATATGGGCTACCCAGTGCTACTAAAAGCCGCCGCCGGTGGCGGTGGCAAAGGCATGCGCGCCGTATACCATGCCGATGAATTTGACCAAGCCCTAGCCGCCGCCAAGCGCGAAGCCAAACACAGCTTTAACGATGAAATTATGTTGGTAGAGAAATATCTCCAGCAACCCCGTCATGTGGAAATTCAAGTGTTCTGCGATCAGCACAACAATGCAGTCCACCTATTCGAACGCGACTGCTCCCTGCAGCGCCGCCACCAAAAGGTTATCGAAGAAGCACCGGCCCCAGGCATGACCGAAGAACTGCGCCAGCGTATGGGCGAAGCCGCCATCCGCGCAGCCAGCGCAATCAATTATCAGGGCGCAGGCACCGTAGAATTTTTACTCGACAGCAGCGGCGAATTCTTTTTTATGGAAATGAACACCCGCCTCCAAGTAGAACACCCTGTCACCGAAATGATCAGCGGCCAAGACCTCGTAGAATGGCAGCTGCGGGTGGCCAACGGAGAACCCCTACCCTGCACCCAAGATCAACTGCTACTCAAAGGTCACGCCTTTGAAGCACGGGTTTATGCTGAAGATCCAGAGCAGGACTTCCTGCCCTCCACAGGTCAACTAAAAGTACTTCAAGCACCAACAGAAAATGCCCATGTGCGCATCGACAGCGGTGTTGTCGAAGGAGACCAAGTCTCAGTATTCTACGACCCGATGATCGCCAAGTTAGTGGTCTGGGACAGCAACCGCGAGCTCGCCCTACAGCGACTCACCCAAGCCCTCAGCGACTATAAAATCGGCGGTGTTACAACCAACATCCCATTCCTTTACAACCTCGCCAGCAGCGCCGCTTTTAAGCGTGGCGAGGTCAACACTGGCTTTATCGAAGAACATGAACAGGAGATATTCCACCGCCGCCAAGAAGATCTAGACTACGCAGCACCACTAGCCGCTCGGGCCATTTTGACAGCGCGAGTAGAGAGCGCCCAACAGATCGCCAATCAGTCCAGTGAACCCAACTCCCCCTGGCACCTAGCCAATCATTGGCGCGCCAGTGACAGCAGCCCGCAAAAGCTGAATGTTACCGTCGGCACAGAACAGATTGAAGTGACTGTAGACAGCTCTCAAGACTGGACTCAAATGCCAGCCAACATCAAAGCCGTCAGTGACGAAACCGGGTTCAATCTATTCACCCCAAAAGGTGTTTTTCACTGCGCCGAAACCCCACCCAACTTGGGGCTCGACCAAGGCCAAGATAGCAGCGGCAACCTCACCGCCCCCATGAACGGCACAGTAGTTACCCTGCTGGTAGACGTCGGCGCAGCCGTAGCCAAAGGTGAAACGCTACTGGTTATGGAAGCGATGAAAATGGAACATACCATCACCGCCCCCAGCGACGGAAAAGTCAGTGAATTCTTTTATCAGCCGGGCGAATTAGTCGATGGCGGAGCAGAGTTGTTGGCCTTTGAAATAGCCGAAGCCTAAACAAAAACTTGACCTGCAGCCTCGCCAAACAGTTGGCACTGCAGGCCAGTAAGCTATACTAGCGCCCTCTCAATCCCATCCGGAGTAGGCTCCTTGACAGCGTTTCGTCCATGTATCGACCTTCATCAGGGTCAGGTAAAACAAATAGTTGGCGGCAGCCTCAATGATTCCGGTGCCGAAACCAACTTCGTCAGCAGCCACAATGCAGCCTACTACGCCAGACTCTACCAGCAGCAGGGACTCACCGGCGGCCACGTAATTGCCCTGGGCCCAAACAATCAACAGCAAGTTCTCGAAGCCCTAGCCGCCTACCCCAATGGCATGCAGTTTGGCGGTGGCGTCAATCTTGAAAACGCCAGCAGCTATCTAGAAGCCGGCGCATCACAGATAATTGTCACCTCTTATTTATTTGAAAACGGCGACTTCTCTTGGTCCCGCTTAGAGAAGATAAAAGCTGAAGTGGGAGCCGATAAACTAGTCCTCGACCTAAGCTGCCGCAAAACCCAAAACGGCTGGATGATCGCCACTGACCGCTGGCAGACCATTACCAACATGCAGGTCAACCAACGCACCATTGCCGAACTGGAAAGCCACTGCGCCGAGTTTTTAATTCATGCTGCAGATGTTGAAGGACTCCAGGCAGGAATCGACAGCGACCTGGTCAGCCTGCTCGGCAACTGCTGCACCCTCCCCACCACCTATGCAGGTGGTGCACGAAGCCTCGCCGATCTCGATCTCGTCAAATCACTCTCCAACGGCAAAGTCGACCTTACTATTGGCAGTGCCTTGGATATCTTTGGTGGCTCTGGCGTGACGCTTGAAGACTGTGTGCGCTGGAATCAACAGCCCTGAGCGAATCAACAGCCCATCATCTCGAACCAATGTGAGAGATCTCAGAGTAAGTAACAAGAAACCCTAGAAGTACTGCGAAAATCCAGATAGACCCTGCCCCTACCCTTGCGATCAATCAGGGCCCGCTTATGGATGCCATTATTTTCAGAAAAAGAGAGCACTTGTCTGAGCGACAGCGAGTTGTGCGAACGCTGAAAATAAGGGCATCCATGGGACCGATCGCAAGGGTAGGGGCAGGGTCTATTCACACCCACCAGCTCCCAGCTCCCAGCTCCCAGCTCCCAGCTCCCAGCAATCAAATTAGTACGCCAATAGCAAAGCCGAGATCCCTCGTCGCTGCGCCCTGTCAGGATGACATAAAAGGTTACGCTGTCGGGATGACATAAAAGATTACTCTGTCGGAATCACAGGGTTGAAGTTTGGGAACTCATGGATAGACCCGACTGCACTAACAAAACCTCCTACCCCCAACAAATCACTTCTCCAACTTATTGCGAATCCTCTTCACCAACATCAACGCACCAGCAAAAACAAACGGCGTCATAAACGCCAATGCCATAGTCTTAGAGATTGACAAATATTGCTCAACCGGCAACGGCTCAATCACCAACTTAATCAAATTCATACTGTAATAAGTCATGGCCACCACCGACAACCCCTCAACCGTCTGCTGCAAACGCAACTGCAACGCACTGCGCTTATCCATCGAAGCCAACAAACGCTGATTCTGCAACTCCAACGACAACTGCAATCGAGAATTCAACAACTCCGTCGTCCGACTAATCCGTTTCGACAAATCCTCCTTACGCTTAACCACAGACATACAAGTATGAAATGCCGGAATAAAACGTCGCACATGAAACTGTTTCAACGTCCGAAAAGTCGGTAACTTTTGCTCCCTTAACATATCCAACCGACTTTCAGTCAAACTGAAATACGCCTGAGTCGCAGAAAAACGAAAATTGTGGTCAGCAACCAACTTCTCCAACTGGGTCGCCTCTGCAATCAACTCAGTCATCAAATTTTGTTCATCCTCCACAGTCTTCAGCAGATTAAGTTTGGCATTAGTGCCCACCAACTGCCCCTCCAACTTAGTCACCGCCGGAATCAATTCCCGCGCTATAGGCAGAGCCAGCAACGTCATCGCCCGGTAAGCCGCGATCTCCAAAAGGTTACGAATCGCACGACCAGCCTGCAACGCATCAATCCCCTCATCCACCACCAAGGTGCGAATAAAACCATCGTCATCATGCTGCACAGACGTCCACACCGTCGCCAGACCATCATAAATTTTGCTGCCCACCAAACGTTTACCGTCAAAATAATCTTGTAACTCTTGCGACGCCATAGATGTTGGACGCAGATCTATATGGTTAGCCGCAATCACCTCACCAGATAGCCTATCCAACCAATCAGCATCGATTAACGAAAACAGATTCCGGCATAACTCAGTTTCAGACTGACGCTGACAAATCACCGTATAGGTGGAAAACTCATTGTGCCGTTCCCAACGAAAATCAAACTCTTTAAAACTTTGGTAGTAACAGCTCTCACCCACCTGAGGCGGCGCAACATCATACATGGTGGCAAAATCTGTGAGTCGATCAACTTCTGACTGGCGGTCGCCAGGATTGAACAGCACCAGACTAGAAACCTGGGCCGGCAAAGACACTACCGGGAAATTACGGTTGTGCAATTCTTTAATTAATGCATTTTTTTGTGGGTGAAATTTCATACTGACTGCCCCATTATTATTATTTTTAATACAGTCTTTATTAAATTCAATCCTTTGTTTTACAAAACAGTTGCAACAGAATTACAACAGTGTTCCAAAATAACTTTGTATACAAGGGCAGCTTCCACCAACAGAGTAGAAGCCGCACCAATTCTTAACTAAAACTCAATCTAAACACTATGCAGTTTCAACAGTAAAAGTTAACCCCGCATTAGCCTGTAAGCGCTCAATCAACGCCGTACCCATAGCCGGTGCCGAGGTCCAAATACCGCCAGAGGCCAACTCAGGGTTCATTACCAAACAGACCGCACTCTCAGCAATCATCTTCGAGGTGGAACCGTAACCAGGATCCATATCACCTTTAACACTGACCCGCACCGAACGGCCATCAGAGGCTTCGCCGATCAACAGCAAATCATAATTGCCATTAACGCGCTCATCCAGATCCGGACCTTCACCAGGTTGACGGGGATCATTGGCCATAGACTTATCTTCAGTCACCGCTTTGGCAATAGCTTCACCGCGATCACCAGGACCAGTCACCAGCATTTCGTCATAGACAAAATCAGTGCCGTAGGCATGGCCCATCAACTTATTTGAACGGTGAATATTTTTAGTGTTAATGCTCGCCATAACAAAGGGAGCAACCCAGCTCTGCAGCGCCTCATCAAACATCGGCTTATCGCCGCGCGGTTGATCAGCACCAACAAAACCTTCAGTGAGGGCAAAGGGATTACGCAACACATTGATCAGCTCACGGTCTTTACCTGCAGCGGCCATAGTTGCGCGAAAGCTCGCCAGAGTGCCGCCAGAAAAAGTACCTTTCATTGAACGCACACGACCTTTAACGCGTGGCACCATGGCACCCAACTGCTGTTCCGCAGTCTGCTGTAAAAACAACACACCCAGATCAAAGGGAATCGAATCAAAACCACAGGAAAAGACAATTCGTGCGCCACTGGCCTCAGCCGCTGCCGCGTGCGCCGCAATCATCTGATGCATCCAAGCGGGCTCACCACAGAGATCCACATAGTCAGTGCCATGCTCAGCACAGGCAGCAACCAACTCATTGCCATACAGCTGATAAGGGCCAACAGTGGTCAAGATAACCTTACTGCTCAGTACCATTGCAGTTAACGAAGCCAAGTCTGCAGCATCGGCAACGATTAAAGGTACATCAGCTGAAATACCCATCTCATCGCGCACAGCCTCGAGCTTGGCCTGGCTGCGTCCTGCCATAGCCCACTTAATCTCGCCATTGACACCGTATTGGTTGTTCAAATATTCCGCGACCAGCCGTCCAGTAAAACCTGTGGCACCGTAGACCACTACATCTATTTCTCTGTTATTCTGCATTGATACTCGTCTCGTATTGGAGTGAAAGAAAAATTACTTTGGGAAAAGTATATCAGCCTAAGGCTGTCGTAGGGCTTTGAGAAAGTGACTGGCCAACCACTGCCATCAGCAGGCCAAGTGAAACATCAAGAATTTAAGCAGTCGCGGTTAAAAAACAACAATAAATAATCATTCTATTTGGGGAACACTATGTCAGTTACAAGCTCTTCAGTTACAAGCTATGAAGTACGCGGCGATATCGGAATTATCTGGATAAACAACCCACCGGTCAATGCACTGTCACAGGCACTGCGCGACGGCATATACGCCGCAGTCAACGCCGCACAGGACGACGCCACCAAAGCCTTAATAATGATCTGTCAGGGCCGCACCTTTATTGCTGGCGCCGACATCTCCGAGTTCGACAAAGCCCCCACCGAACCATCGTTTAATAAGATCCTCGAAACCATAGAGCAGTCAGCCAAGCCTATTGTCGCCGCGATTCACGGTACCGCACTGGGTGGCGGATTAGAAACCGCCCTCGCCTGTCACTACCGCTGCGCAGTTGGCACAGCTATGGTTGGCCTACCAGAAGTGAAACTCGGCCTGCTGCCGGGGGCTGGCGGCACTCAACGTGCTCCCCGCCTCACCGGTGTCGAGGCCGCTATTAAGCTGATTACCAGCGGCAACCCAATCAAAGCCAAAGCCGCTGTCGGCTTAAACCTGATCGACCATATTATTGAAGGCGATGATCTGCTTGAAGGCGCTATGGCCTACGTTCAGCAGTTGCTAGCCGATAATGCACCGCTGCGCAAAGTGCGCGACATCAACATAGACCCCGCCTCTTTTGATCCCGCTATTTTCGACAATTCGCGCAAGCAACTCAGCCGTCGCGCCCGGGGTCAGCTAGCACCCCAGCGCATTATCGACTGTATTGAAGCTGCAGCTAAACTGTCTTTTGATGAAGGTTTGGCCACTGAAGGCCGCCTCTTTATGGAGCTCAAAGACGGCAGTCAGTCAGCCGCTATGCGCCATATGTTTTTCGCTCAACGTGAAGCCAACAAGATTAAAGGCCTAGGAAAAGAGACCGCTAAGCGAGCCATAAAGTCTGTCGCCATTATCGGTGGCGGCACCATGGGTGGCGGTATAGCCATGAACTTTGCCAATGTCGGCATTCCCGTAACCATGCTAGAAATCAACGATGAAGCCCTGCAGCGCGGCCTTGGCATTATCGACAAGAACTATTCCATGACGGTTAAAAAAGGCAAGCTTAGCGAAGAGCAAAAGCAAGGCTGTCTGAGCCTGATAAGCGGCACCACCGACTATCAGGATCTGGCCAATGCCGACCTGGTAATTGAAGCGGTATTTGAAAACCTCGAGATCAAACAGCAGGTGTTTGCCAAGCTGGACAAGGTCTGCAAGCCAGGCGCCATCTTGGCCAGCAATACTTCCTATCAGGATGTTAATGCTATAGCCGCAGCCACCAAGCGACCCGAAGATGTTATCGGCCTGCATTTTTTCAGCCCCGCTAATATTATGAAACTGCTTGAAATTGTCCGTGCCGACAACACCTCTGACGAAGTCATTGCGACGTCTATGGCAGTGGCTAAAGCCATAGGCAAAGTCCCGGTGCTTTCAGGCGTCTGCTTTGGCTTTATCGGCAACCGTATGTTCAGCGAGTACGGTCGCGAAACCCAGCTCTGCTTAATTGAAGGCGCCAGCGCTGAACAGATCGATCGCGTGATGGAAGAGTATGGCATGGCCATGGGTCCCTTGGCAGTGAGCGATCTCGCCGGCATTGATATTGGCTACAAGGTTCGCGAAGGCTTATCCGTAGAAGAAAAAGGCGATCCACGGAGCTTCTGTGTTGCCGACGCATTAGTTGATCTGGGTCGTTTGGGACAGAAAAGCGGTGCTGGTTTTTATCAATACGATCCCCAGACTCGCGCTCGTATCAGCGACCCTGAGGTCAGCGCTCTGGTCGAAGCCAAAGCAGTGGAATACGGAGTTGAGCGTAGAGACTTCAGCGACGAAGAGATCCGCGATCGCCTGTTACTGCCACTGATTAACGAAGGGGCAAAAATCCTTCAGGAGGGCATAGCTCAGCGCTCCGGTGATATAGATGTGGTCTATGTTTACGGCTACGGCTTCCCGGTCTATCACGGCGGGCCAATGCAATATGCCGACCATCTGGGTCTAGATGCTGTATATAAAAAGCTCAGCGCCCTGCATCGTGAGAGCGGTAAAGACTATTGGCAGCCAGCGGATTTGATCAAGACTCTGGCCGAAAGTGGCAGCAGCTTTGCCAAATGGTCTCAGAGCTAGAGTTACCACAGAGTAGTTAAAACGCTAGATCAACTGGGTCTGACAAAAAATCGTTAGACCCAGTTTCCTAAACCGCTACTGCGCCAGACCTTCGATTAAAAAACCCTTCACCACAAGCTTATTAACCCCACTCCCTGTTACCCGCAGCCTGATCACTGGTACAATCGCCGCCGCGGTAACCTGTCCGCCCATTTCTCGCGATCACAGGCTCAACTATCAATGAAAAGGATCTTTCCATGCAGATTCAACTACTGCGCTCTTTTGTCACGCTTACCCTGCTGTTTGTGGCCTCGATTTCTAGCGCCTCGCCCTTTGGCCTCAGCACTGTGGCTGCGGTTGTCAGCACTAGCGCTGCCGACTCTAGTTCTGCCAGTAGCGCTAACCCAAAGACACTTGTCTTTAGCGCCATTCCCGATCAAGACGAAGCCAACCTACAAGAGCGCTTTGATAAGGTTGCCGTCTATTTACAGGATCAGCTGGGCATAGAAGTTCGCTATATTCCGGTTAAAAGCTACTCCGCAGCAGTCACCGCGTTTCGCAACAACCAGGTTCAACTGGCCTGGTTTGGTGGACTCTCAGGTGTTCAGGCACGACGTCTAGTACCCGGTAGCCAAGCCATTGCTCAGGGCTCAGAAGATCCCTTCTTCAGCAGCTATATTATTGCTCACAGCAGCACTGGCATAGAACCCAGCGACAACTTGCCGGCAGCCATAAAAGGCAAAACTTTTACCTTTGGCTCCAAGGGGTCAACCTCTGGACGACTGATGCCCGAGCACTTTATTCGCGAAAATCTCGGTGACACTCCAGACCAGCTGTTTAGTAAAGTCGGCTACAGCGGCGACCACAGCCGCACTATTGCCCTAGTTCAATCCGGTGCCTATGAAGTTGGCGCAGTGAACTATAAAGTCTGGGACAAGCAATTAGCCGCCGGTGAAATCGACAGCAATAAAGTCAAAGTGATTTGGCGCACGCCAAGCTATCCCGACTATCAGTGGACTGTGCGCGGTGACGTCAACGACAGCTGGGGCCCTGATTTTCAGGCGCGCCTAACTGAAGCCTTACTCGGTATGGACGACCCCGATCTGCTGGCAAGCTTTCCCCGCAGTGGCTTTATTGCCGCCGACAATGAACTCTACCAGCCGATTTTAGATACTGCGATTAGCGTCGGTATCATTGATGCAGGCAAGTAGGCAGCTTTTTTGAACGACGCCCTTAAACAGCCAGCAGCGCTGTTCCAGTTTAGCGACCAACGCCTGCAGTATCAGGGGCGTACGGTGCTCGACAATCTCTCCCTGAGCATTGCCAGTGGCGAGCGCGTGGCCTTAATTGGTGAGAGTGGCGCCGGTAAATCAACACTGCTTAAAGCGCTGCGCGAGCAGCGTCCAGATCAGGTTGCCTGGTGTCCCCAGCAACCAGGTTTAGTGCCCATACTCAGCACCTTTCACAATATTTATATGGGCGCACTGAGCTCCCACTCCCTGGCCTACAATCTGGTCAATTTGATCAAGCCCCTGCCCCGCGCGCTGAACATTGTTGAGCCTATAGCCAAGCAGTTAGGACTTAAGCAGCACCTGTTTAGCTCCACCGACAAACTCTCCGGCGGCCAACAGCAGCGTACCAGTATCGGCCGCGCACTGATTCAACAGCGACCGATATTTCTCGGCGACGAACCTGTGGCCAATGTCGATGAATACCAGGGTGATGCCCTATTGCAATTGATCTGCCAACAGCATCAAACAGTGGTATTGGCACTCCACGATATAGCCCAAGCCCTGTCCATTTGCACCCGTATTATCGGCTTGCAGGACGGCGCCATTGTCATCGATGCACCCAGTGACCAATTGCAGGCCAGTGACCTTGCCGGCCTCTATGGCGCTAGCTGATGTCGCTCTTAGCCCGCAATTCAGCCAATAGTTCAGCGCCTAACTCGATCAATACCTCCGCCAGCGCCCTGCGCAATATCAGCTTCTGGTTTGCCATCTCGGCACTGATCTGCCTGCTCTTGGTGAATATAGATATCAGCACTGCCGATCCCTGGGCGGAACTGGGACTGATGATGGCTGGCGCACTAAGCCCCTCGGTCTGGTCCTGGTCCACATTGCTTAGCAGCCTGGCCAATACCTTCGCCTTTGCCCTCCAGGGTGTCACCATCGCCGCGATCGCAGGCTTTGTCCTAGCACTGGGTTATCGTTTTACTTTGGTGCGGGCATTCTGCGCCTTTATCCGCTCGATCCATGAACTGTTCTGGGCACTGCTGTTTATGCAGGTGGCCGGGCTCTCGTCTCTTACCGGTCTGATGGCCATCGCCATTCCCTATGCTGGCACCCTGGCGAAAATCTATGGCGAACTGTTCGAAGAGGCCGACCCAACACCGGCCAACAATCTGCCCCGCACCCCAAGCAGATTAAGCCATTTTTTCTATTCGGTACTGCCGCTGGCATGGCGCTCCATGGCCACCTACACCAGCTACCGTTTTGAGTGCGCGATTCGCTCCAGCGCCATTCTCGGTTTTGTCGGTCTGCCCACCTTGGGCTTTCATCTTGAAACGGCGCTTAGCGATGGCCACTACAGTGACGCGGCAGCGTTCTTTTATGCCCTATTGCTACTTATAGGGACATTGCGCCTGTGGCTGCACAAACGCCTGCTACCGATCTATCTGGTGGCGGTGTTCTATTATCTGCCGCCTCAGGCGACGATTTCTTGGCAGCTGCTGGTGCGCTTTGTCACTGAAGATATAGTGCCAGCACCACTCCGTGGGCAAGCATTCCTCAGCGGCGAAACAATCAACAATTTTGCCCAGTGGTGCAACCTGCTATGGCAACAGCAGGTCTGGCCCGGCTTGGTGAATACAGTGCTACTGGGGCAGATCAGTTTGGTCTTTACCGGGCTCTTAGCTCTCGCCTTACTGCCACTCAATTCTTCGCGCTTTATCCAGCGTCGCTGGAAACGCGGCATCGGCGATTCAATTTTAATTTTGCTGCGCACATTGCCGGAATACCTACTGGCCTTTATCGGACTGCTGATCTTGGGCCCTTCAATGTTACCGGCCATATTGGCCCTGGCCATTCACAATGGTGCGATTATCGGCCATCTGCTTGGGCGCTATACTGAAGAGCTCAATTTGCGTGCGGATGCCAGCCGTGGAGTCACTCTGTATTTCTATGAAGTGCTACCGCGAATTTACCGACAGTTTTTAGCGTTCTTGTTTTATCGCTGGGAAGTGATTCTGCGGGAGACCGCGATTCTCGGAATGCTTGGAATTGCCACATTGGGCTTTTATATTGATTCGGCCTTTGAGACCTTTCGCTTTGATGTGGCCCTGCTGCTGATTTTGGTCAGTGCCGCCCTGAATATTAGCGTTGATCAATTTGCTCGCTATCTGCGCCAGCGCCTGCAACTCAAGACTGTGCCTGAATCGCTTTAGGCACTTTAGATAGCGCGTTAGAAGGCACGTTAACCATCAGGCATTTACTGCCCACCGGCGTCGGCGGCAGCCTCTACCTTATCCATATGCCCACGCATACGCGCGATCAACTCAGGCATAACATTGTCGGGCATGTTGTGGCCCATATCCTCGAGCAGAACAAACTCAGAACCCACAATTAACTCCGCAGTGTGCACACCATGTGGCGGTGGCACCAGTGTGTCATCAACACCGTGCAGCACCAGGGTGCTGGCCTGAATGCTGGCCACATCTTCAGAGCGGTCACCGGACTTAAAAATCGCCATCAACTGGCGCGGCATTGAATCGGGGAAAAAACCCCGAGCGCGCATCATGGCATCTCGCTCCGCCGCCGCATCACCCACGGCAAGCTCACGCAAATTGCCCTCGGCCTTGCGCGTCGGCCAAGGTAGATGACGGGCACCAGTGGAAGACATAATGGAAACCAAACTGCGGGTGCGCTGGGGATATTGCGCGGCGACAACCTGAGCGATCATACCGCCCATAGAGGTGCCAATAATATGAGCATCCTCATAGCCCAACTCATCCATTAGGGCCACTGTATCAGCCGCCATATCATCCAACGTATAAGGCGCATTAACCGGCAAACCAATCTTTTGCTTAATCAACTGTAACCATAGAGTTGGCTGTCCCCAATCATCAAAACGGGTGGACCCACCGACATCGCGATTATCGAACATCAGCAGTTCATAACCGCCCTCTTCGAGACCTTTCACCAGAGTATCGCCCCACACCAGATTGGAGCCCCCGAGACCCATAATAATTACTACCTTAGGGCTATCCGGTTCTTCCCCAACAATTCGGTAGGCCATTTCAATACCGTTTACAGAAACAGTGTTTAAGGGATGAGATTCGATATAAGTGCGGGAATACTCGGCACTCACTAAGGGCGCTGCCACTGTTAGCAACAGACCTAAAATAATGGTTTTCATAAACGCTTCCTAATCAAGCAATTCATTAAGAGATCAATGACGCCAGCACAGCACGTTTGCCCTCGAAGGGCCGCCGTCCATGCATGACCAAAAAATTATCTAACACAGCAACATCACCGGACTGCCAGGGAATATCAAAAGTCAGCTGGTCGGCCAGCTCTATAGCCACAGCCATATGATTGCTGTCGATAGCCGAACCATCGCCAAAACAGATCGACTTTTCACCGCTATTGCGAGCATCTTTCCAACCACGAAAGGCGGCGATCAGCTGATTGAAAAACACGGTTCGGCCATCATCCAATTGGCGTACCGCTGGCAACACTGGGGTGGTCACACTCAGTGAGCCGTCTTCCTGCCACTGCCAGTCGTAATTCAAATGCTCAAGCTTAGTCTCAGCCTGTTCGCGATTCTCGGCACTCAAGGTGCTCTGCCAACTGCGGCCCTGACCTGAGGCCAAGTCCTCTACCAGAGGCATAGTCTGGGAATAGCGCACGCCTTTTTTCTCGCAATCTGTCACAAAACCCGGCAGTTGCTGGCGCAGTTGCTGCAGCAAAATATCCGAGCGACAGATCGGTGTAGCACCGCCGCTCTCGGCCGCCTGCTCACAGAAAAATAACAGCTTCGAGGGATAAACTGGGGTCTGGGCCATCTCGTGATGCAAAAAGATCGACACCGTTGGCGGCGCTTCATTGGCGGTAAACACCAACTCCGTGCGATTGCGTCTCACGGCATTGGAGAGAGACTCGGCATAGGTAAAGTTGGGCCAGTCAAAGGCGCGAATAAAATCATCGAAATCGCGATCATCTACAAGGCCAAAACCGCGAAATAAAATCGCCCCGGTGAGCGCCAGTTGATCTTCTATCTGATCGCGATGTTCAGTGACCCACTCTGCTATAACAACTTTATTCACTGGCTGATCAGAACAAAACGCCAGTGGAAATACTGTCTCAGCGTGATGCTGTTGCCCGGGCAGATTGGTTGTCTCAACGTTTAATTGGCTCATAGTGATTAATCGTAAATCGAGTGAAAAGTATTAAACGCCGCTTCGCAAAACTGTGCCGGATCATTAAAGCGGCGGTTCTGATTAAGCGCCGAAATGGCATCCATTTCCTCATCGCTTAAGCTGAATTCCGTGAGGGTTAAATTTTCAATCAGGCGCTGGGGATTACTGGTCTTCGGAATCACCGCCGTACCTCGCTGAATGCCCCAGCGCAATACCACCTGAGCCGCCGTAGCACCGGTTCGCTGTGCCGCCGCCAGTACTGAAGGATCGGTTAACACTGTGTCATTAGCACCGGCCATATTCAGTTCCACATAGGAAAGAGAGCCCAGTGGCGAGAACGCTGTGACGGCCATATTATAAGAGCGCGCGGTGCGCAATAGGGCTTCCTGAGCAAGGTAAGGATGAGATTCAATCTGTAGCATGGCTGGCTTGATTCGGGCGTAACTCATCAGATCATGTAACAGAGCTGCGCTGTAATTACAGACGCCTATTTGACGCACCAAGCCATTTTCCACCAGCTGTTCCATAGCGCCCCAGGTTTCACTCAGGGGAACCTGATCCAGTTCCATGCCAGGATTCTCGGCGCTGTGATCGAAAATCCACTCCGCCGGGTAGCGATGATTAAAATCCACATAGCGCAGCGCTATAGGAAAATGCACCAGATAGAGGTCGATATAACCCAGACCCAGATCATCCATTGATCGGCGACAGGCCGCCTCAACATGCTCGGCACGGTGATAGGTATTCCACAGCTTGCTGGTTACCCACAGCTCTTCACGACTGCAGAGACCATCGGCGATAGCTCTGGCAATGCCCTCGCCCACCTGTTGCTCGTTGCCATAATCCGCGGCGCTATCCAAGTGGCGATAGCCCACCTTGATAGCCTCATAGACTGCATCTGCAGCAC